>Ga0325400_1002396_pt1 | contig 16414 bp, 10 predicted proteins | sample PopdelMetagenome_2_FD_205662 | JGI IMG/M metagenome (GOLD analysis project Ga0325400, IMG submission 205662) | Populus deltoides microbial communities from Bellville, Georgia, United States - Xylem-PdKOR-R1 | ecosystem: Host-associated > Plants > Phyllosphere > Stem > Wood/Secondary xylem... | reverse complement strand
TCGCTGACCCCCGTCACCTCGCTGGCGCAGACGGCCGCCGCCGCCGTCGCCGCACATCGCGGGCCGGAGCTGGAGGACGCGCGGCTGGCCACCGCGGCGCTCGCCCGACGCGCGGGCGAACTGGAACGCTTCGTCGCCAGCTATCGCCGCTTCAGCGAGGCGCCGGTGATCGAGCCCGCCCCCGTCGACCTGGACGAACTGCTGGCGGACGCGGTGCGATTGTTCCGCTCCACCCCGGGGGGCCAGAACGCGACGGTGACGGTGACGTCGCCCCCCGCCCCCGTGATCGCGGATGCGGACGCCGGGCTGCTGACCCAGGTGTTCCTGAACCTCCTCAAGAACGCGGGCGAGGCGGCGGGCGACCCCCCGGCGATCGGGGTGGAACTGGCGGCCGCCGGCGACGGGCTGCAACTGCTGGTCACCGACGACGGCCCCGGCATCCCCGCCAGCCACCTGCAAGAGGTCTTTCTTCCCTTCTTCACCACTAAGCGCCAGGGCACCGGCATCGGCCTCAGCTTCGCGCGCCAGGTGATCCTGCTCCACGGCGGCCGCATCGCCGCGGAGGAAGGCCCGGGCGGCCGCGTGCGCGTGCTGCTGCCCCGTTCGCGGGGGGCGGGAACGGGACGGTAAGCATCGCGGGACCATGGGTGGCGGATGAACGCGCCCTTCGCCCCGCCCGAGCTTCCGGATGCGACCCGCTGGGACCGGGCGGAGGCGGCAGTCGCCCTATGGCGCGGACGGGCGGCGCAGCAGTTCGCCCTGGCGGAAGCCGCCGTGTCGCGGGCCTTGGATAGCCTTGCCGAAGCGCATGGCACGGCCGTCCCCCTTCCCCTGCTGATCGGCCAAAGGGTCGATGCGCTGCACCGGACGCTATCGCCTACCGGCTGCCGACCGCACCCCGCAGCCGCCAAGGCGGTGGATCATTTCCGCCGCCACGATCCGATCCGACATGCGCTGTGCCACGGTATCTTTCGCGTTTATATCGACCGGCGGGAACATTGGTACGCAACGGCATCGCTAATGACGCCGGATGGGCGGCGGATGGTGCCGCGCACGGTGGCGCTGGAGCAGGAGGACTCCGCCCGCCTGCTATCCGACCTCGAAAAAGGAGGTGCGCGACCTGAACGCCGTACTGGGCCAGGTCCGGCAACAGCCTAGGCCGTAGCGCCGCCACCCGAGCCTACCCCCTCGAACCCCGCCGCCTTCAGGCCCCGTGCCAGGTCGGGCTGGCCGCGCATCGCGTCCCATACCAGCCCGCTGCGCGCGTTCTCCGCCATCAGCAGGATCGGGCCCTGGTCGATGCCCAGCCGGTCGTTCGCCACCCAACAAAGCCCCGGCACCACGCGCCCGTCCGCCGACCGGCCCGTGGCCGCCGCCAGCGACGGGTTGAAGCTGTCGGCGAAGCCGTACCGGCCCCAGATCGCGGCACCGTAGCGCTGGCGCATCCCCGCCACCGCGCGCGCCGCCGCCTCGGGCGCGAAGGCGATCGAGGCCGCCGCCGCGGTCGGCGCGATCGTGCCGTCGTCGTAACCATCGGGCAAGTGAACCGGTCCGCGCGCGGAATAGCCGCGGCGGTCGCGCTTGAAACCGGGCACGATCAGGTCGCCGCCCGGCCCGTCGCACGCCGTCAGCCCCCAGAGGTCCGCGCCGTAGCCGGCGAAGCCGCCGGGATTGGCGGTGGCGTAGGCCCGCTGCGCCGCGGTGGCCCGCCGGCTGTTCTCGAAATAATCCAGGCCCGCCGCGCGCATCGCCGCGTCGCGAATTCCCCGGAAATCGATCCAGCAATGGCTGTACTGGTGCCAGAATTGCGGCGCGCCCGCCAGGTGAAGGCCCGCCCCCTGCCCACGCCAGCTGTCGGGATAGGTCGCGCACCACGCCGCCCAGGCCGTCGGCGGCAGCGGGTGCGACGGCGACCCCATCGCCAGCAGATACAGCAACATCGCCTCGGTATAGCCGTTCCACCGCCGGGCCAGGAAACCTGTCTCAGGATGCCAGCCCATCGTCGGGCGCGGATCGCCGGCGGCGGTGCGATCGGCCGCCCAATCCCATTCCACCCGCTCGTACAAGCGCCTGGACAGCGAGCGTATCTCCGCCTCCGCTGGGTCGAGTCGGTCGAACCACGCGCCCGCGAACAGCACGCCCGCCATCAGCAGTGCGGTGTCCACCGTCGACAACTCGCACCGCCCCGCCCGCACGCCACCCGGCATCGTCAGGAAGTGATAGAAGAAACCGCGATACCCCGCCGTCCCTTGCGCCCCCGGCCCCTGGGGCAGGCTCCACAGATACCGCAGCGTCGCCAGCGTCCGATCGCGCGCGGCCGCCCGGCCTACCCAGCCCCTGGCGACGCCGATCGGGTAGGCGCTCAACGCGAAGCCCACCGCCGCGATCGACGCGTTGGACGGCGACGGCCAGCGGTCGGGCGCCATGCCCGTCCGCGCGTCGGTCGTGTCCCAGAAAAAGCGGAACGTCGCTTGCCCCAGTTCGCCCAACCGGTCGGGCACGCGGGCGAGGATGCGGGGGGCGCCGGCGAGCGTCAGCCCCCCGGCGGCGATCACGGTACGGCGGGTAATCATAAACCAAGCGAGGCGATGCGAACGCCGCCCCCGATACTCCTTAGAATTTGTAGCCGACGCGGAACTGCACGCGCCGCGGCAACGTCAGCAGCCCGCTGGCGCTGGTGAAGTCGGCGGGTTGCAACGTGTCGAACGCCTGGCCGGTCGAGGGGTCGATCTGGTTGTTGAAGAACCCGTCGAAGCCCGTGTAGTTCTTGTTGTTGAACGCGTTGAACAAGTCGACGGCGAAGTTGATCTCCTGGTCGCCGAACACGCGCAACCGGTTCTGGAGCGTCAGGTTGACCTCGCAGAAGGCGAACACCCCCTTGATGCAGTTCTTGCGGGCGTAGCGCGAGGTGACGCGGCCGCGCGTCGGGTCGGACGCGTCGAACACCTGATACGCCTGACCCGACCCGAAGGTGGACAGGGTCGAGAACTGGAAGCCCAGCGGCAGGTCGAGGATGCCCGACACCACCACCCGGTGCCGCTCGTCGCCCGCGCGCGGCCGCCAGCCGTAATCGTCGGGGGTGATGCCGTCCAGGCTGAACAGGTCGCCGCCGTTCTGCTCGCCCTTGGCCAGGGTATAGTTGATGTTCAGGCCCCAGCCCGACGCCTCGGTATAGTTCTTGTCCAGCGTGAAGTAGATCGCCTTGTAGCGCGTATCGAGCCCATCATAGCCGATCAGGGCGTTGGCGTAGCCGAACGGCGCCAGCGGCGCGGTATTGCAGCACACGCCCAGTCCGTTGTTGTTCCGCGTCGCGAACAGGTAAGTATAGCCGTTCTTGCCGCGGATATAGGACGCCGTCACCGCCGCCTGGAACGCGCCGATCGCCTGGCGCACGCCGGCGGAGAACTGGTCGGTCCGCGGCAGCTTGGCGTCGTTCTGGTTGGCGAACAGCTCGGGCAGGCCGGTCTGCGCGTTGGCACGCAACGCCGCCAAGTTGGCGGGGTCGAGGTACGACTGGCTCCACACCACCGTCGGCAGGCCGGTGCCCGGCACCACCACGCCGTTCGCCACCTGCGGATTGCGCGGCCCGCCATCGCGCGAGAAATAGAAGACGCCGGCCTGGTATTGCCGCCGGAACGTCTCGTCCAGGCTCTGGTTGAACACGTTGCGGTCGTAGTAACGGCCCGCGCCGCCGAAGATCACCGTCGACTGATCGTCCTTGATATCCCAGGAAAAGCCGACGCGCGGCTGGAAAGCCTTGGCGAACGCCTTCCGGTTGCGGCCGGTGCTGATATAGTCCTCGGGGTTGAAATAATAGGTCGTCGGCAAAGCGCGCAGCGCGGCGGCGGCGCGGTCGCCCGTCACGAAGTTGTTGTTGAACGGGTTGGTCTCGTAATCGTAGCGTAGGCCCAGGTTGAGCTGCACCCGGTCGGTCACGTCCCAGTCGTCTTGGATATATAGGCCGACCTGCGTGTCGGACGCGCTGACCCGCGGGTTGCCCAGCCCCAGCCGGACCTCGGACGGGAAGGAGAAGTCGCGGTCGTCCGCAGCGTTCAGCGGCGTGTTGTTGTTGCTGTTCTCGTAGAAATACCGCCCGGCGGGCGCGTCGGTCCGCTCGGTGGTGAAGTCCACCACGCCCAGTCGCACGCCCGCCTTCAGCACGTGGCGGTCGAAACCCGAATAGGTGAAGTCGTTCCGCCCCGTCCAAACCTGTTGGACGTATTGGCGCGTCGAATCCTTGCCGCCGAACTGGATCGCGCCCTGAAAGATCTGCGCCGGCAGGTCGGGGTTGAGCGCGGACGGGTTGAAATCGGAATTGACGAAGCTGAGGTTCAGTTCGTTGACGAAGTTGTCGCCGGTGTACGTCCACTTGCCCAGATAGGTGTCGACGTCGTTGATCTTGTTCTCCGCCGCCTCGAACGCGATCTGGGTGCCGAAGCCCTGGATGTCCGTCTCCGTCCGCTTGGAATAGCTGATGTCGAATACTTGATTGTCGTCGGGCGTGAAGGTCAGCTTGCCGAAATAGAAATCCTGGCGGAACGGGCTGACGAACTGGCCCTCGTACTTGCCGAAATCGCGCAGGTTCGCGGGCGTGCGGTTGCCGACGCGCACCGTGAACGCGCGGTCCTGGTCGTTACCCTCGTACGCGCCGAAGAAGAACAATTTGTCGCGGATGATCGGCCCGCCCAGCGACGCGCCGTACTGAACGCGCTTGAAGTCGGGTTTGCGGTTGCCGTCGCGCTCGTCGAACACCGACTTGGTGATGAGCCCGCGGTCGGTATATTGGCCGAACGCCTCGCCGTGGAACTCGTTGGTGCCCGACTTGGTGATGGCCGTCACGATGGCGGCGCCCGCCTGCTCGTATTCCGCCTTGAAGTTCTGCGTCAGCACGCGGAACTCGCCCACCGCCAGCTGGCCGAACGGGTTGCCGCGGCTGTCCTGCTGGCCGGCCACGCCGCCTTCCAGCACCTGGTTCTTCAGCGACACGCCGTCGATGAAGACGTTGACGCCCGCGCGCGTCGACGCGCCCGACTGGATGCCGCGATTGGTTTCGGAATCGACGTACTGGACGCCCGGCGCCAGTGCCGCGAAGCTCAGGAAGTTGCGGTCGGTCTGGGGCAGGGTGCGGATCTGCGCCTGGCTGATGTTGGTCGCGACCTCGCTGGTCCGCGTCTCGCGGAGCCGAGTGCCCGTCACCACCACGTCGCCGTCGGTGCCCTCGGCCTCGGGCGCGGTCGCCGTCACCTCCTGGCCCGCGTTGGTCGCCTCGCCCGTCACGCCGTCCGGCCCGATCGAGGGCGCGCCCAGCCGCAGGTCCAGCGTCGCCGACTGGCCGACGCCCACGATCACGCGGCGCACCACCGTGGCGCCCCCGCCCGCCGCAGTGGCGGTGACGGCGTAGGGGCCGGGGCGCACGCCGTTCAGGTTGTAATTGCCACTCGCGTCGGCGGTGGCGCGCACCGTCTGGTTGGTGCCCTCGTTGACCGCGACCACCGTCGCGCCCGCCCCCGGGGCGCCGTCGCCGTTGGACACGCGGCCATTGATGCGCGCGGTGCTGGTCTGGGCGACCGCGGGCGGTGCCAGGGCGACGACGGCGGCGGGCACGGCGACGCCGGCCAGCATCAGGCGAAGGATATGACGGTTCATGATGGTCCCCCTGGGGTGATGTCCCGGTTTTCCGGGTCTGCGATCGGGTCGGTGGAGCCGCGCGGCACCAGCACGGGCACCACGCGCGAAACGGCGTCGTCGGGGCGTCCCCCGGCGATCGCGGCCAGCCGGCGGACGGCGGCGGTGCCGATGCCCGCGGCGTCGGCGCGCATCGTGGTCAGGCCCGGCACGATCAATGCCGCCAGCGGAATGTCGTCGAAACCCGCCACCGCCACGTCGCCCGGCACATCCAGCCCCGCCTCGCGCAGGGCCAGCATGGCGCCGATCGCCGTCTGGTCGTTGGCGGCGAAGATAGCGTCGAAGGCGGCGTCTTCGGCGAGCAGCGCGGCCACCGCCCGCCCGCCCGCTTCCTGACGAAAGCTGCCGGGCAGAACGCGCGGGGTCAGCCCCGCCTCGGCGAGGCCGCGCGAATAGCCCGTTACGCGCGCGATCGCGTCGCGATTGTCGGCGGGGCCGGCGACGTGGACGATCCGCCGCCGCCCGCCCGCGATCAGGTGCCGCACCGCCGCCAGCGCGCCCGCCTCGCCGTCGACATGGATGGCCGGGCCGGCATGGCTTTCGCGCGCGCCGTTGATGAGCAGCGCCGGCACGCCCGCCGGCAGGTGCGACAGCAGCACGTCGGCGTCGACCTGCGGCGTCATCACCGCCACCCCGTCGACGCGCCCGCGCATCGAGCGCAGCGCGCGCGCCGCCCGGTCCGGGTCGGCGTGCATGGTCGACAACAGCAGCTGCAACCCCTCGTCCGACGCTGCCTCGTCCATGCCGCGCAACAGTTCGGAAAAGAACTCGCCATGCATGTCGGGCAGGATCACGCCGATCGTGAACGTCCGCGCGCGCCGGCTCAGCATCCGGGCGCCCGCGTGGGGGACGTAGCCCAGGCGGGTCGCGGCTTCCTGCACACGCGCGCGCATCGCCGGGCGCACGTTGGCACCGCCCGACAGCACGCGCGACACGGACGCCACCGACACCGCCGCCTCGCGCGCGACGTCCCTGATCGTGGCCTCGGCCAGTGCATCCTCCCCAGCGGCGCGGGCGATTCCCGCTTGCCCTTTGTAACCGGTTACAGGAAACACCGCCGCGCTTCAAGACAGACGCGCGGCCCCCTGCTAGGTCGCGTCGATCGAGAGGGGACGAATTTCATGCACGACGGCGGATCTGTGGGCGGGGTGTCGCGGCGCGCGGTGGTGACGGCGGGCGCGCTGGCCGCCGCCTGGGGCGCCGGGCCCTGGCGCGCCGCGCTGGCGCGGACGGGGACGCAGGGCGCCGCCGACGCACTGCCCCCCGCCGCCGCCGCCGCGCTGGCGCGGATGACGCTGGCGGAAAAGGCGGGCCAGCTGTCGATCATGGCCGCCGCCTGGGGCGGGTCGTCCGCCGACGCGCTCAACCCCAAGGGGCCCAGCGCGAACTTCGAGGGCCAGCTGGCCGAGGTGCGGGCCGGCCGGCTGACCGGCGTGTTCAACGGCAACGGCGCGGAGATGGCGCGCCGGATGCAGACCGCCGCGGTACGCGAGTCCCGCCTGAAGATACCGCTGATCTTCGCCGCCGACGTCATTCACGGCTTCCGCACCATCTTCCCCGTACCCCTCGCGGAGGCGGGCAGCTTCGATCCCGACCTCGCGCGCCGCACCGCGCGCGCGGCCGCGTCGGAGGCGACGGCGGCGGGCATCGACTGGACCTTCGCGCCGATGGTCGACGTGGCGCGCGACAGCCGCTGGGGCCGGGTGGTCGAGAGTTCGGGCGAGGACGTGCTGCTGGGCCAGCTGATGGGGGCCGCGCGCGTTCGCGGTTTCCAGGGCGACCGCGGCCTCTTCGCCGACGACGCGGTGATGAGCTGTCCCAAGCATTTCGCCGCCTACGGCGCGGCCGAGGCGGGGCTGGATTACAACGGCGTCGACCTGTCCGAGCGCACATTGCGCGAAGTGTATCTGGCGCCCTTCAAGTCCGCGTTCGACGCCGGCGCCGGCACCACCATGGCCGCGTTCAACGACGTCAACGGCGTGCCCGCGCACGCCAATCGCTGGCTGTTGCAGACGGTGCTGCGGCAGGAATGGGGCTTCGGCGGCCTCGTCGTTTCCGACTATACCGGCGACTACGAGCTGATCGACCACGGCCTCGCCAAGGACGCGCGCGACGCCGCCCGCCTCGCCTTCCTGGCCGGCGTGGACGTGTCGATGCAGAGCGGGCTCTACCGCGACCACCTGCCCTCGCTGGTCGAGGCGGGCGAGGTGCCGGTCGAGCTGGTCGACCGCGCGGTGCGGCGCATCCTGGCCCTGAAGGCGCGGCTGGGGCTGTTCGACGACCCGTTCCGCCGCATCTCGCCCGCTCGCATGAAGACGCGCGTGCTGACGCGTACCAACCGCGCCCTCGCGCGTGAGGCGGGGGTGAAGTCGATCGTCCTGCTCAAGAACGATGGCGACCTGCTCCCCTTGTCGCCGCGCGGCCGCCGCATCGCGCTGATCGGTCCGTTCGCCGAAGGGAAACGCGACCTGATCGGCCCCTGGAACGTGTACGGCACCGACGAGGAGGCGGTCGACCTCGCCACCGCGGTGCGCGCAGCCGTCCCCGACGCGTCGCTTGTCACCGTATCGCCCGGCTCGGACGTGGAAGCGCCGCTGCCCGGCGGCATCGAGGCCGCGGTCGCCGCCGCCGCCGCCGCCGACGTGGTGGTGCTGGCGGTGGGCGAGAGCCAGCGCATGTCCGGCGAGGCGCAGGCCCGCGCCGACATCGTCGTGCCCGCCCCCCAGATGGCGCTGGCCGAGGCGGTGGCCGCCACGGGCAAGCCGGTGGTGGTGATCCTGAAACACGGTCGCGCGCTGGCGCTGACCGGCGTAGTGCGCGACGCCCCCGCTCTCCTGGCGACGTGGTTCCTCGGGTCGGAAACGGGGCCGGCCATCGCCGACGTCCTGTTCGGCCGCGCCAGCCCATCCGCCCGCCTGCCCGTCAGCTTCCCCTACGCCACCGGTCAGGAACCCTATTATTATTCGCACAAGAACACCGGCCGCCCCAACGGCCCGGGTCCGCTGACCGAGTACAAGGCGCATTATCGCGAATATCCCAACGCCGCGCTCTACGCCTTCGGCCACGGCCTGACCTATGGAAAGGTCGCTTATTCCGGCCTGTCCATCGACCAGAGTGGTCGCCTGCCCTGGGACGGACGGGTGACGATACGCGCCACCGTCGCCAATGCGGGCACGCGCGCGTGCGAGGAGGTGGTCCAGCTCTACGTCCGCGACATCGCCGCCGGCATCACCCGCCCCGTCCGCGAGCTCAAGGGCTTCCGCAAGCTCGCGCTGGCCCCCGGTGCCTCGACGGAGGTCGCCTTCCCCCTTACCCGCGCCGACCTGGCGTTCCTCCACCCCGACGGCACGCTGGCCGCCGAACCCGGCCGCTTCACCGTCTGGATCGCGCCTTCCGCCCAAGCGGACGGCGTATCGGGTCCGCTGGAACTGTTGCCGGCCTAATTCGGGGCGGCACCGACCTACTCTCCCACCCGACCTCTCGACAGGGTATGTTACGAGAGGTTGGATGGGGAAGTGGGCCGGTGCTGCCTCCGCGTCGGTAGATCGAACACTAGAGCGGTTTCCGACCAAGTTGAACCATCGTCATCGCCCTGCGGGCGACCGCTTCGCGGCGGGTCGACTTCGATCCGGGGCGGCGTTGCTTGTCCGTCACGATGCCTCGGCATCGCTCCCTCCTCGCGCCTTGCCCCGAACCGAAATCAACTCCGTGCCAATGATCCAACTCGATCGGAAACCGCTCTAGCGCCGATAGACATTCGGGCTCGCTGCCTGTTTCGTCATCCCCGCGAAGGCGGGGATCCAGACGCGCTACGGTATCCCGTCGCCTTCCGACATCGGCGTTTCTGGATTCCCGCCTTGGCGGGAATGACGGCAAGCGGCGTTGGGATGATCGTCGACCGACGCTAGCGCGGGCTCAGCAGCAGGATGGGAATGCGCAGCACGGTGCGCATGTCGGGCGCGTCCTCGGTCACGCCCGCCTCCAGCGACCAGTTGACGCTGGCGCGGTCGGTGACGCGATAGGTGACGCCCAACAGCAGCCGCCCGATCTGAAGGTCGCGCGACCGCGCCTCCGACGGGCCGGGATTGGTCGGACCCGGATCGAGCAATTCGGTTCGCGTCAGCGTGCCGAACGCCCAGGTATGCGCGTAGCCCAGGTTGAGCGAGGTGCGCTCGTTCAGCGCCAGGCCGATTCCTGCGCTGAACGACAAAGCGTCGCCCGGCTTGACGTATGTGATGCGCACGGGGTCGATCACCGTGCTCACCGACCGCCCGAAATTGCGCGTGTAGCCCACCGTGCCGAACAACACCGCCGGGTCGCTGGGCAGGATCGCGGTCAGGCTCGGCGACACGCCCCAGAAGCCGGCACCCGTCGCCGCCTCCGTCGCCTCGCCGTTGATGCGCGGCACGCTGAACGGGTTGGTGCCTGTCGGCGCCACCACCTGCAGATTGCCGACCAGGAACGGCAGCCCGCCGCGCGCGGTGGCAATCTGGTAACGGGCGGACAGTTCCAAGTCGCCGATGCCCGTCCCCTTGGCCGACGTGTTCACCTCGCGCGCGCCATCGTTGTTCGTGCTGCCCTGGACGGGCACCAGCACTGAATTGTCGGCGCGATGGACGAAGGGCAGCCGCACCCCGAGTTCGAGCCGGTCGGTCAGGCCGAAGCGCCCGGCCGCCGACGCGGTGAGGATATCCTGGCGGCTCTCGTTGATGTTGAACGCGCCGACCAACACCGATTCGACGATCTCCAGCCCGCGGAACAGCGCTCGGTTGCGGTCGGCGCGGGCATAGTCGAACTGCATCTCCGCGGTCAGCTGGCCGCGCCGCGTGACGATGCTGCCCTCCTGCCCCAGCACCGCCACCTCGGGCGGCCGCTCGCGGTCAGCGGGACGTTGTCCCACCGCGATGGGCGCGACGGGCGTCGGGATCGTCGCCTGGGCGATGGTGGCCGGATCGCTCGGCGTGCTGGCCGTTCCCGCCTGCGCCACCGCCGCGGGCGCGGTGGCGGGCGGGGTGGCGGGGGTCGGGGCGGACCCGGCCATCCGCGCCTCCAGAGCGCGCAACCGCGCTTCCTGCGCGTCGATCTGGCGATGCTGGGCCGCGATCTCAGCGCGCGCTCGTTCAAGCTCCCCGCGCATGGCGGCGGGATCTTGCGTCCCGGCCTGCGCCGCGGCCAGCGCCGCCGCGATCAGTGCGGGCGTCATCGCACCATCCTCGCGGTCGCTTCCAGCGCCAGCGCGTCGGCGCGCATCATTGCGGTGGCGGTTGTGAAGGGCTGGACGTTGCGCAGGTCGATCCCGACGTCGGTAACAGTGTCGATCACCCGGTTGTCGGCCGAGTTGATCGCCGCGGTGGCGATCGTGCGCCCGACCAGCTGCACCACCCCCAGCCGGTCACCCGCCAACGCCACCGCGGACCCGTTGGCCAACTGGTTCAGCGAGACCTGGCCGTCCGCCGTCGCCACCGCCGGCCCACCCGGCACCAGCGTCACCTGCGTCAGGCCGCGCGCCGCCGCCTCTGCCCCCGCATCGCGCCCCGCCGCGCCGGTGGACACCGCCAGCGTAGGCCCGACCCCCACGCCCGCCGGAGCGGTCAGCCGCGCGCCCGACTGGCGATCGAACAGCACGGACACGGCCGGGGCCCCCGCCTGCCCCGCCGCCTGCGCGTGCGCCGCCCCCGCCGGCGTAACCGCCACCCCCTGTCCAGCCTCCCCACCCGCCGGACGGGCATAGACGCGCAGGTCCGTGCCCCGGTCCACCGTCAGCACCGTGCGCAGCACCGCGCGCCCGTCCACCACCGCGTCGCTGACGACGGACAACGCGATCTCCGCGCCGTTGGACAGCACGAACTTGCCCGTGATCGCCGCCAGTTCCGGGTCCGACACCGCCGCGGGCCCACCCCCTTGCGCGATGACGGGCGAGGCCGTCAGGGAGAAGAAGAGCGGCAAGGCCGCGCGAAGAACGGGCGTCATGGTCAGAAATCCCGATAGAATGGCGCGGTCAGCCACAGCGCCTGCTGACTGATCGGGGTCAGGAACGGGTCGCCCAGCGGCGAACGCGGCATGGCGCCCCATTGCGCGCGACCGTTGAAGTTGCGGGCGCCGCGCTCCGCCTCGGTGTTGAGGACGAAGTAGACGCCGTTCCACGCCGCTTGGAACTCGGCCCGCCCCATGCGGCGCAGGCCCAGCGACGGGTCGCCGATCAGCACGTCGGCGGGCGTCACGCCCTTCACGACGACGAAGTGGCGATAGCCCTTGAGCGAGATCAGCGCGATGCCCGGCAGGCCGCGGCCGGCGATGGCATCAAGCGACACGCGATACCCGTCCGCCGCCAGCCGGTTCTCGGCCAGGAAGCGCTTCATGTCGAGCAGCGAGAAGCCGACCTGGCGGATGCGGGCCTGATCGCCCTCACGCCACATGCCGGTGAACACGTCCGCCTCGGCGGCGGGACGGTCGTAATGATAGCGCAGCAGCGTCGCCAGCGCGGCCGATCCGCAGCTGAAGTCATATTGCTGGCGCACCACGGTGCGGAACTTGTTGGCCAGCATCGAGGCCACGGGCACGCGATAATCGTTGAGCGACCCCGACGAGCTCAGGAACAACGGGTCGGCACCGGCCGTCCGACCGGCGCACCCCGCCACGCACGGCGAAAGCGCGAGCGCGATCGCCGCCCCCGCGCCTGCCCGTCGGTGCCGCCCCGCGATCAACGCGGCGCCATGTTGATGGTGACGTTCATGGCGGCGTTCATGGCGACGTTGTTGCCGCTGTTGGCGCTGATGACCGCCAAGCCCTGAAGGTTCTGGAACGCGTTGCCGTCGATGGCGACCGTGCCGGTGGTGGACGTGCCGACCACGCTGTTGCCGGCGACCACGTTCTGCTGGTCAGCGCGCGCGATCAAGCTGCCCACGTCCGCGCGTCCGGTGACCGCGCCCAGATCGGCCCCGTCGACCGCCGCCTCGCCGAACGCCGGCGGCGTTTCCTGCGCCCCGGCCGGCGCCGCGACCATCGCCAGTCCGGCTATCGCGGCGAGAATGATGGCGCTGTTCATCGCAATGGTCCTTCCTGAACGAAAAGAAGCGGGGGCGGCATGTCGGCCGCCCCCGCCCCAGGCGTCACCGTGCGCCGGGAGTGGTGCCCAGGCCGATCGAGCCCGTGGTGACGGCGACGCTGACGTTCGCGTTCTGCGAAGCGCCCGCGCCGCTGTTCAGGTTGAGCGAGTACATGCCGGCCGAGTTCTGGAAGGCCGTATCGCCCGTCGACACGCGGTTGTCGGTGGTGCTGGCGGTCGCGGCCGTACCCGCGAAGTTCACCCGCACGCCGCTGACGTAGTTGGACAGCGACGAGCTGGCGACCACCGCGTTCTCGCCGAACGTGCTGGAGCCGCCCTGGGTGGCGTCGCCGGCGATGTCCGTCGTGGTGGTGGTGTTGGCCGAGTCGACGTAGGACTGGTTGTTCGACGTCGTGGTGGCCGTGTTGTTGCTGTCGTTGGTCGAGCTGTTCGACCGGTCGCTGTTGTCGGTATTATAGGTCTGGTTGTTGTTGTTCGTCGTCGTGGTGTTGTCGCTGCCGTTCGAAGAGCTGTTCGACTGGTCGCGGCTGTCGGTGTTGTAAGCTTGGTTGTTATTGTTCGTGGTATTGTTGCTGCCGTTGGTCGAGCTGTTCGCCTGATCGCGGCTGTCCGTGTTATAGGTCTGGTTATTGTTGTTCGTCGTCGTGGTGTTGTCGCTGCCGTTCGACGAGCTGTTCGACTGGTCGCGGCTGTCGGTGTTGTACGCTTGGTTGTTGTTGTTCGTAGTGGTGGTGTTGCCGCTGCCGGAGCTATCGTTGCCGCCGTTATAGCTGCCGTTCACCGAGCTGTTGTTGCCACCGTTGTTGCTATCGTTGACGGAGCTGTTGTTGCCGCCGTTGCCGCTGTCGTTAGTCGAGCTGTTGTTGCCGCTGCCCGAGCTGTCGACGTTGGTGGTCGTGTTGCCGCTGCCCGAGCTATCGGTGCTGGACGTGTTCGAGGTGTTGGCGGTGTTGCCGCTGTCGCTGATCGTCACGCCGCCCACGTCCACGGCGGTCGAGCCGTTGTTGGCCGCCGCGGTGCCCGAAGCGGAGGTGTCGGTCGAGCTGTCGGTGTTGCCGCCGTTGTAGCTGCCGTTCACCGAGCTGTTGTTGCCGCTGCCCGAGCTGTCAGTGGCCGTGTTGCCGCCGTTGTTGCTATCGGCGTAGTTCGTCGAGTTGTTGGTGTTGACCGTCGACGTGTTGCCACTGTCGTTGGTCGAGCTGTTGTTGCCGCCGTTGTTACTGTCGGCGTAGTTCGTCGAGTTGTCAGTGTTGACCGTCGACGTGTTACCGCCGTTGCCGCTGTCGTTGGTCGAGCTATTGTTGCCGCCGTTGTTGCTGTCTGCGTAGTTCGTCGAAGCGTTCGTGTTGACGGTCGACGTGTTGCCGCTGTCGTTGGTCGAGCTGTTGTTGCCGCTGCCCGAGCTGTCCATGTTGCCGCCATTGTTGCTGTCGGCATAGTTGGTCGAAGCGTTCGTGTTGACCGTCGACGTGTTGCCGCTGTCGTTGGTCGAGCTGTTGTTGCCGCTGCCCGAGTTATCGGTAGCCGTGTTGCCGCCGTTGTTGCTGTCGGCGTAGCTCGTCGAGTTGTCGGTGTTGATCGTCGACGTGTTGCCGCCGTTGCCGCTGTCGTTGGTCGAGCTGTTGTTGCCGCTACCCGAGTTATCGGTGTTCGTGGCCGTATTGCCGCCGTTGAAGCTATCGGTGTTGGCCGTCGAGTTGTCGGTATTGGTGGCCGTGTTGCCGCCGTTGAAGCTGCCGTCGTTGGCCGTCGAGTTGTCGGTGTTCGTCGTCACCGTCGTGCTGGTCGAGCTGTCGGTGTTGACGTTGGTCGTGTTGCCCGAGTCGGACACGTCGCCCGCGGCCAGGCTGCCGTTGCTGGCGGCCGACGTACCCGCGCTGGTCGTGTAGCCGGCGGGCGTTTCCTGGGCGACGGCGGCGGTGGCGAACAGCGCCGCCGCGGAGCAGGTGATAAGCAGATTGGTGCGCATGGGATTCCCCTCGTCGATGAACCGGACCGGGCGGGAGCAACCCGGCGGGCGAATCCGCCGGTCGCCCAACCCCGCCTGAGTTGGACCGGCGTTAACTAATCGTTCATCATTCTGGCCATCGCCCCACGTCCGGGGAGAAGATGGACCCCGATCAGGCACGGCGTCATACCCGTTTGCGGCCTTGCCGACCCCCCGTTCGGGGGTGCGCCCCGGTTCGTCGAACATGACGAGGCCCCGCGTCCCGGGGTGGGAAGCGGGGCCTTCGAGCCGACAGGCGGGAGGACGGATCAAGCGGGGTGGAAATCGAACTCTCCGCACAGCGCCCTGCCGTAACGGCTCATCAGCGCGATCAGGTCGACCTGACGGTGCGTTCCCGTCTTGGCGAACACCTGTTTCAGATAGGCGCGGGCCGTTTCCAGCTTGACGCGCATCTCCCCCGCCGCCTCGGCCAGGGTCAGGCCGCCGACCAGGTATTTCAGCAGCTCGGTTTCGACGCGGGACAGGCCGTGCAGGTGGCAAACGGCGTCCAGCGCGTCGACGGGCGATTGGCACGCGTCCAATATGTACAGGATGGCCGCCGCGCCGCGCGACCGCGCCCGATCGCGCAACTTTGCCGGCGCGATCGCCAGCACGGCGGGCCGGCCGCCGTCCTGGCGCGGCAACAGCATCGCCATCGCCCGCGCGCGTCCGTCCCTGTTGCCCACCGCGTCCGCCACTTCTTCCAGCGCCGCCCGGAAACGGATCGCACCCGCGTAATCGGTCGGCCGAACGACGCCGCGACGCAGCCCCAGCCCGTCTCCCGCCGCCAGGAACCGGTCGGCGGCGGCGTTGGCGAACAGGGGGCGCCCGTCGGCGGCGACGGCGATCACGCCGCATTCGTTCTGGTCAAGCGCCGTCATCGCCGCGTCGTGCCGCATCTCCACCCGGCGCAAGCGGTCGTTCACGTCCATGTACGCGCCGACCATCGTGACCAGGTCGGGCATCAGCTTGGCCGCTCGCGCGCGGGCCGCGGCGCTGGGGCGGCGGAACCCGGACGCCACCAGCGCGGTACGTCCCGCCCGGCGCCCCACCACGGCCGCCAAGGTCGCCATGTCGTCGTCCTCGAACCAGTGCGGCCCGCCGCCCGCCACCGGGTCCGCGGCCGCGGTCAGGAAAGCGCGGAACGCCGGGTCGCCCAACGCGCCGCTAGGCCCGCCAGGCACCGTCGAGACCGACCTGCCCTCCGGGTCGACGATGAACAAGGCGAACTCGTCGGCGGAGACGAGGCGGCACATGGCGGCCGTGATCGCCGGCGAAACCTGTTCGGTGGACGTGACCGGTCTCGTTTCGACGGAGGATCCTTCGCGGACCCTCTCGGTCGCCAATGCCGTCATAACCCGCCCCCTCCAAGGTGCGCGGACGGCTCCCTCCGAACGGGGGACCGACCGCACTTTATCTATACGGACGACCTTTCGTTATCGATCCGGCTATTAACGTGGATCAGCCAGTTTGCCAATAGTGCCGGCCGTCCTTTCCGCCCCGGTCGCCCGATCGCGTCGCGGATCGGATCGACGCGAGGCGGTTGTTCGCACGAATACAACGCGGACCCCCGCTGCAAAAAGGTTGAACTGATCTGCCGCCCACGCCGGCGAAGTAGCCGGCGACCTGAGGCTTCGGCTTTTCCGCCGCGACGAATATTCCATGCCGGCGACCGA
>Ga0325400_1002391_pt1 | contig 16423 bp, 12 predicted proteins | sample PopdelMetagenome_2_FD_205662 | JGI IMG/M metagenome (GOLD analysis project Ga0325400, IMG submission 205662) | Populus deltoides microbial communities from Bellville, Georgia, United States - Xylem-PdKOR-R1 | ecosystem: Host-associated > Plants > Phyllosphere > Stem > Wood/Secondary xylem... | reverse complement strand
GCGACAAGGTGCGGTAACGCCCCCTCTAACTTTCCAAACTTAAACAGCAAAATCAATTTCTTAGACTCCCTCTCTCTCTAAGAAAACCTGTCTTTTGCCGTCTCTCTCTCACAGATTTCTTGGATCTTCCTCTCTTAATCCCAAAACCCCTAAATTAATCACACACTCCGTCTCCAAAGCCCTAATCACAATTCTCTTAGATCCATCAACCCTTTGGATCCTTTTCACTGAATTGCTGGATCCAATTCTCTCTGATCACTGGTACTTAACTGTCTCTCTGTTGTTTTTTCAATGAAGATTTATTTATTTTTCAGATTATTACATTCATTTATGTTGCAATTCAGTATAAGTTTTGTTTTTTGCGGGTTTACGTAGTATAGTGAATTTTTTATGAATTGTATGGATTTAGATTTGAGTTTTGTTTGTTTTAACGTGTAGATTTAGGTTGGAGTTTGATCCTGTTTATCGAAGATTGATACTTGTTGGAGATAAAAGGAGGAGTTTTTAGGTTGGATTGGTTTGACAAAATATGACTTCTAACGTGCCTCCAGGGGCACCTAGACAATCCCCACCACCTAATTATAACCCAAATTATCAGCAAAACCCGAATATTTTATCTGATAATTTCCAGAATTTGAATCTCAATCGGCCCCCTTCAATGGCGAATTCAGCTCCAAGGCCTTCACCATTCAGCCAACCATCACCATTTCCCTCCTCAGTTCCTTCACCGCAATTTTCCAGGCCTGGTGCACCACCTATTGGTGCTGTTGCTAGACCTTCAGTGCCTCCCTCTGGATCTCCATCCACATTTTCCTCAAATGTGGCCCCTGGTAGACCTACTGGGCCACCTTTCAGTCAGCCACCACCCTTTGGGTCCAGACCACCTCCTGGGTCATTCCAATCCTATACCAGTGGTGGTATGGTAGCGGGTCCTGTCTCTGGTGCACTGCCAGTAGGTGCTCGTCCAAGTCCTGCTGCATCATCTTCTTCTCCTCCTCAGAATGTGCCCCCATCAAGTTCATTTGGTGGTTTAGTAAGTAATGGGCCACCAGCCCCTGCTTTCCAGAGCGCTCCACGTTTTCCTCCCTCTGTTAGTGCACCACAGCAACAACCTATGGGTCCTCCACCAACAATGGGGGTGGCTCGCTCGCCCCCTCAAAGCATGCGCCCTTTAATGGGGAGTTCAGGGTTTAGTGGCCAACCAGTTGCTCCATTTTCTGCACCACCTCAAGGGACACCATTTTCTGCACCACCTCAAGGGACACCATTTTATGCACCACCTCAAGGGACACCATTTTCAGCACCACCTCAAGGGACACCATTTTCAACACAGCAAGGGATGACACCACCACCTATAGGTTCTCCTTTTGCACCACAGATGCAACCACAGTCTGTAAGTGTTTTAAAATCTTATATACTGCATTGTTTGGGAAATTTCAATTGTTATAGTGTATCTATGTTAACTTCATTTCAGCTTTAGCGTTTCCCAATTGTTTATAATTCAAGTAAGCTAGCTCTTCTGCTATATTTGATAGCTTCAGAAATGTTTTATTGGAAATAGTTTGCATTCTATATGGGATTGCATTTGATGTTTGTTAAAACACAAGGCTCTATTTTGCTTTAGAGAAATGGTTGGAAAAAGTTACAAAAATGAAGCATGAATTGGAATAATAGGAGGGACAGCATGCTGTTCTATAATATGAAGATGAAAGGGTCCCCAAAAATACGCATTGACGTACATCTGGATGTTTAGACTATATCATAAAGTGTTATTGAGTGCAAAGACTTAATTTGGTGGTACGCACTACTTTGTCAAGTGATAAGAAGCTGATATTGAGGTTCTTAACTGGAAGTTTTTCAGGTTCTGATATCTTCTTTTTTCCTTTATAACATCTCTGCAACAGTGTAGTATAAATGCGGTGAAGGGGTTTTTGTTACGCATTTAAGCAGCCAGATTCTTAGCCAAGGAAATGATAGTGACATCTTTTTCAGAGCATATATTGGTGTTTAATGGTTCTTTTGAAAAATTGAACCTAGAGACTATGGCTAGCCTGTAACCTGAGAATTAGAGTCATATATCTGGTTTTTGGTGGTAGACGATGAAAATTGAAGCTGGATATCAGGTAGAAACCATGGAACCTAGTAGATTTGCAGCAGCTTTGGTGTGTCTAACTATAAAAGACAGCTTTAATGTCTTCCAACTTTACAAGTATATGGACGTAGAAATAGAGGATAGCAAAAAGATAGAAGTAAAGAATAGAGGGGGAAGAACCGGAAGAAAAAGAGAAAAAATAAGGGGAGAAGGTGGGAGAGGGGAAGCTGTGAGAGGAGAGAAAAGAAGGGGGAAGATGTCTTTATGGAGTTCTTTTGCTTTTTTGAGATCATCTGTTCATTTGGATGGAAACTAATGCAAGAATTTCAAGTATCTTTTCACTTCAAGCTAGTTGTGGACTATATTACTGTTCTTGAGCACCAGTGGTCAGTGCCTTTTGGACTTTTATGAATGTTTTCTCTTAAAGATATTTAGAGAAATTGGAGTGCCCTTTGAGCTTGAGATGTTTTAATTTAATGTTAGTTTGAAGGATGTCTTCTCCTAACTAATGTTGTACATTCTTTCTCCTGTAATTGTACTTTCATCCTTCAGAAAGAAAGACAGAAGAGCAAAGTGAAGAAAAATGAGGGAAAGAAGAGGGAATAAGTTGCACTTTCATCCTTCAGAAAGAAAGACAGAAGAGCAAAGTAAAGAAAAATGAGGGATAGAAGAGGGAATAAGGAGGCCGCCACCAGCTTCTCCTTTAGCTAGAATCTGAAAATTTCTTGTTATGTTAAGAGCTACATTTCATGGAAGATTGGGGCTATCTGTCTTAACAGATTTTAGAGGATTTGTGCTAATGTGTGTTTGTTTAGGTTGTGGGGATCCATCTCCTGCTTATAACGGGTGTTGCTTCTTGCCTGATTTTACATATGCATCTCTTTCCTCCCTCAACAAAGATTCTGAATTCTGAATTTTATGGATTCTTCCAGGTTGCTCAACCTCCACACATTCCTGGTTCTGCACAACCACCTAGAATGTTTGGAATGCCGCCACTACTACCGAATCAAATGACTGCTATATCACCAGTTATTGGTCAAACTGGAAGTCCTTTATCAGGGGCATCAAAGATTGATCCCAATCAAATTCCCCGGCCCATTCCAGGTTCCTCTGTGATCCTACATGATACTCGTGCAGGAAATCAGGCCAACCCACCGCCGGTATCTAACTCTGTTTGTTTTTTCTCTTTGTGTTCTTGTTGTCTTTGTGGAGTTTGCCATATTAGTGAAGCCAAATTAATTTAACTGGTGGTTTATCATTTCCTCTTCTGATTCTGTCCTTTTGTAAAGCCTGCTACAAGTGACTACATTGTTACAGACACTGGGAATTGCAGTCCACGCTACATGAGGTGTACCATCAATCAGGTTAGACTAAACCTTTAACATGCATATGCTAGCTGTATTTTTTATTTTTTGGCATCTTACAGATTTGAAAAAACAATTGTGAGCACTTACAGTTTGTGATGTTGTATTGACTCCTTCAACATTTCAGATTCCATGCACGGTTGATTTGTTATCAACATCTGGCATGCAGTTGGCTTTGTTGGTCCAACCTCTGGCCCTTCCTCATCCATCTGAGGAGGCTGTCCAGGTAATGACGATTTCTTTGTTCTTCATTGCATCTCTATTGTGATATTTTCATTGCATCTCTATTGTGATATTTTCTTCTTTCCTGATTGAAAAGAAAATTTGTTTTGTTCATTACTAGGTGAAATATGGTTTTCTTCATCAAACCTTGTTTCTTAGGCCCCGTTTGTTTGCTGGAAAGTAGTTTCCTTTTGGAAAGTGAATTCCGGGAAAATGAATTATTTTTTGATGTTTGGTAGGGTAATGAAAAATAAGTTGGAAAACACTTTCCAGTGTTTGGTTATGTTATGGAAAATGAGCTGGAAAATAACTTATTAATGTTTTATTTTTTTCAAGTTTATTAAAATAATGAGGAACAAATCTTACAAATTAAAAAGTTGAATGAGAATGAAATTGAAAAAAAAATATAATTTCATAAATTATCTCAAATAAAATAAATAATAATCAAAATAATAGAGATCAAATCTAAAAAATAAAAAAATTGAAAGATGAAGAAATTAAAATAATAATAATTAACATTTCATAAATTATTTCAAATAAAATAAGTAAAATCAAAAGAATGAGGACCAAATTTGATAGATAAAAAATTTCAATTAAAAAATGATAAGGGAAAAGCAAATAACAATTATAAAAATGAGGACCAAAATTAATATAAAAATTAAATTCTAAGGGATGAAATTGAAAAACAAATATATATAGCAATCAAAAGTTGGAGGACCAAATTTGATATAATCAGCAAATAATATGACATTTCTAAATTTTTTTCAACTTCCGGAAAGTGTTTTCTGCCAAAATAAAAGGAAAACACTTTCCTGGAAACCAAGTCAAATTTTCCTTTGACTGGAAAATGTTTTCCATTGACCAATTTTCCTAATGGCAAATAAACACAAGAAAGTTTGGAAAGTGGTTTCCGGAAACCATTTTCCAGGAAACAAACACAGCCTTAGTTCTATTTCCAATTTCCTATCTAGCTCATTGAAGTTTGATCTCTAGAAAAAATAACTAAAATACTGTATCTAACACAAAATTTGGGAATCACCAACCTATATTATCATCACTTGTAAGTTTTTTCATGTAAAATATCTTTTACCCAGGTAAAAGAGCACAAATCATTGCATGCATGTTGATGAATTGAGCAATTGAAATCACAACAAATTTTTATATCATAAAAATTATGTTTGTAGGTTGTTGATTTTGGAGAAAGTGGTCCTGTTCGCTGTTCTCGTTGCAAAGGCTACATAAATCCTTTTATGAAATTCATTGATCAAGGGAGGCGATTTATATGCAATTTGTGTGGTTAGTACACATGCAATTTTTTTTTTTTTGGGAATTCTCTTTGCTGTTTTAATTGTTAGGCTGTCTGAATGTTGCAAAATATTTGATCTGCTAGTGATAATGGATTTGAAATAGTCTTATCCTTATCAGTGTCTCTCTGGATGAGTTGGTTACCTAAGACAGGAAAAATTCTTTTATCATTTGCGTCATGCTTAGTTTATCACTGTTAGAATCCATTTATATCTTTTATACTTCATTCAAGATTAGATATTGTTTATTATTCATGTTCCAACATATCATTTTCAATTTTGGAGCCTTCTTTTGAGATGTACAACTTATAACTAGTTGCCTTATCATTTTATAGATCTGTTAACAGGTAAAGCACTTTATTTGGCTTTGCTCTGCTCCCTGAACATGCTGGCATGGTGGGGACTTTACAATTTTACATGTTTTTGGCAGGGTTCACTGACGAGACTCCCCGTGACTACCTCTGCAATCTAGGTCCAGATGGTAGACGTAGAGATGCTGATGAAAGGCCCGAGCTATGCAGGGGAACAGTTGAATTTGTTGCCACAAAAGAATTCATGGTTTGTTTCTTTATAAGAAGCTGTGGTTTTTTGAAATATCATTTGTTCTCTATTCTCTTGTAATTGGAATTGGATGCCTATGTGAGTATCCAATCTATATTGTCCAGTCCTTGGTTCTGTTGCAATCGTTATCAATGTATTACTGGATATATTATTCTTCTCTATTTATTGTCTCTTAGGTTCGTGATCCCATGCCGGCTGTGTATTTCTTCCTAATTGATGTATCCATGCATGCCATACAAACTGGTGCAACTGCTGCAGCTTGCAACTCAATTAGTCAAGTTATTGCTGATCTTCCAGTGAGTCTTATGTCCACTTCTGAAACATTTTAGCATGTACTTGAATGAATTTGACTGTGTTCACTTCATCTGGTGTGTTTTTTCTGGCATTAATTTTATGTTGATAATTAACTGTAGCTCATATTTCATGTTGTGCATAGATTTGCTAACAAGATGGTAGTTTTAGTTACTGATGTATGAACCGAAAAATTCATTGCAGGAAGGGCCACGGACAATGGTGGGCATTGCAACATTTGATTCAACCATCCATTTTTACAATTTGAAACGGGCATTACAACAGGTAGACATGAAATCTTTTAATGAAGATACAAGTTGATATATTCTTTTGTTGGAGTATGCATCGTATCTTTGAAGTGGAAGGAGATTGATGGAGAACCTTAAGTAGATTGAATGATCAGATAGATGTTGTTTTGTGATGTCTTCCTCTGCTCATGCCTTTTCTGGGAATTGTTATTGATCTACGACCAACCTTCAGCACATCATTTTATTGCACTTGGATTTATGGTTCTGATTAAATTTCAATTATTTTCAATCATAAGTTTTGACTGTTGATTTTGATTTCTTACTCATGTTTGCAGCCACTGATGCTTATTGTACCTGATATACATGATGTTTATACTCCTTTGCAAACTGATGTTATTGTTCCGCTTTCTGAGGTTAGCCATCTGGACTGTAGGCCTTCCATTGTTTCTGCTGATCCTTTTTGGTCTTCAAGAGCCAACAAATGAATGGTCATCGTTGAGTTATGGTTTTTACGTTTGGAGACACTGACCACTTTTATTATTTTTAATAATTTATTTTGGTTTCTTGTGTGGATTCAGTGCCGTCAACATTTGGAGCTATTATTGGAAAGTATTCCAACTATGTTTCAGAATAGTAGAATTGCTGAATCATCTTTCAGTGCAGCAATCAAGGTATGCTCATGTTTGCTAGTGGAAACTGTATATGTATAGATTGTGGATGATAACTGCAGATATGTCTTTTCTGAAGGGAAGGTGAAGCTGACTTTTGCTCTGTCCATGATACTCAATCCTTCAAATTTACCAATTCAGTTGGATGGTTCCACATGTAAATTAATTTTAACAGGAAGAATATTTGAAAATGGGCTAGTTCGAGTTTCATGCACAACATAGTGCATTTGGAAACACATTATGTAACAAAACATGCATGTTCTTATAAATAAAATGAAATATTCATTTATTCATAAACTGTCCACAAAGTTTTTCATTCGCTACATTCAAAACACTATTTTCTATCTTTCCAGAGCCACAACCTAACTGGTTCAAACTGTCTGATGCATACGGTTCTCGCTATTTTCTATGATTGTCTTTTAGTGGAAAAACCTTGGTAGGATGATGATACGTGTTCGTTAATGTCCGTTGCTATTGATTGGTTATAGATGTCACCTGGAATCAAATGCCATATACTTAATGAACTCATACACATCTTCAGATATTCAGAACATTTATTTGGAATTTGTAATGCATTTTTCCTATTTCAGGCAACATTCTTGGCAATGAAAAATACTGGAGGGAAGCTTTTGGTATTTCAATCAGGCAAGCTTATGAACTTGTCATCACCCCCCTGGCCTTTCTTTTCTTTCTTTCTTTTATATTTTCCTGTCGTTGACCTATTTAAAAGTACGAAATGGTCGCATTCTTGTACTTTTCTTGGTTACTTTGCCAGGCATATAATCATTTGAGAACAAAAAAACAGTTCTATTTCTTGTTGCTATTCAGCCAGATGCACAATAGAGAATCATATTTTATACGAAGTGTTCATACTGCAAATTATGTGATCATGTGTGGTCATCATCTAAATCATTGTAATTGCCTGTACTTACTGTGAATAGTAATAGTAAGGATTATGTCAAAAATATCTGAAGGAGAAGTGACTTGTGAAATGGAGAGAAAAAGGTTTAACTTTCTCTCTCGTGTGAGAGTTCTAGAATAAAACACTTGTACTAAAATTTCATCAAGTTTGATTTGGATTCAATCTGAGGCCTTCTGGCTTATGGTGTTAGTCATAGTTTCATTAAATTAAGCAACTATTTCACTTTCGCTCTTTTGTTAAATGCAAATTATATGTATGTTTTTGTGGATACCTTTTTTTCTTTTAGCATGTTTCTTTTTTAGGCAATTTTGTATTTTTTTCTTCATCCCATTACTCTTTAGGAGCTTTCCTGCTTCTTCCTACCAATATAAAACCTAAAACGAAATTATTCTCATGGAGTATTCTGATGATTCTACTATGTTTTCAGTCTTACCTTCTGTTGGTGTTGGAGCCCTTTCTGCTCGAGAGGCTGAGGGAAGAAGTAACATCTCTACAGGGGAGAAGGTATACTTAACTTATCCATGTGTTCCCCTGCCATCTGTTGTGGTTGTGTTCTTGCTTGTCGTGCTTCAGAGTGGAATTATTAAAATGAGAACTACTGAATGTTATCCCATCCATGAATATTTGAAAGGGACTGCATAATTAATTTTTATTAGGTCATCTAGGCCTTGATTTTGTAAAGTGACACATGCACTCGCACACACGCCCACACACAAAAAAAAAATTGTAGCCTTTCCTAAATATAATTCTTCTTTTATGCTTTGAAAGATTGGAAGAAGTATCAACATTTTACCCAATTTCTTATTCTGGGACTGTGTTATTGGAAATGAAGTATTGGGTTATGATATGTTCTTTAGTAGTGTTCATCTGTTTCTGACGTGTTTCTCTACCGTAAGTAGTGAAGTGAAGAAACAGTCAATTCATCTGTAGAATATAGCCCCGAGGTTTTGGTAACAGTATTTTCTTGTTTCCTGGATTGCAGGAGGCCCATAAATTACTCCAACCAGCCGACAAAACTTTGAAGGAAATGGCCATTGAATTTGCTGAATATCAGGTAGCCTTTTTGTTATTCGTTTTCACTTCTTAACATTGATCATACTTATGAGCTGGTAGAGATATACCCTGTTAACTCAATGTGCCTAATCATGTTTACTTTCCTGAATGTGTTCTAGGTCTGTGTTGATGTTTTCATCACTACCCAGACTTATGTGGACATTGCTTCTATCTCTGTCATACCTAAAACAACTGGAGGGCAGGTATTAATTGAACTTGAAGTGCCAACTTTGTACTCTTAACAATTGTTTCACAGTATCAGTACAATGACAACATGGATGTTGGAATTTTATCTTTGCTGTGCCTTGTTAAAGGCAGCGAGCCTGTTGTTACAGTAGTTCACTGTTGTCAAAGGCAGCAAGCCTGTTCTTTCTGTGCTATGGTTCTCATTTTTCTTTTCTTACTTCTTTTCTTTCCTTTTTCCCTCTCTGTATGATATTTGACTTTTGTTCTGGGTTATTTAGTGATGTCAAACATCAGTTTTCAATGATTTATTGAGTATGTCTTCCATTCTTTGGTGACCTGTGACCTAGATCCTTGAGTCAGTTTCTCTGCGTAGTACTCATCCCATGTTGCATTTCTGCTAAGATTTTGTTCTAAATCATGTAAACATGTTGAATGAAACTTGAAACACGTAATTACTTGCCGTGGACCTTGAATCCTCTTAGTGAGTTATGGTTTCTCAGTTTTTTAGGCTGGTACCATGTTCCATACTGCATATCTTGTACAAGATATTGCCACTGTAACCCTTAGGAAAGAAAGATGCTGGGTGCTCTCTTGTAGGCAAGCTGGATAATACTTGGCATATATTGGTAATATATGATTTAGACTAACATTTCACCATCATATCATTATACATATCACCCAGTGTATGAATTCTAGCAATATGCTGTGAATGACTTCTAGGTTCTTTATAGAGCTGCCGGCTTATTTCTGATGCTGACTTCAAATATTTCACATCCTATACCAGGTTTATTATTACTATCCTTTCTCTGCTGTCTCTGATCCAGCAAAGCTGTACAATGATCTTAGATGGAATGTCACAAGGCCTCAAGGTTTTGAGGCAGTGATGCGTGTGAGGTGCAGCCAGGTACTCTCCTTTTCTTGGATATATATGTTTATGTGTGTGTAGATGGCTACCGTCTTCTTTGGCCAAATCTTCCATCCTATATATATTTATATTGTTGCCTTGCCCCTTCCTGTTATAAATTGATTGGTTGTATGTTTTTTACTTGATACTGGGAAATTGATTTGGTTTGTTTCCTTACAGGGCATTCAAATTCAAGAATACCATGGAAACTTTTGCAAGCGCATTCCAACAGATATTGACCTGCCTGTGGTTTGTATCTTTTAGTGAAATTCTTGATTTTCATACTCTTGGTAGCTTATTACATTTTTAATTCTTTGGTAATGAGTGTACTCAACGTTTGAGCTTGTGAGCTGTCATTATGAGATCCATTCTCTGTTGATGCTAGACAATAACTTTGCTTTTTAAAGCATCAGACTGAATGTAAATCATATTCAGATTCCAGAAACTTCTTTTCTTAACAAACTATTGAGTGGGTAGAAGAATCTATTTTGGCTTGGGTTGATCTCTTGGAGGCTGGTTCATTGTGTTTTATATTTTTATGGCTCCTTAATTCCATTTGTTGATTTCCTATCTTCTCTGTCTTCATTTTAGTCAAGAGGCAATGTATATATTTTGTGGCATTTTTACTTCTAGTTGCTCTATCTGTAATCATCCCTTTTCTTTGCAGATTGATTGTGACAAAACTATAATGGTCACATTAAAACATGACGATAAATTGCAGGATGGCACGGAATGTGCTTTTCAGGTACCTTGGTTTTTCTTGTCATGTGCCACAGCTTTAAGTACTTGCTGGTTCTATCTACTTTCATATCATCTAGGGTGAATTATGTTATGGTCCCTCAAAGTTTGAGCAATAATCTGGTTTTACAATTCAAGCAATTAAATCCTTGAATTTCATCTCAACTATAATGCAAGGCTACTTTCAGTTTCTTTTTATTTAAATGGAGAACCCATGTGATGGTTCCCACCTTGTCTTGGAATCAGTAGGTCTTGGAATCAGCAGCTGATGAAACCTCGAGTTCTTTGATGGTCCATTCATTTAGCTATGGATCCAATCGAACCACCTCCTGCCTAAGTAATCCAAAACACAAACTTAACCGCTGTCAGGTTTTCTCTCTGTTTCATGTTCAAGAACCTCTAAACAGACCAAGATAACAGTAACCGGGAATTTATGTGCTACTGCTATTCTGGTTCTGGTTGGATACTCGAGACAATGAAACAGACACAAGAATAAAAGGATTTGGAATATCATTATGTTCAAAGGTGTGTGTTGTAATATTTGTCAATAATGTCTAGGACGTCAAGCATGACGTCTAATAACCTCCAGCTCTACTTCCCCATTATTTGCCCCTTGAACAAGGTTTTCTCAACTCTCTCCCTGGTCCTCCTGCAAAAGAAAGAAAAACATTATGAGGGTCCTTGTATAGAGGGACTGCAGGGACAATTACAAAACACCACATCCTGGCTGAAATATAATGCAACTAACACAGGTACTGGTACATTACACGAGGAGTATCTATTTAGACGGTTCTTGAACATGAAACAATGACACTGAGAGAGAGATGACTTGATTCTGGCTCTCAATTGCAATTGTGTGCTTTCACTGCTGACATATAATGCAATTAATTCAGGTACATTACAAGAGCAATGTCTAGTTAGATGGTTCCTGAACACTACACAAGCAGAGCGATGACTTGATTTTGTCTCTCAGCAATTGTGTGCTTCTGTTGCTGACATATAATGCAATTAACAAAGATACATTACACAAGCAGTATCTACTATCTAGTTATATGGTTCCTGAACATGAAACAATAACTGAGTGGGAGAGAGATGATTTGATTTAGGATTATGAAATTTGGAAGGACTGTGGTGCGACTACCCTTTTATCATTTGTTGAGAAGATTTCTTCTATCTGTTTATTTATATTGTTTGCTTCATTTTTCAGTGTGCCCTCCTCTACACCACTGTGTATGGCCAAAGAAGAATTCGTGTTGCAAATTTATCACTGCCATGCACAAACAATTTAAGTAATTTGTTCCGCTTGGCTGACTTGGATTCCCAATTTGTGTGTTTCTTGAAGCAAGGTATTGAATTTTCTGTCATGCATTCTCTTTGCTGTCCTTTTTTTTACACTGTTTTTATAGTTATATTGTGCACACATTATGGTTTACCATGATCACTGTATCATTCTCATCCAACATATCAAGTCACCAGAATAATAATAACAGTTATGTTTTTGCATTTGCATCCAACATCTTGTAGAAAATTAATATGGCATGTATTCCTGTCAAACTTTGGTCTTTCAGCTGTGTAACAATGGATGTCTCTTTGCTTCTTGAAGTTTTTTTTTTTTGTTCATGGCATAACTTGTACAAAAAGTTATCTTTTTGAGGTAAGAAGACTGACGCTTTTCTCTGCTTGTCTTTCCAGCGGCAAACGAAATCCCTTCCAACCCGTCCTTGGTTGTCCAAGAACAAGTGACAAACTTTTGCATAAACATTCTGCTTTCATATCGCAAATTTTGTGCAACAGTATCATCATCAGGACAACTCATCCTTCCAGAGGCACTTAAACTTCTGCCCCTGTACACCCTTGGTATATGTTTCTTGCACATTGATTTATGCTTATTCATAGGTAGTGTTTATGTTGAAATTGCTGTTATTTATTATGTACTCACTCAACAATTAATTATGTTTTATGCTGTGGAACTGTTTCAACAGTTTAATGCCTTTACATGAGCCTTATACACTTGGGAGTATAGCAGAATATCTTGGGAGTTAACCTACTAAAGCATTGAAGAATTAAGATAACTTTATATGGTTAAAGTAAAGCAAGTTAGGAAAGTATATTAGTTCAACGTAGTTGCATCTTTCCTTTTTAGTTTTTCTATAGCTTTATATGTGTTTTTCGTAGAAATAGCTTTTCAATGAAAACTTTGATTTGTTCATAATGGTATCTCCTCCTCTTATCAGTACTATTATAATTGCTTTGTTGTTCTGTAATATGTGTTTTGTTCATAGGACAAATTTGAAATGAATGTAAGTTTTATCAGTAAGCTTCTTGCAGTTTATTCAAAGAAATTGACATGCCTCGATTTTTTTCCCTTTTGGGCTCTTGCTCTCCCTTCCAGCATTAATTAAAAGTACAGGGTTGAAAGTCAATGGGAGGATTGATGATCGGTCATTTTGGATCAGTTATGTTTCCTCAGTTTCTACACCTTTAGCGATTCCCTTGGTGTATCCTAGGATGATTGCAATTCACAACCTTGATTCACAGGCACGAGTGTTCTTTTTATTATATTTGATTCTACATTATATTTTGTCCTCAATTCAATGGTAACTTTTTGCCTATTGACAGGAAGCAGATGGATCTCGTATCCCTTCTGCACTCGCGCTTTCTAGTGAATATGTGAGTGAGGATGGAATTTATCTTCTTGAGAATGGCCAGGATGGCTTAATATATATTGGGAACTCAGTTAATTCAGATACCTTGCAAAAACTTTTTGGCATTTCCTCGGTAGCTGAAATTCCAACTCAGGTACCATCCTTTGAAAGAATTTATTCTACCTAATATTATTAATCTTGGTTTGGAGCATGCTGTATCGGACAATCAAACCAACATGTTCAAGATGCCATGCGTCCAGCAGAATGGGCTTGTGAGACACTACTAATTCAAAGAGCCCAGTCGGCAATTTTTTGCATGAAACTTTTGGAGATAATAGAGGCCTACGTGCTTGAATTTTTGAGATCTTGTGGTGCTTTAATTTGATAATTAACATTGTATCTACATGGACTTCTGTCAGTGATGTGTGATTAGAAATTTTGTTTTTGCCTAGTCATTCAATTATTCAGGTTTGATGTTTTGCAACTAATTATTTCAGTATTCTCAGTTTGTTCTGGAGCAATATGACAATCCACCATCAAAGAAACTAAATAATGTGGTGAATGAGATACGACGTCAAAGATGTTCTTTCCTGCGGTAAGATGTTTCAGCTGTCGTTTTTTTATTATGAAGGAAAAAAATTTCATGACATGTTAACATATTATTTTTTTTTTCTCAATCTATCCGCACATGTGCTTGCAATCTCTCATTCTGATGTATTGCAATTCTTCTCTTGCAGCTTAAAGTTGTGTAAAAAAGGAGATCCATCAGGTGAGTTCATTGGACCTGTTCTTCAATATAGTTGAGGGAACTGTAATTCCTACTACCACATAATGTAAACTCAACCAAAAATGAACTGGTTTATTTGCTCCCTGAAAACTCACATTATCTTTTACCCCCTACCTCTGCTAAAGTAGTTATAGTACTTGTTGGCCATTTCTGATACTTCATAACTTGGGGGGTTATTTTGAAATGTGAATGGGGAAGGAATTACTTTGGGTCATTGCATGGAAACATGCATGGGAAAGAAGTGTTGGTTTGCCAACATCACCTTCCCGGACTTCATGGGCCAGACAACATTGCAACTCATATTGATTCTCGTGAGGAAGTCATGTTTTAACCGATCATGTAGTAATTTGATATCAATAAATCATCATACAAATTTCACGATGACTAAATAAAACACTGTGGTCAGAAAAACAAGTAGCTACTAGCAAAGAGGCTCATACTTTTGATTTGTGAATGCATTATGTACTTATCTGTGTTACATCTGATTGAATTGTGCTTCGTAATACATGCAGTATTCTCATTTTCGTGTTAAATTTTCTTCTGCTGATGCTAGTAGATGCAGAAAGATTTTTTGTCAAAATATCCTCAACAAGTTTGATTTGTGAAAATCCAACTGTTGTTTTTTCCACAGGAATGTCATTCTTCTCATATTTGGTTGAAGACAAGGTTCCAGCCGGTGGTCTCTCCTATGTAGAATTCCTAGTGCATATCCATCGGCAAATTCAAGTAAAAATGTCTTCATAATTCTGGCATCTTCAGTTTGATTTTACAAGTCTTGACAAGCAGCAGCAAGGACAGATCTGATTCAAAGTGAAGAAAATCGATGACTTGCTTGATGTGTGCTCCTGGGATCAGCAACTCTATTTATTTACAGAGAGCAGGCTGGGATGAATTTTGTGATGGAAGTTTTGTTGAGTGTGGTTCTATATTTTATAACAGTGGTTGCCAAATAATAAAATATAAAGCTTTCATTTATTGTTGTTCCCCACCCTTTCCTTTTGTCTTAGTCATTGTCTTCCCCATGGTGGCAAGATATGCATCCGCCGAGTAAAAGCACTGTAAGAATACCTGTAGTGGAGGGGAAGATGCAAAACAATTTTTGTAATCACACCGCTTTGTTAGATGTATACATTTATATGACAATTATAATGAGAAAGTTCACAGAATCGTTGAGACAACTTCCGGAGTTTCATGTGCAAGTTTGAGTGTTTTGACTGATGCCATCCATGATCACAGGCTGAAGCTCTTTCATATGCTCAGGAAACAAAGTGAATCTCTCGAATCAGGGAAACCTGTAGCAGCTTCAGTGATGTCTTGTCAGTATCTCATTGACAAGAGTAACTTCGTGTCTATATTAAAAGCTCGCTTTCCAAGGTATCACGTGCTATGGTTGTATCATTCATGGGATGCTACCCTCCAATTCACGCTTATTGTAGATAATTGAATCAGGATGGGAGAGTCGGTTTGTTAGGTTGAGAAGAAAGGAAGAGTTCTATTGCAGCCTGTGCAAGGGAACCTAAGATAATGCTAACAAAACAAGAACCCTAGTGTATATGCAATCAACACCAGTGTAATGGTCTCATTCATGGTTTCCCTTCGGCCAGAATATAAAACAGTCCCTGCACAAATAATGTCGACAAATTAACCCATTAAGCAATTTTTCTTATTGATGAAGTGTGCATGCTAAATCTTATTTTATTTCATCTAAAATATTTCTTCTATCTACAATTTTATTTGAAAATACTTCAAAATATAATTTATGCAAGGATAAGGGCGTGTTTGTCTTATTTTTAGTGGCGGGACTCACCACTAAAAGCAAAAAACGCAACAACAAAAGTATAATTTTCACGCTTCTACTCTTGTGTTTTGTGTTGTAGAGGGCTGTATCTCACAACAAACATAAAAACAAAGATTTAAACAGATACACTCTAAGGCGTTTCATATTGTAATGCATTGCCTCAGGAGGAATTGATCTTGATAAAAAAAAAAAAACCCATACAAACAGAAGAAAAAATGAAGACAGAGAGTAAAAGCAATTTCACTGATGTATAATAATATGTATAAGTACAGTGGTGAGTTGTGAATACCTTTCTCTTTTAGTTTTCTTTGTTATGTTATTTTATTATTGTTATTATTAATGTTAACTTATTAAACCATGAGAATAAAATATGATACAATACATAATACCTACCCCTCATGAAGAAATACAGGAAAGGTGAGAATTGAAAAAAAAAAAAAGAAGTTTAGGAAGCTATTCAGAGATAGAGTAATATTCTAATTTTTTAGAAAACTAGACTCTGATATTTAAAAAAAAAAAAAAAGGAACTTCCTCTTCAAATGTAATATTTCTCTGTCCAAAAAATAGGAAATTAGTTTTCAACTTTTCTAAATTTGTACTGAGTTGGAAAAAAACATTTGTATACAAGTTTTTCATTGTT
>Ga0325400_1002390_pt1 | contig 16424 bp, 5 predicted proteins | sample PopdelMetagenome_2_FD_205662 | JGI IMG/M metagenome (GOLD analysis project Ga0325400, IMG submission 205662) | Populus deltoides microbial communities from Bellville, Georgia, United States - Xylem-PdKOR-R1 | ecosystem: Host-associated > Plants > Phyllosphere > Stem > Wood/Secondary xylem... | reverse complement strand
ACCTAAACAACATAACTTGCTTACACAGTAATTTAGGGCGGCAACAAATGACCAGCTTTAATGAATATGGAGCTGTGCAGACCAACGAGCACAACTGGAGTTGATGAATGTTCCACTTCAAAAACCTAGACACGAGCCGTACCTTCTGTGAATTTTGGATCCTCACATCTATACCGGCCATCAGGTCCAATTCCAAAGCCCTTTGGATCAGCAAAGACATTCTCAAGTAGCTGGCTGCGTGATGGATGAGGGCTCTCATCTGCAAATTCAACAGCCTCCTCAACCACTTCGTCTATCTTCTTCTCAATAGCCTTTAGCTCTGCTTCACTGGCAAGGCTGTTCTCAATCATGTACTTCTTCAAGGCCGTGATGGGATCTCTAGCAGCATAGTGAGCCTTCTCAGCTGCCAAAAGGAACCAAGAGATTGAGGGAGAGAAATGTGCATGGGCTTATGAAACAAAACTATAAAACAGAAAATCGAATACTAGTATCTCGTGTTTTACTGAATCATTTCAAGGTGCTCTATTGAGATATTGAATACCTCAATGAGTTTATATGTAAATGCTTGTTAGGCCTACTGACCACCACAGATAATATACAAGGGAATCTCCCAAGTAACATATTTCCTTTTCTGGACTAGCATTGTTGAAAACTAATCACTAGAGCTTATTTCTCAGTAGCTTGGTTTTTGTCATGGTATCATAATGTAAAGGCATTCATTTAGAGGAAAACAAACCAACAATGGAAATTAGATAGAAAGGTAGTAGACATCATTGCAATAAGATGTTGTGAAGAACTCTGTGCTAATACTATGATACCACAATAACAGATGGGAAGGTTTTTAACTCTGCTGAAGAGCCAAGAAGAAGAAACATAAGACAAGAAAGAGAACGAAAAGGTGCAGATGAAAATAGTTTACTAAATAATAAAACACCTCGTTAAAAAGTAAAGCTATGCACTAGCAGGGTCAATAATAACCAGAATTTAACTCAAACAAGCCTCAATAAACCTATACATAGTTGGCAACTCATTTTGAACTTTTTGCTCCATATTGCATCAAATCAAGATGGAGAAATGGAAAACAATTTTATTACTGTAAATGGCAGATATTTCAATAGGCACAGGAAATGGAAAAAATCAGAAGCATTCACAAAAATCATACAGGGGCTGGTGTCCTTTATATCATTTAAACTTGCAAAGGCAAAAGCTAAGTCACAAAACATAGAAGAAATGGGATTCTAAAGAGAAAATAACAATGATCAAATTGAACTGTTAAATGCAAATTCATTAAATTAATCAATGACCAGGAATAAAATAGATAGCCAAACAACGAGAACCAAATGTAAATGCTCACCAGGGTCACGAAGCTCATCAGGATCAGCCAATGAGTGTCCTCTAAACCTGTAAGTTTCACATTCCACCAATGTTGGTCCTTCTCCTCTCCTAGCCCTTCCAATTGCCTCCTTGGCCACCTCCCTCACCTTCAAAACATCCATTCCATCAACATGAACACCTGGCATCCCAAATGCTGGACCCTTCTTCCAGATCTCTGGATCCGAAGTTGCCCTCACGTGTGACATCCCAATAGCCCACAAGTTATTCTCAACAACAAACACGATGGGCAATTTCCACAATGCTGCCATGTTCAAACACTCAAAGAACTGCCCATTGTTACAAGTACCATCACCAAAAAAGGCCAATGTCACATGATCACAATCCGCCTCCTTCAAAACCTCCCTCCTATACTTGCTGGAAAATGCTGCACCAGTAGCCACCGGAATTCCCTCTCCAATAAAAGCAAACCCACCAATCAAGTTGTGCTCTTTCGAGAACATGTGCATAGATCCACCTTGGCCCCGGCAACACCCAGTAGTCTTGCCAAAGAGCTCGCTCATGACAGCACGAGCTGGGACCCCCTTACTTAAAGCATGTACATGATCACGATAAGTACTGACAACAGAATCCTCCCGCTTCAAAAGCTTGATGAACCCAGTTGAGACAGCCTCTTGACCATTGTAAAGATGAACAAAACCAAACATTTTGCCTCTATAATACATCTGGGCACACATGTCCTCGAAAGCTCTGCCCAATATCATATCTTCATATACCTCCAATCCTTCTTCTTTAGTGATCAACTAAAGACACCACTAATTAAATGAGTAAAAAAAGAAGAAGAAAGAAACGTTCTTGATTTCTATTTCGTTCATCAGAATTCACAAAAGTAGCTTTAACATATCAACGCATACGAAGCTTCTCCGTTTTAAATGTATAGCAATGCATCTAATTAAATCACAAAGCTAATTACATAGTTACAATCAATTTAAAAATTAAAACTTGGGATTTAATTTAATGTCATCCTAATTGACAAAGAAAATGACATGATTTCAATTAAAGCTTAAAATGGTATACGATAATCAGTCTCTTGCGCACAGAAATGCAAACAAAAGCACAAAAAAGCCAAAATAAAATCAAAACAGAAGCATTCGATAAGGGAAATAGTGGAGAGGTTAATTGTGGAATTGGTTACCAGATTGGTGGTAGATTTGACCTTCTTTTCCTTGACAACATCAGAGACAGCGACAACAGCCGATCGACGGTTGGGATTGGCCAAAAGCTTGGATTTGGAAGCAGAACTAAGGCGAAGTTTGCGGGTGGATCCAAGAAAAGAGGAAGAAGAAGGGGCTGTCCTAAGAGGATCAAAGAAAGATTGGTGTTTTTCATGAGATCTGGAGGTAGTGCCGTTGAGAGAAAACGGCTGGGTGAATTTGGTAGCAGAGAAAGCTGAAGCTGATGCCATTTAGAGTGGGAAAGGAAAAGAGAAGAGAAGTGAGGGGAAGAAGGAGAAGGGGAAAGGGAGTATAAGAAGGGAAAGAGGGGGCGGAGAACACGAGGGAAGAAGGCGTGGGAATACCCGCTTTTGATTGATGAAAATGAAGGGAGGTGAGGAGGGGGGAGGGAGGCTACCCAACTCTCAACTGCCTCCTTACACTTATTAGCTTTGCTTTGTAAAGTCAGTTTAACATTTTATTTTTATTTTATTGTATTTTATTATTTCTTTTTTATTTAAAACTAGGCCTTTTTGCCATTTGCAATTTCTTGTTTGTGTCCCCTTTGCCTTTATTTCTTGCCAATTTTATTTGGTGGATCTCTTCTCTCCAAGCGGTCTCTCTCTATCTCTTGTTTGTACCAAGTTTTCCTTTAGTGCGTTTGTTTTGTTCATTGTATTTATTGTTTTATTTTTAAAAAAATTACTCCAAACCTCTTATATTTAATCAAAATTGCATTTGTACTAAATTTTAAAAAATTATAATTTACATTATTGATTGATAAAATATTTTTTTAATAAAATAATCAAATTAACCTCACATCTAATAAATAAAAAATCCCATTAAACTACATATTGAACTTCTCATTGATAGTTTCTCTTCCATCCTAACAATTCTCTCAATTTTAAAACCCTTAAAAATTATTGTTTCTAATAATTTATCTCATTCTAAATATCAAATGAAATTTGTTTAAATAAGAAAAACATGACAAGCATGTGAATTTTTTTAATACGAGTTTATCTTAAAAGTTTTATTTTTGTGATAAAAGTTGTAACTATAAATGGATTTTGATAGGGGGAATGAAACTGGAGTCTACAAGAATTTGCTCTAAGAGATTGCTCACAAAGTTGGGTTAAGGATGTGTTTGTTTTTGAGTTTCAAAATGTTTTTTAAAGTATTTTTCGTATAAAAAAATATAAATTAATGCCTTTTTTAGGTATTTTTGGATATTTTGATGTAAAAAATATATAAAAGAACAAATCATTTTGATGCATTTTCAATTGAAAAACACTTTTAAAAAACATATTGCACTACAATACCAAATACATATTAAAATTCCTAGTGTACCCCACAATTCGATCAAAAGTTGACCATGTTCATGTGTTCTCATGCATTATAAAGGCTCTTTTGTGTTGGAAAATAATATAAATCATATCATGGGACCTCACCTAACAGCTTAAGCTATTGAGTTGAGATGGTTTCTTTGACATGGTATCAGAGCCTTGATGACCAAGCGGTCACGAGTTCGAATCTCACCATCCCCATTTATTTGATAAAAATTAAGCACAAGGTAATGTGGGGCTATGCAAGTTTCAAGCTCAAAGGGCTTTCACTTGAGGGGGTGTGTTGGAGAATAATATAAATCATATCCTGGGACCTCACCTAACAGCTTAAACTTTTAGGTTGAGATGGTTCTTTGACATTTTGCAGGAATGAGTTTTGCTAGAGAATCAACGAGAACAAAGAAACAAGCATAAAATAATATAGTCATAACTGTTTAGTCTGCTCTGAAAATATACATGCATTTCATCTTTTTATATAATTCATGTTCAGATTGCTCTGACTTGGTTCAAATCTAAACAAGTAGTAATTTATCTATCATTTTCAGAATGTAAAAGGTGGTTTGTTCACTGTATAAGCAAGTTAGGAATTGGGAACTAATGCTTCTTTTTCATCTTTCTCCTTTATTTTTCTTCAAAACTAGAAAATTAAAGGCATAGATACATGTGATCTAAATCTTAGACTATCTCGTCTATGAAAATAATAAAAAAAAAATAGATTCATGGTAAAGTTGATGACCTTAAACTTGATGAGGTCTTTTCTGCGGTGATTTATTTTATGATCCAAGGTCTATGGTTTTAAAAACTTTGTAATGAGATTAGTTTTTTTCTTATATGACTCATAGATAGTAAGAATAATAAATCACATTTGAAAGTAGTACATATGGTCATAATCTTTTAGGTTTTGTAGTTGGTGTTTGATTCAAATGGGTCATGTAAAATTATTATTGATTCTGTTTTGTACAAAAAGTGTTTGATGAGATACCAAGTTTTAGTTCTTTTCTAATTTTTAGCAAAATTGTAATATTAGTTTGATGGCAATATTGTGATATTAATATTATAAAGGCTCTTTAGTCATTAAATAAAAAATAATGACAAACCTGTAAATAATTAGATATTTTTTTTATTTTTTTTACACACCAGGTACAAGATGTAAAGTTTTATTCGCACACTAAAGTTTAGGATGCCTATAATTTTTCAAAACTCAATAAACAAGTGTAATTTCGACCAAATAGAATGACAGGGGTAATTTTTCCAAACTTAAAAAATATATTTGGTTAAGCTACAACATTTATTTTTTTATGAACAATTTAAAAAACTAAAATATTTTTTATTTTATTTTATATTCTTAATTTCTTACATGTGGTTACTATCATTATCACCACCACATCACCAATAATATCACCCTAACATTATAATAAAAATCATTATTATTATCCATCATTATTATGATCATTAAACCATTATTTTTTACATTCACTTCACCACCACTTTTTATTTTAGCAGCTTCACCATCATCATAAATCTATTACCTCCAACATTGTCATACCTAATTTTTACCTCTAATTTTTCAATGTATTTTAAGTTCCCAAGAAAATTTCTTTCTAGTGTGATTCAACCAATTTACGATTGTTTCATGATTTATGGCATTTTACTTATCTTATTTTATATGGAAACTTTTATATAAAAAATAGAAAATAAAAAGAAAAGGAAAACAAATTAGGGAGTGAAATGACAAGCATGCAAGAAAAAGTATAGTTTTAATAAAGATATTTAAAAAAAAACACCAATTATGGATCTCATTGAATTCAAGAAGAAAAGGAAGAGATTATGCATGATTCAATAAAATAAAATAAATTAATCTTTGACCATAAAATTTTAAATTTAAAATCCTCATTTAAGAATGAAAGAATATAAAAATCTTTCAATATTTTTATTTTATTTTTAAAATTGATAGGTTCCACTACACTATAAATTGAAGCATAAGAAAACAAAGATAAACACGTTAGAAAAACCTAGAGAAAAAAGACTAGGAAAAGGCTAACAAAAAAATAGATTAGGAAGAGAAAAAAAAATAAAAACACAAAAACCAATTAGAAAAAAAAGACTCGCCTCCAGCACAAAAACCTTGTCGTTGATCACCTTCCTTTCATCTCTCTCCAGTCACCATCTTCGGCGTCGACAACTTTTCCCTCACAACTCCAGTGTCACAAAAACTTCATCATAGTCACACCAGCCTACTACCAAACCACTGTCCCATCTTCCTCCTCCTCCTAACCGAACCTCCTTCTTTTTCTCTCCACCACAACAACCATGAACTGACCACCACCTTCTCCATCCAAAACCCACACAACCACCCTCATATATACTAGTTGGCATAACCTAATTTTGATCCACTAATTCTCCAATTTTTTGTCAAAAAATAAATAAAAATAAAAAATGATAAAAGATTGGGGAGTGAAAATGATGAGCAAGAAAAAATAAGGACCAAATTTTAGAGAATTAAATAATATAATAAAGAAAAAAAGGTAATTGAGTTTAATGATTTGATTGTGATTAAGAAGGAAAATGAAGAGATTTTGAGCTTGATTAGAATATTATAATATTTTTAAGAAGGAAATGGAGAGATTTAGCCCGTTCTAGTAATGAAAAAATTGACTTTTTAATAAAATAAAATAAAAAACTTAAGAGTCTTATAAAAAGAAATATGGTAGGAATTAATAATTATGAAAAAGGAGAAACTCTAAGCATTTAAATCAAGAATTTCATTAAAAAAGGAAAAAAAGGAAAATATTTTTCAATTAATTTTAATTTCCTTCCAATTAAATTTTAATAATATAAATAGAGGAAAAAATGGGAAATAATTGATGGACCATTTTAGCTAATCTGTCTCATTGTGAAAACTCATTTTTAGCCTCCTGTTTTTAACATATTTTTTTTAAAAGGAAAAAAGTACAATTTTTCTAAAAAAAACAATATTCTCAACTTAATTCGGCCAGTTTTTTCTGTTTCATAATTTTGACCTTTTCGCTTATTGTTTCCATTTCAATGAATTTTCATATATAAAAAATTGAGAAAAACTCAGAAAAGAAAAAAGTTGTGTAAAGAGAAAAGAAAAGAAGAAGAAGAAGAAGAAAACTTGACAACTCCCTCTCCTATTTCTCACTCAACTCTCCACCACCACATCAACGACAATAATAGCCGCCACCATACATGACCGTTAAAGCCTTCGCAACAACCACCACCAATGGTAGTTGTCACCATTAACATCAAAATTATCTTTTCTCTCATTTAGCCCATAAGTTCCTCCTCAACTCCCGATGGTAATGACCATCTCTACGTTGACTAGAAAGAAACCCAACCACCAGCTAGAGGAAAAAGAAGCCACGATAGAGAGAGAAAAAAAACAATAAATGACCAAAACTTTAAGTGGAAATAACTCCCTCGTCGAGTGGCCGGTTGAGTTCATCGCTGTTGTATAAATGATGAACAAAGAGAGGCCTTCATAATCCACCTGAAAACACATCTCAACAGTGGTAACAAATGAGCTTTATGCGCCACTAATCATGGTAGCGCATGGGACAATGTGTCACCACTATTTTAGATTTATTCCAGTAAGCTAGTCCTAATTCCATCGATTTCTTGGCCAATTCCAACAACTTTAAAAGGTGGTTTTGTTACTTTGTCAAAAGAGAGTTTTTTCCTAAATTATCACAGTGAAAAACAAATATTTCCCAAACTAGCACAGTTAAAAAAATATTTTTCAAACTAACATAATTTAACTAGTTGGCACGTAAGACCTGCGAAACTTGAGACATACAAGTCTCACATGCATAACTCACATGGGAAAAAAAGATTATTTCTTTTTTACTAACCTATTTCTTCATTAAATTTCTTAGTTTTTCTATTTAGTTAACTTTAGTTCTATTATGATGATCATTTCATCTATCTTTTTATGTAATAAAAACTAAAGTAGATATTTATTTTTGAATGAGAATGCTAAAAAATAGTTTTGTGCCCAACTTAAATAAAAATAAGTTTAGTTAATGAAATATTGATAATAATAGAACTAAATTTAACTAAACATAAAACTTAAGGGACCAAATGAGATAAGGAAGAAGAACAATAGGTTGGTATAATGACCAAAACGGGAGACAAAAATAAAAAAGAAACAAAAAAAAGAGAAAGAAAAGGAAGAAAAGAGAAACAAGGAAGACTAAACATTTACATGCACTGATCTCTTTCTATAAATGTCAACTAGTCTCACCGTTGGTATAGGAAGAAGAGGAGGTGAAGACGTTTTCAATCTTGTAGAAGCATGCCATAATAGTGGCAGCATATGGATCCATGCACCGTCATTGTTTTAGTCCAATTCTAGTAGTTTATCAGTTGTTCCAACAACTTTCAATTGATTCTCACCACCTTAAAAGGTCGATTTCAAACTGCAAATGAATATCTTATTTTTCTAAAATGATTTTGGTGCTTTATTGATTTATTGTGCATGTTTGTGTTGTGATATTTGAAGTGTTGGGGTCCACATGATGTGTGGCAACCTTGAAGGAATGAAGCCATTAGGGATTTATTTTTTGTGGTGCGATAAGGTTAGTGAACAATACCCTAGGATTGGGGTTGAGAGGATGAGATAATTTTATTGGTAGATTGATATTTGTGTCTGGATGATTTTGCGTGTTTGATTTTATGTGTGTGCTGATAATTTTGTACAGATGTGATTTATGTGTGGATGTTTAATTTTCTTGTGTTTTTAATTTTCTAGCATGATGTGTTTTGTATATGAATGTGTATTATGAATGTGTTCAATGTATTTTTTTTAATATGGATGTTTTCATATATAAAAAAAACATAAACATAAAATAATAAAAAAATGATTGTGTGCAATTTTGATGAATTGCGGTTTTGTTTTAAAAGAAGATTATTTTTTAAGCATGAACATGAATAAGCGATTTAAAGGGTGCCTTTGAAAATACCCTCTCGATTCACTTTTTCATCATATATTAAGCCACTATCATTCAGTGGGGCCACTTTCAAAGTTACAATGTATAATTTAAAAATAAATAAATAAACTATCATGTTCTTTTCATTGCCTTTATTTGCAAATATTTTTTTGATATTTTTTTATGTTATAACATAACATCCCTATTGTTGAGAGTGGACCTAGGCTAGGTCAATGTGGCCCTATATAGGCCCAATTAGTATAAGTGATGCCATTCGGGTCCATTTTGGACATAATAAAAAAAGTGGGGTTGAAGCCAAATTTTTATCATGTATACAGGTCCAACGCTCATTTTCAAAACAACCAATTTGATGAGTATCTTATTTTAAGGGATGAACATTCAAATTTTTTTGAATGACCTAGTCAATGAGTTTTTTATTTTTAGGGATGGAAATCAATTTTTCATGAATGACTAAATAGACAAGTCTCCTTTTTTAAGAGACCAATGATGAATTTTTACAAATGACCTAATCGACAAAGTCTCCTATTTTTAGGGATAGAATTTGAATTTTTGTGAATGGCCAAGTCGACAAGTGTCTTATTTTTAGGGACCGACATTGATTTTTTATGAATAGTCAAGTCGATAAGTCTTCTATTTTTAGAAAGTGACATCTAATTTTTATGAGTTACCAAATCGACGAGTCTTCTACTATTAGGGATGGATGTTGAGTTTTTGTAAGTGTTCAAGCTTATAAATCTCCTATTTTTAGAGAATAACATCGTGTTTCTTGTAAAGCCCACTAATCTGATGGAGAGTTTTCTTCCAAATAACATTTTATTTAAAAGTAAAGTCCATCAATCCGATAACAACTTTCTTTCGATTAACATTTTTATCCTAAGTTCAGCCCATCAATTCGATGCTAATTTTATTTCAAACAAATCTCATCAATTCGACGACAAATTTGTTTTTAAAAGGTAGTTTTATTTCAAAGTGTAATACAATGATCCAATGACAATTTTATTTCAGAAAAAGAATCCCATGAATTTGATGGAAGTATTTTTTTTCAAGAGGCATTTATATTTCAAAGTAAAACTAATCAATCCAATGAGACTTTTATTTTAGACAAAGCTCATCAATCTAACGACCAATTTTCTTTAAAAAAACATTTTTACTTTAAGTAAAGTCCACCAATCTGTTGGAAATTTTCTTTCAAGCATTAATTCTTTTCTTTTCTTTTCTATTATTTACAAACTTACTATATTAAGTCAAAGAAAAATAATTTTTTCAATGTCTCTATACCATAAGTATTAAAAAAAAGAGGCAATTGTCATAACTCGATTTTGACCCATTGATTTTCTAATTTTTTTGTGAAAAGGAAAAATATTTAAATAAATGATAAAAAAAATTGAGGAGTGAAAATGACGAGCAAGAAAAAAAAGAGACCAAAATTTGGAGGATCAAATAATAAAATAAAAGAAGAAAATAAAAAATGGTAATCGAGTTTACTGAATATTTGATTGTGATTGAGAAGGAAATGAAGAGATTTTTAGCTTAATGATAATATTTTATTTTGAACAGGAAAGAAATGAAGAGATTTTGAATTGATGAAAATATTAGTTTATGTTTAAAAAGGAAATGAAGATATTTAACTCGACCTAATAATGGAAAATTGAACTTTATAAGAAAATCATCAAAAAAATTAGGAGTCCCATGAAAGAAGAAAAACAATAAAATATGATAGAAATCAATAATTATACAAATGGAAAAATTCTATACATTTAAATCAAGATTTCATTAAAGAAAAAAATAAAAATAAATCATTTTCAATTAATTTTTAGTTTCTTTCCTAATAAAATATAACAATATAAAAAGAGAAAAAAAGAAAAATATTGATGGACCCTTTTAGCTAATTTACCCTATAAAAAAAAAGGAAAAGAAAAAAAGACAAAACAAAACCTAACTTCTCTCGTAACTACCCATCTATCATCATCTCTTCCCTTACAAAAATAACTTATAAGCTCCATCTCCATACAAAACTACTCATCGCTGCTCTTACCCTCAAAACACAACCTCTTTAAGAAAGCAAAACAAATTATCAATATCATCACCATTATCTTTAACTAGTCAATGTAGATACCACCACTTATGATTACTTTTAAACCCATAACATCATCTCCATCACTTACTTTTATACTAATCTCTTCCTAATTAGTTATAGCCAGCCTTTTCTTTCCAATATAAATTGCTGATACTAGCCTCAACCATTCTTTCCCTATTTCACTGCAATCTAGCCACATGCATGCCCGAACACATCTTCATTGCTAGCCTTGACTGTCACTAATCCCTAGTTGTTTCTCTAATCAATTTCTCACAATAAATGACCTAACACTAGCTTAACCTTTACACCTATTCTCACCAAGCCCCTTTCTCCTCAGTCCATAAAGATCTCATTCTTTTTCCCACATTACAAACCCAACTAAAATCCCACCTAAACAAAAATTAAGGAGCTGAGTCACCTTAAATTCAAGGTTATGAGTAGTTAAGTGAGGACTTGTCATAACTAGATAGGGATCTATCTCAAACAAAATACATGGATGGCCTAACAAATATTTTTATGGACTAGTAGGATAAGGCTAGGTCCAAAAAGAGGTGTGATTGCATCAGACCAGCATAATATCTAAAATAGGCCAGAACTTTTAATAAGGTCATTATATCGGACTTATGTTTTTATAAGAGATTCTCAAGATGTAGTTTCATGGTTGAACTTTTTGACAATTTATTTAATACATAGATTTCCTGAAATCAGGCTTGAAAGATCCTATTTTTCTAATTTCCTTTATTTTTTTAGATTTCTTATGTTATTTTGGATTTTATGTTATTTTCTTTTATATTTTAGGACTTTGATTCTATTACCTGGTATAGGTTGGATTTTTAGCCAATTTAAAGGCATTGTAAACCTCTTTAAGAGGTAAAATTTATTTGTTTTATTTTCAGAGGAATAAACTGTGAATGTAAGGTTCAAGCTTATAGCCTTTTTTACTCATCAAATATGTCTTTTCTTTGATTGATTTGCTATCTTTGTGCTTTCACCTGTATTAGTTGGTATCAGATTCTAATGATCCTAGGTTATTACTTACCATGCGCTGCAATCCTATGGTTATTTATTTGTTTACCGTGTGCTGCTAACAACCATGGTAGGAAAGGGTTATGAAAGTAGGGTGTGGTTAATAAAAGGATGAAGAGGTTCCCCTCAAGAGTGAAATGTTCAGGAGCTTATGATAGAGGACATGTAGAGGAAAATCATAGAATTGACTCGTTAGTTAGAAAAGATAGACCTATAGGAACATCGTTAGAAGAAGAGTGATTATGGTCCCAAGGTAGTTCCATAAACCTATTCTAGAGGTAGGAGCAAAGGAGATAGCCTTTTGATCAGGAAAAAAAAACTGGAGATTTTGGATTTCGTATTAAAATCCATAAATTCACAAGATCTTTACAAGAAGAAGAGTTCATAGATTGGATGAATGAGGTGGAATAAACATTTTTTTTACTTAATCAAAGTTATTTTTTTTAAAAAAAATATATCATTTATGTTTTTTCATGATTATGTAATAATTATTTTTTATTATCCATTAAACCAATATGAAATAAATTAACTATTCGATTGTTATTCAAGGATGATAAAAAATGAAAAATAAAAATCATTAATACACAACTTTTTATAAATAAAAAAAGGAATAAAAAAATAATGATTTATTTGTCAAGTGATTTTTCAATATGTGCAAATGTGTTTTGGGTGCTAGGATGTTCATCCTCATATAATATAATGAGAAAATATAGGTTGGATTGATGTACTCTCATAAAGGTCTATCGAGTATGAGTGATAGGTTTCAAACCCATTCTGAATATAACAAAGGTAAATGGGTCAAAGCCTAATTGGTCATTATTATCCTCTTGGGTTATACACTTGTATTTTAAAAGTAAGGGTCTTAGCTTTATAGTCAAGCCTGGTCCCCAATTACTGCTTTAAGACTTAACAATCGTTTACCTTTAGATAACAAAAGCTCATATATCAGTATAGGCAAAAGTCTTAGCATGTAAACACCATATGTACATTTATTATTAAAAAAAAAACATGAAGCAACTTGCCTTAGAATGATGTTTTAGAGTGATTTTAATCTTTCATTTAGGATAACCAGCCATTTACGTAGAACTTCTAAAAGATCAGTTAAAGTTTCTAATTACCATAAAACTAGATGACAACTCTTTTTTCTATTTTTATCCTTTCATAATTAGCTTATCGAGATGTCCTTTACAACACCAAACAACTTGAAACAACCACCACCATCCAAAATTATCAAACCCATAAAAAAAGAGAAAGAAAATAAAAAATCAAAATCTCTCTTGGCTTAATCACTTTTTGGAGTCATGGTGGACTTCACCACTATTAGCAAGTCAACTGTCAATATTTATTTTCCATATTTAGCATCCTTGGTTTACTGCTTGATTTATATTGATTTGTATCCTATTTTAGTTTCCTTGATTTAAGATAGTTTCCTTGGACAAGGGATTTTTCTACCATCAAAATCCGATCTTCAACTTCATGCTTATTATGATTCCGATTGGGCTGGTTGTCCGGTTACTCGGCGCTCACTTACTGGTTACTTTATTACTTTGTGTTGCTCTCCCATTTCTTAGAAAATCAAGAAACAAACTACTGTTTCCCGCTCCTCAGCTGAAGTTGAATATCGCTCTATGGCTACTACAGCTTGTGAAATTATTTGGCTTCGCACTTTATTCCATGATTTGATGGTTCTTATTTCTACTCAGTTATATTGTGACAACCGTGCTGCCATTCATATTGTTGCTAATTCGGTGCATCATGAACGCACAAAGCATATCGAGATCGACTGTCACTTTATTCGGGATTGTATCAAATCAGGGTCCATTGCTACAGCACATATTTCTTCTAAACTACAGCTTGCTGACCTCTTCACCAAAGCTCTCGGTTCCCATCAATTCTCGTTTCTTACTAGCAAGTTGGGCATTCGTAACCTTCATGCTCCAACTTGAGGGGGCATATTAGCAAGGCAACTGTCAATATTTATTTTCTACATTTAACATCCTTGGTTTACTGCTTGATTTGTATTGATTTATATCATATTTTAGTTTGCTTGATTTAAGATAGTTTCCTTGATTTAAGAGCTAATTGAAGCTTCTTCTTGTATATAAGAATATCATTCATCAGTAATGAAAGACAAGAGTTAAATAACTCTCATTTTATAATTTCTCAACCACCAATATAGAAAGGAGGAGAAGAAAGAGGCGTACTTGATTCAATCGGTTGACACTTTAATCACTAATTACCTATCCTTATTGATGCATTAATCCATATGCCATCATCCTTATCAGTGTGTGAATCTATATGCCACAATCGCTTGCACTCACCACCGTGTGCGAGCCATGTGTCGCCATTGTTTTGACTAATTTCCAATAGATTACAGGGCAAAAGTCAGTTTTCCTTGCTTATTTTTATCATTACAATGTATTCTCAAGATTGCCGGCGAAGCTTATATTTTGGGGCAAACTATTATTACAATCAAGATTGTTATTCGGTCCAAGTAACTCTCCCCAATCTCTATAATTAAAGGAACCCTAAATTTTGCACAACAAAAATCACACTTACATGTGCTTGCCCTTCTGCATATATAATCTCTCTTTATATTTCATTCACTTACCTGCATTATGAGGGTTTTGTTAATAAATTCTTAGCCCTAAAATGTTTTAGGAAGAAATAGTTCTGTGCTCCCACGGACTGTAAAAGAGGGTTAATTTATTTATAATTGAGTTTTAATATTATTATTATATTTAATGTCATAGCATTAATGTTAGAACAAAATTTAACCTGAAAAATTGATGGACGTCACTTTTAATTAGATCTCCAGAAAGCCCCACAACCATGACTTGAAAGCAAGTTTTTTTCATCAGCGAATTCAATCAGGACGGGTATCCTTGCTCGTTTTTCTTAAAAAATAAATGGGTATCTCCAAGCTGATGCAGACATTAGACATGTCGATGGTATCTAAATTTCTTTCTCGCATCCTTTTTGCTTCAAACACCTTGGGGCAACAAACTCACACTGGAGATGGGCTGCAGCATGATGTTGAATATTTATGTAAAGGTTATTGGCATCTAATTTCATATGATGCTGGATATTATTGTACGGGGAGTGAGAGACCAGACTCAAATTGTGTTTGTTTTTGTAGTTGGGATTGAGGTGTATATTGAAACCCCTAAAAAAAACTAGAAAAAACAAAAAAAATTAATTTATATAATTAAATTTTATATATAATCAAATTATACTCACAAGTTTAATTAGATAAACAACTATATTTTAGCGTGATAAGGAATGCGGTGCAAACTTTCTTATAAAAATTTAATTTTATTTTTATTTAAAATAAATTTTTTTATATTTTTTTTATATTATTTTAATATGTGGATATTAAAAATAATTTTTAAAAATAAAAAATAATTTAAGCTGTCGTCCTTAGCACGGTTCCAAATAAACTTAAGTCTGGTCATAATCTTTTGTAAGAGGTTCTTGTGCACTTTGTTGCTTCATTGTGTCGGAGTAGTTTTTGTGTCCTTCCTTAATAGCCACCTCTGAAGCTTGTCAGAGTAGTTCTTTGATTGCTGTAGGATGAATTGACACGAGTGGTGGTGTGAGTATACAGACAACTTTATTCAAGTGCACGTGGAAATGTCACCGACATCTTCGTCAAGACCGACCATGTGGAGCTCGGTAAGGGATGAGATGTCCGACGTAGCACCGGATAAGTTTCAAGTCACTTTCGCATCTTTTAGCCAGCAACTGGAAATTTTCCAATTACAAATGACTAAGTATAACACATGCTTTACGTTAAGCCAATTGGGGTCCATAGCTCAGTGGTAGAGCATTTGACTGCAGATCAAGAGGTCACCGGTTCGAACCCGGTTGGGCCCTTTTTTATTAAACAAAATTTAAACGACATCAAAACTTTCTTATGTAAGAAGAAATATTGATCACGATGTCATTCTGTTATATACTAGCTACATAACCCTTACGTGCCTTTGAGGGTTTAGTATTTTTATTTTTTATAAAAAAAATAATATATATATATATATTCAATGCATTTATAGTTCAAAAAATTTAACAAATTGCAAATGTAATCAAATAAATTAAAAATTATACACGTTAATAAATAAATAAATAATTATTAATAACATCTAAAAATAAAATTTGAAAAACTAAAAAACAAATGTAAATCAAAGTATTTAATATAGAAAAATAGGGCATTTAATAAATAAATATATTAAATTAATTGAATAAAAAAATAACAAATGTAAGTCAAGGTATTTTATGTTCTTTTTCTTTTTTATCATTTTTCTATAATTTTGTTTCCTTATGTCAACCAGGTATGCATCCCACGGGCCTAGCTTTCAAGGCCCAGGCACCCAGCAAGACCTTGTTTAGATTTTTTGTGCCTTTTCCCTTTCCTATGGAGCTTTTGCATTATTTAATTACAACTCCCTTTTATACAGTAGGGGGG
>Ga0325400_1002387_pt1 | contig 16437 bp, 10 predicted proteins | sample PopdelMetagenome_2_FD_205662 | JGI IMG/M metagenome (GOLD analysis project Ga0325400, IMG submission 205662) | Populus deltoides microbial communities from Bellville, Georgia, United States - Xylem-PdKOR-R1 | ecosystem: Host-associated > Plants > Phyllosphere > Stem > Wood/Secondary xylem... | reverse complement strand
TATTTTTCAACTGTATCAGATAACACCGTAACATGGTCCAGTTAGGGCTGCGGAATTCAAAAGGCTGCACGATGAGGTGCAGTACCATATGCTTTTCTCATCATCAAGTTGAGTTATAGAAGACGACTCAGGCAAGGTCAAAAAAGTTTCAATGCACGAGGCAGGCAGAGCATGTGCTTAGAATTATAAACATAGGATCCGTTCCCAAGAAGAAACCATAAATAATATACTATTCTCCTATAATTTCATCGAACAATTTCTGTCGTTTTCTAATTCTCGCACTTGGCACCAGATATTTCTTTTAAACCAGTAGTTCAGCTGATCTTAGAGTTAGAGGGGCTTGCAATATAAATAGATAGATGGATATACAATTTAAAAATTTTGAATATTTAGAGGATACTTTAATTTTGAGGGGAAAATGCATATTTAGAATGAAAAGGTCCTTGAAATAGAGCTACAATTTAAAAAAAAAAATTCTAAAAATTTTGAGTGCCATTACCTTCTCAAAATTATATGTAATTTCGTCCATTTATTTTATTTTTTTATACATCAATACATTATAAATAATTAATCAACAGAATTTACTTTGTGGTCAATAAAAACTAGAAGCTTTAGATAGAAAAAAGTATTTTTTTTTTCAATTTAAAAGATTGAAAAACAATTTTCATGAATGATTACTTTGTAAAAACCTAGTCAATGGAATTCACTTTGTGGTCATTGAAAAATATAAGCTTTAGATAGAGAAAAGTATTTTTTTTTTAATTTAAAAAATTGAAAAGCAATTCCCACGACCTAAAAACCAAAATGGTACAATACTTCGTACACACACACAATAATGTTTCTAGAAAATACATTTGAATACAAAACTTATCCTACATTTTAAATCATATAAATTGTATTATAAAATTAGAATACCAGAAAAGAATTTTATTTTCAATGTAAACACCAAGAAAACTTTTATATGTCTATAATATTATATTTAAAATATTTATATTAACTATATAGTTAGATTTTCATGACACTGTTAAACATTGAAAAACAATTTATTTTTAAAATTTCAACATCCAAAAAAACTATTTTTAGCAAGCGAACAAAATCTTAACAAGTTGACACATTTCCAAGTTACTCTCGGTTTAGTCTTTAAACAAAACAATTATCCTTTTGGATTTTCAAAGGGTAACATGTATAACCATCCTCTAACCGGTGAGTTTATTGGCATTGGTCTTTCTACAAAAAAAAAACCATCAGAGGTGTGAACTTGTGAAGAGAGAAGATTGGGAAAAAAAAATGCTAAACAAATATAATTTTAAAATTTAAAATATTTTTAAATAGTCAAAATTAAATAGATCTTTAACTTAAAGTAATTCAACTTAAACAAAATATCAAAATATTATAAAAGTAAAATGTTTTAACACAAATATTTTAAATACAAAGTTAGGTCAATGTTATCAAAGCTAATGGAATCTAAAGCATCCCTTGTTTTGCTCAAATTCCTACAAAGTATAAACATGAATATAAACCATATATATTAGTGATAAATCTAATTTTAAAAAATTAATATCATTGTTAATGAAAATAGTAATAATAATTTCAATATTATTATTAATATCATTGTTATTGAAAATAGTAATGAAAAAGAACTTTTTATAATTGGGTGGTTTAATTAATTAAATTGAACAAGGTTCAATTTGATTCAATGGCTTTTCAAGAGCGGAACGGAACATGTGAAATGAAATCGGAACGTTCCGAGCGGAATTTAGCCGAAAAATCCGGAACGGACCGAGATTTAAAATGAGATGAAATTTGTTCCATTTTGTTTCATTTTTTAAATTGATATGGAATGTTTCGGCCATTCTGGACGAAACGAAATGGAATTAACAACCTTGGTTAAGAGTGTTTTCTCACTGCTAAAACCCATAGTCAATTTGGAACTCTTATTATGGACTTAAATACTTGTTTATGTTTTGCATTGAGCTATTTGTTTATCATTGCATAAAAAAGTTAATCAACTATCATAAGTAATTCATTTTGGTAGTAATTTCATCTTACTTTGATTTTTAATATAAAAATTCTCATTTAGAATGCATGATTTATTTGATTCGTTATTTATCAATAATATCAAAAGTAATTGAGGGGTCATATGTAAGATAAAAATTATGTTTCAAAATGCATATCAACAATGTCGAAAGTAAATAAACTAGCAACATTTGGTGTTGACAGGGGTAATAATTTAGTCAATCCATTTACATGCAAATTTCCCTTTTTTTTTAATAATTAAGAATAATAATAATGATAGCAAATCTTTACCAATTTTTTACTAACAATGATTATGCATAGATGAGTCTTTATGGATCAATATGCATTGGTAATGATCTGGGCAACATTATAAAAAGAAAATTAAAAAAAAATGTGGTTATTAATCGAATAATATAATCCATTTATCTATTTTTATTGTAAAAACAATAATCTAATATGAACTTTTCTCATTAAATGGAACCATTTAACACAAATATCAACTATTTTTATGGTCAAAATCAGTTTAAGAGGGGAGAGAGAGTGGTCACCTGACTCCAACGTTGAGAAAAAAATATCATTGATGCCTTCAGCCAATATAAATGCAATTGCAAAAATAATAAAAATTTAAGGATGAAATTAGAAAAAAATACACACTTAATCCATAATAAAATACGAAAGAATGAACAATGAATTTATGCTATAGAAACACCCACATGTTTTAGTTTTTTTCACTTAATATTAGTTTTAAAGAAAAATAATATTAACTTGGGTTAGTCTGATGGTTAAAAAGGTTTGTTCTATTTTTAAATTTTGTAAGTTCAAATATTGAAATCAATATATTAATTTTTTAACACATATCTACTTAGAATCGTTGGAGAAGGGAATTAGTTTTTATTGAATACACAAGTTTATCAAGGATGATTCCTTGAATCATGCTGCAGATTCCATAAGTCACCAATCTGCCAACAATCAAGCATGTAATAGCTAGGAAATAAAAGGAAAATTGTCTGTGTATATTAACTCTGCTTTTTCAACTCTGTAATCGTTAGGCAGCATATCCCTAACTTTAGCTTCCCTTGTTAAGAATAGATTGTGCAGACTTTGTATATATATAGAATACTGATCTCTGTATTAGGTGTATCCTTTTGTAAGCAATACAATATTCTTCTGTAAACAAAAGCCAAAACAATCTGTGCAATAGTTGAGATTTAATATGGTATCAGAGCATCAATCCACCGAGAATTTGATCCCCAACCCTGAAAATTTTCTTCCACCCATCACAAACCCGCATTCCACCACAGAAGCTCCACTCATTGCCCTGAATATTGCAACCCAAATCAATGAGAAACTTACACCCTCAACCTTCCCTCAATGGCGTGCACAGTTTGAAGCTCTTTTAAGTGGCTACAATCTCATTGACTATATTACTGGTGATAAACCATGTCCTCTCCAAGATAATTCCTCTGTTTCTTCTCTTCAAAAATCTCATTGGGTCAGGCAAGACAAGCTGATTCTAAGTGCTATCTTAGCCTCCACTACACCCACCATAACTCCATTTATCTCTGCTGTAGTAACATCTCAAGCCGCTTCGTGTAAATTAAACACCATGTATGCCAGCAAATCACGCAGTCGTGCAATGCAATTAAAAGAGGAACTTACCTTAATCAAGAAAGCCAATCGGTCGATTCCAGACTACATGCACACTGTCAAGGCTCTTGCTGATGAGATTGCACTAATCAATCATCTCATTTCAGAGGATGACCTTACTCTTTACATTCTAAATGGTTTGGGACCTGATTACAGAGAAATTACAGCACCAATCCGGGCACGGGAACGCCCACTGTCTTTTGAAGAACTTCATGACTTGCATGTTAGTCATGAATGTTATCTGTGTCATCTTGATGCTACCACGCAGCAGCTCATTGCTACAGCCAATTTCTCCAATCGCCGCTTGACCTCTGGCTCTTCAAATAGAGGTAATGTGTACAGGAGTTTTAACAAACCAACAAAAGGAGGCTACTTTAAATATGATGGTTCTCCTGCCCCGTCTCGTTATAATGGTAACTCATGTGACCATAAGAAGCACAACCAATTTAATGGTCAACGCAGGTATTCACCAAAATGCCAAATATATGATCAATTTGGTCACACTGCTAAGCATTGCCCACAGTTCAACTCATGTAATGCCACGGTTAATTGTGCCTCCACGTCACAAGTCAAGGATACTAAATGGCTTATTGACTCTACTACTTCTCACAATATCACTGGTGATCTTGCAAAATTATCTATTCATTCCGAATATGATGGTACTAATGAGGTTGCCATTGGTGATGAATCAGGTTTGCGTGTTTCACATACTGGATCATTAGCATTTCATTCACCCACTCGTACCTTTCATATCATTGATACTCTTTGTGTTCCAAGTATACATAAAAATCTTATTTATGTTCATCATTTTACTCTCCGAAACAATGTTTTCATTGAATTTCACCCTTTCTTTTTTCTTGTCAATGATCAGATCACGGGGGCGGTCCTATTCAAAGGTGTATGTGAAAATGTTGTTTACACACTCCCGGACTCACTGGTATCCTCTCCAAAAATGGTTGCAAATGTGCATGAACGGACATCACTTGATGGGTGGCACAAATGTCTAGGACATCCGTCTCAAAAACTTGTTACATAAATTATCAAGTCCTTTTCACTTTCAATAAAACACAAAGATCATATATCTTATCTTTGTACCTCTTGTTCAATCAATAAAGCTCATAAGCAACCATTTTGTCCAACTAGTCTTGTAAGTCATGCACCATATGATCTCATTTATACCGATGTTTGAGGACCCTCCAATACAGTTTGGCCTTGATGGTTCATGATTTTACTTGATTTTGGTTGATCATTTTACCAAATATATATGGTTATATCCCATGTCAAATAAATCTTGTGTTAGTCGTATTTTTCCTCAATTTAAACACCTTGTTGAAAAAAAATTTCATACTAAAATCAAAAGCATTTATTCGAATAATGGTGGTGAATTTGTTGCCCTCAAACAATATTTTTCTATACATGGAATTAGTCACTACACCACTGCCCTTCATACACCTCATCAAAATGGTGTATCAGAACGTCGCGATCGTCACTTAGTAGAAACTAGTCTTACCCTACTACATGATGCCTCTTTTCCTCTATCTTATTGGCCTCATGTATTTTCCACAGCTGCATATCTCATTAATAGGCAACCTACTCCCCTGCTTCAAAACAAAACCCCATTTGAAATCTTATTTCGTCAACCCCTTAATTATCTCAAATTAAAAAAATTTAGATGCTGCTGTTTTCCCCTCACAAAACCATACAATACAAATAAACTTCAACCAAAAGCCACCACGTGTTTTTTTCTAGGATACTCTACAACTTAGAATGCTTACAAGTGTTTAGATTTATCCACTAACAAACTCTATCTCTCTCGCCATGTCCTGTTTGATGAAATTTACAACCCATTTCAGGCACTCTCTCCTGCATCCAGCTCATTTACTCCCTCCTTTTCAGAGACTGTGCCATTCATCAGTGTACCTGCTCCACTGCAACCTTCACTAATGATCTTGGATCGTGCTGCCATTTCTGCATCACCTTCAGGTACTGTCTCTGCTCCTCCCTTTTCTGTTGAGGAACATTTGCCATCTAATTCTCCATGTTATAGCCCTACTGTTGTTCATCATAGTGAGGATATCACTTCCTCACCAGTTTTGCCATTAACACCGGCTTCTTCTTCACCACTTACCACCGATGTTGCTATCCCTATTCATCTTTCTCCCATTGTGATTGATGTTGTCCCTAATCCTCAGCCCCAGCGAACCCATTCCATGATTACTAGGTCCTTGAATAAAATTTACAAACCCAAGAAATTTTATGTTATTACCAAACATCCCCTCCCTAATACTATTGAACCCAGTTGTGTGAGCCAGGCATTAGGTGATTCACGGTGGCGACAAGCCATGTCTACAGAGCTCACGACTCTAATGCGACACAACACATAAACCTTAGTACCTCCCCCGAAACATTGTCTTCCCATCGGCTGTAAATGGGTGTTTCAGGTTAAGAGGAACGCTGATGGGACGATTGATCGCTTTAAAGCAAGATTTGTTGCCAAAGGTTTCAATCAACGTCTTGGGTTAGATTACAAGGAAACATTTAGTCCAGTTGTGAAACCGGCTACTATTCGGTATGTATTGACTATTGCTGTCACCCAAGGCTGGTAATTGAGACAACTTGATGTTAATAATGCTTTTCTGCATGGTCTGTTAAATGAAGATGTGTATATGGTTCAACCTCCAGGTTTCAAAGATGATACCCATCCTCACTATGTCTTTCGCTTGGACAAAGCAATTTATGGCCTCAAACAAGCCCCACGGGCTTGGTATTCCACTCTCAGGGGTGCCATTTTAGAATTTGGTTTCATGAACTCTAGAGCTGATTCCTCCTTGTTCATTTATAAGACAACATCTGTTACTTGTTACTTCTTGGTGTATGTGGATGATTTGGTTATTACAGGAAATGATCCCATCTTTGTCTCATCCATCATTGACCAACTAAGCAATCAGTTCTCTGTAAAAGACATGGGTCAGCTACATTTTTTCTTGGGCATGGAGGTTATTCCTACTACCACAGGTCTTTTTTTGTCTCAACATAAATACATCAGGGACTTATTAACAAAGCTGAATATGCATGGCGCAAAAGAAGCTACCACTCCATTATCCACTACTATTATGCTCAAGCTTCTTGATGGCACATCCTCAGTTGATAGCACTGAATACAGGAGTATTATTGGTGCCCTGCAATACTTATCTCTCACCCGACTTGACATTTCTTTTGCAGTTAACAAGCTGTTCCAATTTATGCAAAAGCCAACGACAACACATTTGACAGCTGCAAAACGATTGCTTCGATACTTGAAGCATACAATCTTCCATGGCATTCATATTCGCAGAGACATGAACCCTAAATTCATTACATATTCTGATGCTGATTGGGCAGGTAATTTTGACGATCGAAAGTCCACTTCAGCATATATATGTTTTCTTGGTTCTAATCCTATTTCCTGGAGCTCAAAAAAACAACGAGTTGTGGCACGATCATCCACTAAGGTTGAATATCACGCCCTTGCCTCTGCTGCCTCTGAAACGCTATGGCTTCTAGCACTTTTTACTGAACTTGGCTATTCCACCTCAGCTCCTCCACAGCTCCTCTGTGACAATTTGGGCGCCACACATTTGAGTTTCAATCCGGTTCACCATTCTAGGATGAAGCACATTCAGATTGATTTGCATTTTGTTTGTGATATTGTCCAGAAGGGTACTATTCATGTTCATCATGTCAATACACAAGATTAGTTGGCTGACCTCTTGACAGAACCTCTGTCTCGTCAACGGACAAAACTTCTTCGGGCCAAGATTGGAGTAACCGATAATGACTCCATCTTGCGGGGGCGTATCAAGGATGATTCCTTGAATCATGCTGCAGATTCCATAAGTCACCAATCTGCCAACAATCATGCATGTAACAGCTAAGAAATAAAAGGAAAATTGTCTATGTATGTTAACTTTGCTTTTTCAACCCTGTAACCGTTAGGCAGCATATCCCTAACTTTAGCTTCCCTTATTAAGAATAGATTGTGCAGACTTTGTATATATATAGAATACTAATTTTTGTATTAGGTGTATCCTTCTGTAAGCAATACAATATTCTTCTATAAACAAAAGCCAAAACAATCTACGCAATAGTTGAGATTCAATAAAGTTGGTTCAATGATACAAAATAATACTAACTCGCATCTATGTAGTTACCCAGAACGAAGAAAATTAAATAAACCGCAAATGTCAAGAGTTCCACTATTTTCTGTATCATAATATATATAGGGGGGCTAAAATTAGAAACATTATCAGCAAAATGTTGGGCAAAACAAGCTGGCCAGGCCATCAGCTCCTGGCATTTTCTCTATTTTTTTTTTAAAAAACAATTTTATTTTTATTTTTTTAAAATTAATGTTTTTTTATATGTTTTGTTTTTCAAAATTAATTTCTTTATTTATATTTAGATTAATATCCTTTTTCTCTTTGATTTTGTTTAGAAAAACTCTTTTAAATGACAATTATTTTTTGTTATTTTGTATTCATTTGATTTTTGAAGATATTTTTCTGATTTATCTATAATTATATTTTAATTTTTTGCATAAATGAATTTTATTTTTAAAATAAAAAATAATTATTTACAAATAATATTTCTAATATATGTAGTTTTGCATAATTTGTTTTTCTTTTATTTTTTTCAATCAATTTAATGTGTGTATCTGTTTCTATTATTGTTTGATTGAATAAAAAAAATATTTTAATAAACACATTTAACAAACATAACCAAGTAAATGTCTCATCTTGTAAGATTAAATATATTAATCTATAACTGTTTCTTAATTTTTTCAATTTTATTTTTAGTTATTTATGTCTTTTTTTTCATTTATTAACACACATGATTCTCGATTTATTTGATTACATATATGCATAAAAAGTTGTTGATTTTTGTTTAGAATTTTTTTAACTATGAAAACATGTAAAAAAAACTTGTGTATATAATTTTTTTATTAGAAAAAAATATTTAATACATGGAGAAACATGGAGGCAAAGTTTTTTTAAAATGGAGCATGATGAATAGTTTTAAAAAAAAGCCTGCATTTTTGCATTATTGTTAGTTTTAGTCCTTGTTGTTTTCTTTTTTTGCAAGGACTAAAATTATTATTATTTTGTGAAAAAATTAGCATTAATCTAATATAGGAATATTTTTTTAATATCACAATAACCTCATGAAAACAAATTAAAATGAATTATCAAGCATAATTCTCAACCAACACAACATTTAAAGATAAAATTAAAAAAATTGATAATCAAAGAAAAAACACTCAAGGATTAAATAAAATAAAAATCTCCACTCCAATTCATAAAGATATATGAGAAGAACAACAATGTTTTTGAAAACTTTATTTAAATCTCTTTGTAATTAACTGTTTATTTTGTCAATCAAGCAATGCATCAAGAAAAGCCATCCAAAGGTAAGGTAATTCTAACAGTAGTTATTAAATTTGGACCGGCTCGGTAGGTTAATTCAGTGGCTGAATCGGTCCGGGTAAGATAAAAGACTGGGAAAAACCCGGTTGACCTGCCAAGTTGACCCGTGACCTGACAAAACTTAGTTGAGACCCTTTTTTTTTTTCAAATGTGTTTTTTCTCCTAACTAGAGACCCCATTTTTTCTTTATTTTTAGTTGGTTGTTAATCCTTTTTAAAATTCAGTATATAAAATATTAAAAGAATGTTTTTTTTTTTAATGCGAGATTTGAAGCCCTATAGTATATATACTTTATATTCACGAGAAAAACATTAATTTTTTAATGTGGAATTTGAAGCATTTTAGTATATATACTCTATGTTCACAAAAAAAAAATTATATTTTTTCAATGTAGGATAAAATATATTTTTGGTTTAAATACTTCAACATAAAATATTCAACTTAAAAGAATAACATACTAACATAGTATTTTTTCAACGTGCGCTAAAAAACCTTTTGAAATAATATTTTAATCTTCATTATTTATAATATGTATATCTTATATTCACATGAATTGTTTTTAAATATTTTTATATGAAATATTAAAACTTTAAATATTTATTTTTATTTTTTCGGGTTAATTTGAGTTAACCAGTTTATGTAACCTGAAACCTAACTTTTTAGTTGGTCAATCTCTGGATCAAATCTTAACTATGGTTATAACTATACATAAATTAAAATTAAAGAATTTACTAGACGTCTAGAAGTATAATAAAGCCAAATCCTTAGGAAGGGCCCTCACCAAATTCGTATTTTTCCTTTTTGTCCTTTTTGTCTGCAAAGATTAATTATCAAACCAGGAAATAAACCGTTACATAAAAACTTTTGGAACCCGGACCCGCTTGACTCTGCAATTAAAATCAAGATTTCAACAACTCTTTTCTTTTTCTGTTTTAAAAATATTAAAAAAAAAAATTAAATTTTTTATATCTTTTTAATATATTGATATTAAAAATAATTTTTTAAAAAATAAAAAAATATTTTAATACATTTTCAAATAAAAAAACATTTTAAAAAACAACACTATCACAATATCATTATATTTTCAAGACCCCTTAAAAAACAAATGGATTTCAATTTGGTCCTTCTACTGCTAGTTGCACCAATACCATTACCATGACAGGATTGTTCGGGTCTCTCGACTATTTTCAGCAAGCTACTAATTTGATAGGTATTATTATTACATGCTTCTACTTCTATAATTTGGTATGTTATACAGATAAATGGTATTATGGGAACATTTAATAAAATAGAGGACCAAATTGAAATATACTCAATAGATGGAGAGTATATTAGCAGTTTGCCCTTAAAATGAAGAAATAAGAATCCTAGAAAAGAAACAACGAACTAGCCGTTAGAAATCAAATTCAAAATGTAATGACCGCACAGCTTTTCATTTCATCATAAAGAAGGCAAACAAAGCAATCACTCTCTTTCTTGGAACCCTGCAAGAAAAACCTCTCTTTCTCTCTCAAAAAAACCCCATTTTTTCATCACCTCTTCGCTGGATCTCCTATCTCGGCTTGAGATTTATGTAAGTGTTTGTTTCATTTACTTTTTGTCCTATTATTTTGCATGTTTTGCTGTTTTTTCTCGATTATCTGTAGATTCCTAAGGTTTATTAAAGGTAAATATTAGAACTTAGAGCTTAAATTTGTTACCATTTGGAGGGTTTTGATTAACTGTCCTTGTATGATTTAGTTTACATTGATTCTCGAAAACTCATTTTAAAAATAGCGAGTTACCTTCTTTTTTTTGTGATTGATCCGTGTTCATTTACAGGATAATGCATAAATTTGGAAAGGATGTTATTAGTTTTATTTAGGAAAATTTAAAATTTGACAGCGCAATCAAAGCATTTCATTTCATTTCATCAATCCATTTGGATCTTTTTTTTTCTTTGATGAACAATCAATTTTTTTCTAACAGAAAGTGAACAGATAATGGAAAAAAGTTGACACCTTTTTGTTTCCTTTTTCAATTTCTGCTGTTTCATTTTTAGAGAAAATTGATTTTCTGAAAAAAATTGACCAGGAGAAGAAGAAATGGGTCTTTTTCATGCAACCTCTGATCTTGTTTTCATATTGGATTTTGCAGCTACTTATTTGTATAAACAACTTTTGCATCCAAGAAAGAGTGGTCCCTCTTTGTTAGTCTCTCCAGTGAGAGAAGCTGAGGCTGGTGAATTCATTTTTGGGTCTCTTGTGAGTGGGATTCTAAAGAGAGAGTAGGTTTTGACCCCCCAAAAAAAAAGAGATGACAATAAGAACCCCAGGAACACCAGCTTCTAAGATTGATAGGACACCAGCAACAACCCCAGGAGGGGCTAAAGCAAAAGAAGAGAAGATTGTAGTTACTGTAAGATTAAGGCCTTTAAACAAGAAGGAACAGTTAGCTAAAGACCAAGTTGCTTGGGACTGTGTTGATGACCATACTATTGTCTTTAAGCCACCCTCTCAAGAACGAGCAGCTCAACCGGCTTCTTTCGTGTTTGGTAATTTAATTGCAGCTTTCTTTCTTTGTGCTTTTGCTGTTTGAATTATAATAGCTGGTTGTGATTTCATGTCATAATTAAGTTGTTGAGGTTTTTCTCCTTTCAGATAAAGTTTTTGATCCTTCTAGTATAACTGAAGCTGTGTATGAAGATGGAGTGAAAAATGTTGCTTTGTCTGCTTTGATGGGCATAAACGGTGATATTATCTATTCCCTTATTGGTAAATCTGGCTATGTGTTCTGGTAGTGCATCTGAACTAAGTAAATAATTCTTTCATATTTACATTACAGCAACCATATTTGCATATGGGCAAACTAGCAGTGGGAAGACATACACGATGAGAGGGATAACTGAGAAAGCTGTTAACGACATATATAAGCATATAATCAATGTAAGCTTTATCAAAATCTGACCATATTCACTTCTTCTTTCTTCTCTTTTTTTTTAATTTTATTGATAGATTTTGAAAATGCAAAGTCGGATTCTGATTCCTGGTGTAGTTTATTGAGTTTATAGAAAAATATTCCTTACAAATTTGTCGTTTTTTTTTTTGGATTAACTGCAGACTCCGGAAAGAGATTTTACAATTAGGATTTCTGGACTAGAAATCTATAATGAAAATGTCAGGGACCTATTAAATTCCGAATCTGGTCGCAATCTCAAGCTTCTAGATGACCCGGAGGTATTGCATTTATGATTTTCTTTCTACAGTAAAAAATGACTTCATATGCTTTTCTGAATCATTCTCTCATTTACTGTATTTCCTGTGATTCCCAATTGCAGAAAGGTACTGTGGTTGAGAAGTTGGTAGAAGAGACAGCAAGTAATGATAAGCATTTAAGGCATTTAATCAGTATTTGTGAAGGTAATTTGGTGAAGCTTCTTCCTTTGCAAATACATTTCTGATTGGCAGTTGATTAATTCATTTCTGTTTGTGTTGTAGCGCAAAGGCAAGTTGGGGAAACTGCCCTTAATGATACTAGTTCACGGTCACACCAAATTATAAGGCTGGTAAGATTCATGAATCATATTATGTATTGATTCTTCAAGTTATAACAGTTTTTCTGTGAAAGCTAACATAGGAGTTGTTTTTGGTATTGGATGTAGTCAATAGAGAGTACACTTCGAGAAAATTCAGATTGTGTGAGATCTTTCGTTGCAAGCCTGGTAAAAACCAGAAACTCCTGCCTTATTTCGCTCATCCATCTTTCCATCCCAATGAGTCGCCATATAAAGTGCGGTAATTCTTATGTATTCTAACTCTTGGATTACAATGACTTTCAGAATTTTGTAGATCTAGCTGGAAGTGAAAGAGCTTCACAGACACATGCAGATGGTGCCAGACTCAGAGAAGGTTGTCATATTAATCTTAGTTTGATGACTCTGACAACTGTGATTAGAAAGCTCAGGTTAGATTCTTATTCTTAGCATGCTTTCTCAGTTATAGCAGTACATGGACTCACATTCGTCAAGATTTTTCTAAAGTCATCTATTAAACTTGATGTACCTTAAATCTATCATTTTCTCATAGAAATATAGAACTGATTTCCATTTTTGAATTGGTTAACTGTATTTTTGTTTTTATCTATAGTGTTGGAAAACGAAGTGGACATATACCATACAGAGACTCGAAGCTTACTCGCATATTGCAGCACTCACTTGGTGGCAATGCACGCACTGCCATCATATGCACTCTAAGCCCAGCTCTGAGCCATGTTGAACAATCCCGAAATACCCTTTACTTTGCCACACGTGCTAAGGAAGTCACTAACAATGCCCACGTTAACATGGTATTGATCTTTTGTTTCTCAACCTGTTTAATTGAATTTGCTTCTGAGTTCAAATGACAAAGCATGAAAATACTGATACTTTTTATTTTTTTTAATGTAAAACTATATTAGGTAGTTTCAGATAAGCAGCTTGTGAAACATCTGCAGAAGGAAGTAGCCAGGCTGGAAGCAGTGCTGCGCACTCCTGACCCTTCAAGGGAAAAGGACTTGAAAATTCAGGAGGTGAGCTTCCATACAACTTTCATTTGACTTCAAAATTATAACCATGCAAATGAATCCATTGCCGTTGTATCTTATTATCTCAACGTGTCTAGATGGAGATGGAAATGGAGGAGCTGAAACGCCAAAGAGATCTTGCACAATTTGAGGTGGATGAATTGCGCAGAAAACTTCAAGAGGATAGACAGGCTTCGAGCACATTGGAATCACCCTGCCCATCGGTGAAGAAGTGTCTCTCTTATTCTGATGCATCCTTGCCAAATCTCGACAGCAAGGAGCCAAGCCGCTGTGATAGAACCAGGAAGACGATGCTAAGGCAGTCAATGAGGCAATCATCAACTGCACCTTTCACGTTGATGCATGAAATTCGCAAACTTGAACACCTTCAGGAGCAACTTGGAGAAGAAGCAAATCGAGCTCTGGAAGTACTACAGAAAGAGGTGGCTTGTCATAGACTGGGTAACCAAGATGCAGCTGAGACAATTGCTAAACTGCAAGCAGAAATCAGGGAAATGCGCACTATCCAACCAGTTCCAAAAGAAGTTGAAGCTGGAAGTGTCGTAGCTCCTAACAAGAGTGTCAGTGCTAATCTCAAGGATGAAATAACAAGGCTTCATTCACAGGGCAGCACTATAGCAGATCTTGAAGAGCAGCTCGAAAATGTTCAGAAGTCTATAGACAAATTAGTAATGTCTCTCCCAAACAATAATCCACAATCAAACTGTGAAGTAACTCCCAAGGCTAAGAATCAACAGAAGAAGAAAAAGATACTTCCTTTGGCTTCAAGTAACGGCTCTAACAGACAGAATTTTATAAGGTCTCCTTGCTCTCCTCTATCAACTTCTCGGCAAATTTTGGAAAAAGAGATTGAGAATAGAGATCCGTACAATGATGACATTGTAGCCAGTGAGACCCTGCCAGAGTCTGAGAAAGAGACTCATAAAAAGAATGAAGAAGGTGGGGATGTCTCATCAAGAGAAGGGACACCTGGCTATCGGCGCTCAAGTTCAGTGAACATGAAGAAAATGCAGAAGATGTTTCAGAATGCAGCAGAGGAGAATGTTAGAAACATAAGAGCCTATGTGACTGAACTTAAAGAACGTGTGGCGAAATTGCAATACCAAAAGCAGCTACTTGTTTGCCAGGTACAACAGTTATTACATTCCTATTCTATCATCTGCTTCCAATTTATTTTCACTGCACCAACCAATTCTTTTCATTTACATATACGTTGAAATTATATTTCGGCCACTTCTTTTCCGATTTCCTTCAATATGTTGAAACACAAATCATCCGTATTTATGATTCCTTTAGGTGCTTGAGCTGGAAGCAAATGAAGCAGCTGGATATAACATAGAGGAGGAGGAGGAGAATATAAATGAGCAAGAGGAGCCCCAAGTTTCGTGGCATGTAACTTTTAGGGAGCAAAGACAGCTGATCATTGAGTTGTGGGATGTGTGCTATGTGTCCATCATCCATAGGACACAGTTTTATTTGTTATTCAGTGGTGACCCTGCTGATCAAATATACATGGAGGTGGAGCTAAGACGCTTGACTTGGTTGCAGAAGCATTTGGCAGAACTTGGCAATGCAAGCCCAGCTCATTTTGGAGATGAGTCTACAATATCTCTGTCATCAAGGTTCTTTCTATCTCTCTTGCTCTTGCCGAGTTTATTAGAACAGGCATTTCCCCTCATTTCCTTATCTTCAAAGTGATTGAATATTTAAAATTCTTGTCTCATATTGGCTTGCAGTATTAGAGCATTGAAACGTGAAAAGGAGTTCCTTGCAAAAAGGTTGGCCTCACGTCTGACTACGGAAGAGAGAGATGAATTATACATCAAATGGAATGTCCCACTTGATGGGAAGCAGAGAAGGCTGCAGTTTGTTAACAAACTGTGGACAGATCCTCGTGATGTCAAGCATATACAGGAGAGTGCTGATATAGTGGCAAAACTTGTAGGGTTCTGTGAAGGAGGAAACATGTCAAAGGAGATGTTTGAACTCAATTTTGCACTGCCTACAGATAAGAGACCATGGATTATGGGCTGGAACCCAATTTCAAACTTTCTACATTTGTGAGAAACACTTCTCTGATTTGCAAGTATTTTCCCTTTCTGTACATTGTAAAGGAATTTTGGAGTTTCTCTCCAAGCATTCAAGATTCTTTTCTATTATGGGGTGTGATCAATTGAACGCACTGTGGATGATGATGGTTTGGGATATTTATTTCATCTTCATATTTCAATAAAAAAGAATCATGAATTCGTTTACTGTTGTTCTCTACTTGGTGTTGATGTCACCTCCACTTTCAACTCCTACCCAATAAAAAAATGACTCCTTTTTCCACTTGCCATGTTTGATAACTCAGTATTACTACTCTGGGTTTCAGCTGTCACTAAAGCCAGAACCAGATTATATAATCTAGCTGCTCCTTGAAACTTTGTTTTTGCTACACTTCTGTGATAACTTTCTACTGAATCTTCGAACACCCGGTTTACATTTTGAAACCATATATCATTTGGTAATGTAATGCCAGTTTAATTTGAAAGAGTTTATTGTCTCGCTTGCTTCCCTTGAATTGTAAAGAATTCAGGGGAAAGAAGAATGAGTGGTACCTTCGTTATTTGTGAATTTGGGAGGCCTTGGTCATCTTGTCTTGGATTACTCAGCTGAAGTAGCTCCCCTTTCTTAATTTCTCCCAAGTTCCATCCCAAGTGTGAGTGTTGGAATTGCCATTTACAAAAAAATTATGTGAATATGCGTGTGT
>Ga0325400_1002384_pt1 | contig 16448 bp, 9 predicted proteins | sample PopdelMetagenome_2_FD_205662 | JGI IMG/M metagenome (GOLD analysis project Ga0325400, IMG submission 205662) | Populus deltoides microbial communities from Bellville, Georgia, United States - Xylem-PdKOR-R1 | ecosystem: Host-associated > Plants > Phyllosphere > Stem > Wood/Secondary xylem... | reverse complement strand
ATGCTGGTTCTGGTTGACAGTCCCGGGCCTTGGGGTCCGCCGTTACTTTTCAGTTTTCATCTTAGGTCGTTCAAGAACCACTACGGCAATTCACCTCTAACAAATGAACCAATACGGCAATGAATAGACCTAAAAGGTAAATGGTCCAGGTCTCCAGGCTACTCCAAGCCTAGCTTATTAGAAAAAACAAGAGAGTATAACTTAGTTAGCAAAGGTTAATGTGCAAAAGACTGCTTCTCCAAGAGATACTCGACTGATTACACAAAACATTTCATGCTGTGATTTGTGAGAAAATCCTGTTAAGATTTGAAACGTAATCCATTGTTAATCTTGCAAATGCAAGAATTTTTCAATAGCAAGTAATGTTTTTTTCTCCAAGCTCGATGGATGAATAACTGAAGAAGATAACTCAAATTTATAAATGCTTAGCTGTTTTCTTAGGATTTGAATACAAGATATAAAATGAAATTATAAATCTTGAATCTTAGTGACTAAAAGAATAACCCGTTGGCGACAACAAAAGAAGTTTATAAACTTAATTCTAATTGAAGGTCATCTTAAAAGAGAAAAACAAGGTTCTTTACAAGTTTTTTCAATGGGTGTTTTCATGAATCAATGCACTGAACCTCACTTGATAGGCTGACATGGCTCACGAGCTGCATGAGATACGTGATAATTACTATCCCTTCTTTCCCTTCAATGCATGGCATCTGCAGGCAAATTATCCTTTGTGTAGCATAGATACATATGCCAATCAAACAAATTCCATTTTTTTTTCAGTCACAGCAACAGCAGCAGCTGAAATAGCATTACTCGTTGTAATCGTTTACAAGTAGAGAGAAACAGAGCTTGTGATGGGTTAGAAATCCAAGTGACTTGACGGGCACTGAGAAGTCTTGCATTTCTAGCCAACCAAGCAGACACTTTGTTAGCCTGCCTACTGATGTTATAAGAAGTGATCCAGGAGAGATACAGAAGGTTAGACTGTGGACTTTTTTGATTAATCTCCCAGACCATTGCACAATCTTGATCGATCACCCTAACTGCTGCAAGAGATTCTGATTTCACCAAAATAGGAGTACAATTATAAGTTGCTGTTATATTGATTGCTTCGCGAATTGCAACAAATTCCTTTTGAATCTCTTATAGCTTGATGTCTCAATATGAATGAGTGTATGTTTGATATCATGTTACAAAAATATATAGAAATAATATTTTTTAAGATTTTTTTTTAAGATTTGTATATTAAAATCATTTAAAAACACTTTAAAAATCTTTAATTTAGTGCTTTTTTTCAAGTAAAAAACACACTTTAAAAAGCTTATTATAAGGCAAAAATGAACACCACCAGAATAGATTGAAAAAATGGAGTAGTCCTCCATTCTACCTTTTTCCGTATTGCTTTCTTGTTCTGTAGTTGCCTTTTATTTTTCAAGATAGAGACGACAACAAGCTCGATTCATGAGGATTACTTGATAATAAATTATTAAAGCAGAAAAATTCATTGGATAATGTGTGTGTGTGTATATATATATATACATGAGTTTAATAAATTATCTTAAATACTAGGAAGTAAACAACATATCAACAACATAATTAAATTCATTATACTATCAGAAAGTCCTGCAAGAATCCATGTTTCTTGTATGAAGTCCCATCATAGGCCTTTTCCACATCGACTTTAATCTACAATCTGTCTTCCAAGAACAAAACTTCTTTAAGCATCAGGGGCTTGAGATGATCCATACATCTGTGTTGCCTTCCTTTATAGCTTGTTATATTGTGTTTGTCTTGATCTTCTTGTTTGATCTTGCTAGAAAATATGCTTCCTCGGCATTTATCGCCTCACTTTCTCTAGAGAGCATCATTCATTTTCACTTGAACTTCCACATCTAGATTTGAAACTAACTAAAATACAAGAAGATTTTTTTAAATATAGAAAATTAAATGGGCTTACATGCTATTTAAAGAATACTAAAGAAGCTTATAATAAAAAATTTATATAGAAACTAAAGATGTAAAATTTAAATTTAAAATATTAAAAGAAACTGAAAGAGGTAGTGGTTTTATTGTGCACTTATTTACTATTCACCCTCTCACAAATCACTATGGATTGAAACAATGATTTTTTTTTATTTTTTAATTTGATCCCTAATTTTTTTTGTTTTGCACAATTGAACCTTTAAGACCCAAATTAATAGCCAATTAGTTCCTTTTAAAAAAAAAAGAGAGGGTGAAATTAAAAAATTAATGACCAAAGTGAAAAACATGGGCAAAATAGATAACAAATTCTAATTTCATCAAGAAAATTTAGTTATCTTTTTAAATTAATAGATGATCAGCCCCTTAGGTTTCCAGAAATTTCGGTGTTAAGAGAGACGACTTATCATTGACACCTATTCCAATCACCAAGATTGTAAACCCCTCAAAAATGCACAATTACAATCCTAGAAAATGAAAAACAGGGTTTTGAGCTTCCCGAAGTCATGGTCAAGAGAGGAAAAGAGGTGGGGAAAACTTTGATTGGCTTGTATTCAAAACTCATTTTATTACCCGTTAAGGAGCTATAAACTCATTTAAATAAGTTTGAATGAAAATAAATAAATTTAATGTATAATTTTTGAATTTTTGAATTAAGGTTATTGGAGGACAATTTGAAGAAAATATGAAATTGTCATAGTTTGATGTAATTGTGATGAAATAGGTTATAAATGATACAAAATAATGAATAATTGAAGAAGAAAGATGAGTGTTTTTTTTAGGGAGGAGGGGTTATAATGATTTGAATTGGATTTAAATTAATCTATCTAAATGTGGTAAAAACAAATCCTACTTTAGCTTAAAATCTCATTAAAAGAACGAGGATAATTATTTAAAATTTATGATTTAAATGATGTTAAAATTAATGCCTGAATATAGCTTGAATGACTAAATTGAAATGTGTTTAAAATTAAGGTATAGAAATACAAAGTAAAAGAGTTAGGTAAAATTTATGATAGTTATGAAATGCCAATGAGTATTAAACATTAGCAAATGTGACTACTAATGTTAGAGGAAGCTCAATGTATTTTGAATGTGAATTTTGAATACAATTATAAAGTTTATATACATAAAATTGTGTATAAAGAAATAAAAGTTGTTAATAAGTGAATAAAATTGAGATGGAACTAAAATGTAGGTTTCTAAAATTGATAAATAAAGTAGTTTGTTAATAAATGGTATCTTATCGATGCAGGAGAGACTTCAAGAATAAGACTCCAAATGAAAGGAACTGGACCTACAGGAGAAGCAAATAGATGCTTTTAAACCTTACTCTTTTAAATTCCAATATTCCATGCATAACAATCTTTAGTCTAGAATTTATCTTGAAATTTTATGAATGAGTATCAAGATGTAAGAAAGAGTAAATGGAATCGTTGACTTGAAATGGAATCATGAGAAAAGGCCTCTTTGATGGGGAGGTGATTTAATTTAAAAAATATCAACCTACCATTAGGTATAGAGGTTAATGTCAACTTGCCATTATATATGAAAGTTGATGTTAACATGCCATTAAGATAAAGGTCAATACCAACTTGCCATAAAAACAGAGGTCGATATCAACTTGCCATTAGGTATGGGGGTTGAGAAATTAGAACCTGCCTATTATATACATAATAGAGGTTTTGTGGAATTTGAATTATAGAATGGAATTACCATTGAGAAGGAGATTAAGCAATATACTGAGTTATAATTATATGATGCATGAAAGAAAACTAGTTTACGAAGGAAAGAAACTTGATGATTTGATTTAATGTACGAAGATATGAATTATTAAAAATATGAAATGAATCGGAAAAAAGAGAGGCAATGTCAATTGGTTATATCATGATGTAAATTGAATGTTTGTGTTAGTTCATTAATTTATTATAAATAAAGTTTTGCTCTCTAATGATTGAAATGTAATCTAACATTCATGATTGCTCTATATAATCGGACCATCTTGATCTATCTTTTAGATTGTTAGTTTTATGTAGTTAAGATAGTATTTTGTTAAGATAGTTTGATGATATAACCATGTAAAAAACTATCCTTTTGGTTTTGTATGAATTACAATATATTGTTTCATTAAAGTTCTAAACTTATTCTATTTTTGTTTGTAAAAATGTATAGATAATATGTATGGGTTCATGTTCTAAATTTCATAATTGATAATCTTTAGTTGTAATTTAAATTAAATTACATAAATATATTTACATTGTATTAAAATGTTATGTTAATTGGATGAAAGAAAAAGTGAAATGAATGATGTTGTTACAGACATGCCTAAGATTGCGAAGACTTTGTTGTGTTAAGTGTTCATTACAAATATCAATAATGATGTATGTATAATGATAAATAAATAAAGAAGACTATGTTAAGATTTTGGTAGAAACAAGAAATTTTGAATAGGTGATTGTATATAATAATGTAAAAGAAAAATATCCTTATCTACCATGAGAAGACGAAGTTAATCTGACATTGGTATGATTAAAACATGGGTTGTTACAAAAATGGTTAATATTTGGTGTCAACGGGTTCCACTAGGTGAGGAAAGTCTTATGGTGATTGTTTTAAGCCTTAATATAGCCTAAAAAATTAGATTTAAGTCAGGATGATATATTTTATTTGTTTTGATTTTGTGATTTGGATGGTTTTATGGATTTATTAGGTTGATATGTTGATTTCTTGTTGTTCTTAGAGTGTTTGTAAGGTGTTTTTGGGTTGAAATAAGTTGAAAATGAGTTTATTGCCTTGTTTTTCTAGCCATCACAGTGGTGGCTGAAATCTGGGCCCTAGCAGCCAACGTGTTGGTTGTGTATCTTTTTTTTTTAAAAAAAAATAGGAGTGGATGACAAGTCATACATCCCTTTAAATAAATAAATAAAAGGCTTAGGTGCAGAGGTTTGAGCTTGAAGTCCCACAAATTTGGGCTTTTCCTTTCAAAGGTCAGGGCACTGGATCATTGGGCTGCGTGCTGGGCTCTTTTTCAACCCTTTTTTTTAAATATATTTAAGTTAGATATAAATTTATATAAACAATATTGAACCTGATTAACTCTATACTCCGAATAACAACTTCGACGGTTTAAGCCACATCACCTAAGCTATTTTCTCTCTCTTTTGTATGCATTCTTTTGTCCCTCAATTTAAAAAAAAATACAATTTTTCCATTTGCCTTTGCTATCTCAGTTTCATGTGCCTTTCCTTTTCAAAAAATATTTTATGCAAAAAAAATTGACAAAAACTTTATTGTCATATAAATCTATCAAACAAAAAAATTTATGAGATAAAAAAATTATTGAATTTGATGACATTCATGACTTGCGTTGCAAGTTTAGTTGGTTCATCCGTATTTGTATGATGTTTTTTTAATTAACTGTTATCTTTTACTATTTTTATTCTTGAATATTGAGTTAATTAGAGATTTAGCTTTCAATTTTGCATGTTAACTTAGATTGATTCAGGTAAATATAATATGTTTCTATCTTAATATTAGATAAAAATATCATCCATATATAATTAATTTTAAATTCATTGATAAAATCTATTTTTTTTCTAAAAAAATGAGTAACAATACCTAGATTTTTTTTATACTTCAAAAACAATATTTACTCCACTTGAAAAGTAGTGCAGTACAATTAGACTAATTAAAATATTTTATAAGTAAACATGTAGCTGGCACAATCTTTTCCAGCAATGCACTAATAACTTAATTATCTTGATCTTGTATGGACACTTTTTTTTAGATTAAAAAAAATTTGAAGATTAATTAATTAATTAATTAATAATTTATGTAAAATTATGGAGCAGAAAGCCAAATGAAAAGAAATATGAAAAAAGAAAATAAAATTTTATAAAAAAATACCAAATAAATTAGACTAAAATACCCAAAAAAAATTAGATTTAGTAATAAGACTTTGTTTAAAATTGCGTTTTAAATAGTGTTTCATGAAAATTTTTTAAAAAAATTTGCTTAATTTTTTTAATAGTTTTGAATTATTTAGATGTGTCGATATTAAAAATAATTTTAAAAAAATAAATAAAATTATTTTAATATATTTCTGAAAAAAAAATATTTTAAAAAATAATTGCTATCATTATCTTTATCGAACATTGTTAAGGATAAAAAAAAAAGGGGAAAAGAATCTCAAGTATGATTAGCTTATATCTTACCCACCCATGCTTGACATTGAATATGGAAAAATGTCCACGTGTCTATTGTATTGAATGTTAAAAAAAAATATTCCCAGAGTGATTCTCGGAAATATTTAAGTATCTTTACCATTTATTGAGATTTATAGATTCTTAAAGCAAAATTCTAAGACAACTAACTAACTATATGCTTGGTCGTTACAAAGTTCAAACCGCAAGGTGCACATGTCGTTGAGTCGAGAGACAAATATTTTCAGAACGATGACATGGCAATACCAAGGACACCGACCTGAAGTTCCTGAACCGGAAGTGGGAAATTAACAGAGAAACGGCAGCACCTGAATACTGAGATGGCAATACCAGAGACAACCGTCACAACACATGCCTTTTATTTTGCCTCTTGCCGGTTGCCGGTTGCCGGGCAAACATACCCTGGAGCTCCTCCGCACTTCCATGATGTGAACTCAACCTTTAACTCTTGAACAGCGGAGCGACAGCTGGCCGAGTGTTCTCGAGAATTTTTATTTTTTTATTATTTTAATTTGCTTGTATAAAAAATGAATTTTAAAAAATATAAAATATTATTTAAATATATTTTATAAAAAAAAAAAAAACATTTTAACTAACGCATGAACAACACCCTATTAGTAGACCAAACACTCAACTGGTTTAGGTTTTCATAGAAAAATTCTTTGCAAACCAGCTAACTTTCCAGCAACCTAACCTTGTACAGTTATTTCACCACAAATTAAATAAAATATAATTTTTTAGATTTACTAAATGTACAACCTTAACATAAAATAATAATAATAATAAGAATAATAGTGATGACACCATTTGTGTTAATTTATCTTCTCTCTGCCACAATCTCTTTCTTGTCTGTGTGCATGACCTTGTTTGTTTACACGCTACTACTTCCATGGCTAAAGCTAAAGCACCAAGACGCACTCTTGACTCTTACACTGTTAAACCCATCAACAAAACCGTTAAACGTAAGTCCTTCACCCTCACTGCTCAACCCACCCTTTTTCTTTTCCAATTTATATCATCTCTATTAACAAAAAAATGAAAATGAAATTCTTTCGTTTTGTAGCTGGAGATTGCGTGTTGATGCGGCCATCGGATCCGTCGAAGCCTTCTTACGTGGCAAAGATTGAGCGGATCGAATCCGACGGTAGAGGGCCCAACGTGAGAGTACGGGTGCGGTGGTATTACCGGCCGGAGGAATCAATCGGTGGTCGCCGGCAGTTTCATGGCTCAAAGGAGGTTTTTCTATCCGATCATTATGATACTCAGAGTGCAGATACGATTGAAGGGAAGTGTATGGTTCATAGTTTCAAGAATTACACGAAGCTTGATGCTGTTGGGAACGATGATTTCTTTTGTCGTTTTGAGTATAATTCGTCTACTGGTGCTTTTAATCCTGATAGAGTTGCCGTGTATGTCTCGAATTTCCCCTTTTTTAATGCGATTTTGATGGTTTAATTCAGTGGCGATATTTATGCTATTAATTCGGGAATCTTATCTTAATTGTGGTTCGATTGATTTTAATTTGATATTTTTAATTTGGGATTAGAATAGTGTTTTTGAGTAAAAGGTTTTTCTTAATTGTGGCAGGTATTGCAAATGTGAGATGCCTTACAATCCTGATGACTTGATGGTTCAATGTGAAGGCTGCAGTGACTGGTAAGCTGTGTGTTTTTTAGATTATTTAGATTGTTTTGAAGCCCTTTTCCGAGTTCTAGTTCAGGTTTTGTGGATGGGTTTTTGTTCTTTGATGCTGTTTGGAATTTGCTAGGTGAGATCTTTCAATGCCATTATTACTTCGGTGCCTGTAGGTTTTAGCTTGTTAGAATGCTGTGGCTGCTTGCTATCCAAATGTCAATGGGACTGTGCTTTGATTTTCCTTTCTGCGAGAAAGAATGTAATTAGATTTATAACACCTTATTTCCAGTTATCAGTTGCTTTGTCATATTTCTTTCAAACTGAGGGGAATAGGTATTGCATTATATCTGCAAAGTCGCTCTGGGATTGTCATAGATGACAAATGAGATTGGATTACAGTAATATTTTCTACAGTTATTTAGAAGTTGATTTGGCACGCGGCATATGAAGTAATTTAGATTTGTCTTGTTAAGCAATTACAGCCACTCTCTGATTCTCTAAAAGATATCCAGCGGGAGCAAACTGTTATGGGCAGGGCAGATAAGTTGTTCTCTACTTGAAACTGAAAACGGGAGTAGCTGATATATCAAAAAGAATGGGAAAATGTCATCATGAAAAGAAAGAAGAATGCTTGCGCACCATGTCTTCTGTTTGCATGCTTTCTTCCCTTTTCTTTTCCAAACTTCCTCTAGCATGTGATTGGATGGACATGCCTTGATCGTGAGGTTTGTTATCAAACTTCACTTTTAAGGAGCTTCTTATATTGAGTTCTGAGGAGAAATACGTGTCCCTAGTTCAGAAGGAGTGGACAACTAGGGTATAGAGACTTATGTTTCAAATGCCTTTTCTTATGCGGATGTCTGTGCATTTTCATGGGATGTTTTTACCAAACAACTGTTTTAGTGCAGACATATCTGATTTATGCAAATACAATGGGAAAACAATGCATCATTCAGCATACTACTTTTTGATTCAGGTTTCATCCTGCTTGTATAGAAATGTCTGCAGAGGAAGCTAAAAGACTAGATCATTTCTTCTGTGAAAACTGCTCATCTGAAGGCCAGAAGAAGCTGCAGAATTCCCACAATACCAGACAATCAGATGCAAAGGTATCCTCATCCACTGCAGTGTTGAGTGTGTTTTGAAGTCTTTATTTGTCATTCAAATGCCTGGTTTTCCCTGGACTGAATCTGGCATGCACATATTAATAATCTCATGGCATTTGTCATCCAAATTGTTTTTACTGGACTCAAGGTGACATGCACATCTGCCATTCTTCTTTTAAATGTTTGTTGTGTTAATAGATTTGTAATTGCTTTGGCTTTTCATGGAATGCGGGGTATGGAGATTTTTGTATAATGAGTGCATAATGCTTAAAATGCACGAATAAACTTAATCCAACAATCACCTAGCAACACATGCACATGTTCTGAGAGATAGAGAGGAGTGAGGCTGAGATATGGAAAGGTATTCTCAATTCGTTATTGCTAAGGAACCTTTTTATGATATTATTGGATAAGAATGAATAGTGCAATAAAAAATCCCGTTGTCAATTTGATATAATTGCATCCTGGGATAAAATACCATGGACTGTGCATTTTTTGTTGTTGCTTGGAGCTACAAAGCCTGTGGGGTTTTGCCAAGATTTTAGGTATGGTGGTGGATCTGGACATGCATGGCAAGTGGGGAAGCGTGTGCCCATTAAGGCAAACAAGGCACTTGGCATGCCAAGAGCATTTTAGTTAATTTTCTGACTCCCTTTGTGTGCTAATTAATTTGGAGGAGGGGGTCTCTCTCTTTCTTTGTTAATTTATGGCAGCTTGCTGTTGTCCTATGATAATGGGGATTCTGTGCTTCCAACAGAGAAAGGGATCCAGGTTGAAGTTGCATGTAAATGGCAGATAAACTCAAATACACCAAGTATGAATTTACTTATCATTGATATTCTTTGCCACCACATTCTTGCAGGCGGAAACAAAGAGGCGCCGGAGGTGATAAAGTAAATAAAATACAAATGCTGATGTACAGTGATAGCAGAGGAACTGGAGCTCTGTTTTTAACCCTGGTTAGGCTTCAAGCAAACACGCAGGCAGATACATCTGCATCACAAGCTGTTGTATATCTGTGAGTGAGTTCATGGCAGAGGGAAACTGGCTTGAAAACCTTTAGTCATGTGTAGATAACCTTGATTTGAGGGTTGGTCACCCCGTCAAGGATGTGTTTGGTTGTTTGCAGGCTATGTGATCATGTACATGTTTTTCACTCTGGTTTCTTGTTTCTATAAACCAGGGCTGTGTATAAGCCAAACTAGTTTAACTTGTAAATAGATACACGTTTATGCCTCTCTACCTTGGTACGCATGGGGAATCCACTGGTTGGAGCAAGCAGGAGAAGGCACTGCACAGAGGCCAGAGGAGGATTTTGCTAAACTGCCACTGAACGGGAAGTAATCCTTTTTTCGAAAATGAAATTTAAAAAATGCTTTAATTTTTTATTTTTTTTTAGTCATGCCATCTCAGATCAAGTGCCGTTTAATAAATCTAGTTGTTATGCAATGCAAGTAAGCTGGGATGTTTTATAATTCAAACGACGACTTTTATGCCGATCACACCATGAAAACAGACGCTTCAATTGGAATATAAAATAAAAGTCATCGGTGTCGTTTTAGTAGAGCTCCTAAAGGCCTCCTCCGCTTGTTTTATCGTCTTGCCTACCGAGAAATAAGTGCTACGCAAATGCTACTGTTTCGTTTTCATTTAGGCTCTTCAATGCCATGCAAGTGCATGCTGATGGTTAGAGGATGAGTGCAAAATTTAATACAAACAATGGAAGCTCAGTTTTCACATTCTGATACAAATGAATCACGAAACATATGCTACAGGTGGCTTAGCAGTTACCAAAGAATGATGAGACAACGCAAAGCTAAATTTCCTTGTTTCTTCTTGGAGTGTGGGCGAGACTTGTTACCGCTTATATTTGTCTTGACTTGTCTTCTCTCTCTTCCATACAATAACGATGCCATACAGATCGGATGTAGCCAGCAAATTCTCCCCGTGGTTCCACGCAACATCACCGACTGGAAAGCGATGACCCTGCAGTCAGAAATGCACATCATGGTGAGAACATGGTGGTGGTAGCGGTGGTGACATTGTGAAACATCAAATGCAGTACGCAACAGAGATGGACCTGTAGCTTGTTGACGCATGTATGCTTTGGCCGAGTCAAATCATAGAAATAAACGTTTGAATCCTCACTTCCGGCAACTTCATGTTAAAAAAAAAAAAAACCATTTCAGTTTGAGATAAAAAAAAAGTCATTACTGTTCCCAAACTCAAGATTCTTTTCAAGGATATGTGAACACTCAATTCTAGACCAAAACCTCACAATTTTAACAGAATTTTTCATGCTTCACTGTCTACTCTTATCCTTTATTAGATTCTCTCTAAGAAATGCACTGTAGGAAGATTCAGTGGTTGGAAACGAATGTTGCAGAAAATCTTAGGGGTTGTAGGAAAGCAGAAAAAAAAAGAGCACTGAGGTTGTGGGATTGTTGCAGACGAGCACATAAAGGTTGAGTGTGGAAGGTGACAACAGAGTTACTACTCAAGCATATGATGACCTACAAATACATCACATTTCATTGACATGCAGACATACATGTGTATACACAGTTGTTTTTGCATCAGCTTTTTAGTTGTATTCTAAGCTCACATGTACAAATGATAGCTGACCAAATATTAGAACCTTCATTGCAGTAATTAAATACAAACCTATATACTCTCCTTTTTCAAGGGAAAGCAAGGGGCAGAAAGAAGCCCGGATGCTATGTACTCGTGGAGCCAATTTGAGTGAGCAACGAAGAGTCAGATAACCTTTTATTTCCAAGGCAACACTGCAACACAAGCATGTCATCCTCTAAATCACTTCAAATTAGAAGACCTAACAGTGGAAGACATGTCAGATATACAAACCTATAGAACGACAAACTTCCATCTTGAGTACAGGTCAGCAACACAGGGCCTCCTGCTAGCAGAGAGAAACTCCGGTACTGAACAGTTGTTACTGGATATTTGCTCTTGCCACTACTTCGATAGCGATGAGACCGGGACAATGCACCCGTGTGTGAGTCCATGCTTGTGGAGTATACACATCCCTGCATGTATAGCTCAGTGAATAGCTATTCGAAAAGGTACTACAAAAAGTCATCCAATGGTGATGGTTATTTAATGTATTTACAGAAGAGTTACCTGTGCATCCCCGCAGAAAATGAGGTGACCAGTGTGATCATGGTCCATGGATGTAACCTTATCGTCAAACACCAATTTATTAATAATCCTGCCAGTGCTGAAATTGAATACCTGGTATATCAATGAAGAGGAGCTACAAATCAAGTGGAATCAATCCAAGTGGAAACTATAGGCCAGGCCAGGGAAGGGCATGACCAAGTATGATCACATGTTTAGAGGTTCTCATTTTGAAATTGCATCAGCATGAAAGCTTGTATATAAGTTGGCAACCTTACAAACCGAGTGAGTAGGATTGTTTTACTTTAAATCGTGAAATGTGGTAGAAGTTTTCTCAAATTCAAGCAATTATGTGAGAAAAATTTGGGTGGATACAGCTAGTCATGTAAATGAATTATGATGTTGCAGGGAAAGGAGAATGGTATTTACAGTAATTTCTCTGTTTGCATTGCCAACTGAGAGGAAGTTGTTGTTTACCTGCATTGATGGAGACAAAAGAGGAAACATTAGGTAGCCAATCAAGTCATGAACAATGATTAGAACGTATTAAATATAAAAAAATTCCCAGTCAGATGATCACATATATGCACATGCACAAATTATCAGGGCAGAGGGAGAGAGGGAGAGGGTGTTCAGTGCATACTTACAGGATGAAAACGAATACACAATTGTGAAGAGACTCCATATATTACTCGAATGCAAATCCCTTTTGATAACTCCCATACTCTCACAGTTTTATCCATGGATGCTGAAGCAATGTACTGATTATTGGACGAGAAGTCGAAGTCTGGCAGTACTTTTCTGACTTAGAAACGTGGCAATGATAGCAGAAAAATATAAACTTGCACTCAATCAATATGATTAGCAGCGTCCTTGGTGAGATTATATTGGATAAAGAAACTAAAGATTTGCACTCCTCTCTCTGATGACTCCTCTTAGAGCACGCATGTGCAGGAATAGTCATGCTTACACAAGTATTCAAAGATAAACCATTGTCGTTAAACTAAAGAGATAGTGCATGGTGTGTTGAACTAAATAAAAACAAGATTCAGAGCCATCAGAACTTAATTCACAAAGACCTGGGAAAATGCAATAGCCAGAGCCAAAATGAAGTTCATACGGTTCTACAGTCCAGTCATATACACGAATAAATTTACTAGGTAGGTTCCACTTAAATTGGTTTGTTCATTTTTGAATGATACATGAGATCATGCTTTCTTTTCCATTTCTAGTTGTTCACCTGTAAGATACCTGCCATTGATCTTCACTTGACCTATCACACCAATACCACAGGTTGCACAAGAGACTAGAAGACAGTGTCACTCCAATACAAACAAAGGGCTTGTTGCTTAGGATTAGCAATTCCATGTGCGACTCAATTGTCTAAATTATAATGGAATGTGAAAATCATGTCTTTAATAATGGAAACATGCATGCAAACCCACAAACAAATTGTTAGGACCTGAAATATAAGAAAAGACCATAGAAACAATACCAGTCAATCAAACCTGTGACATCTTTAGAATGGCCCTCTAATTTTTTGATGACTGAAGGTGGGTCTGAGACTAAGCACACTGTCAAGGTTCCATCTGACGCCCCATATGCAAGTAAATCAGAACTCATGTGCCCAAACTTCAAAACAGTAACTGCACATAAGACCAAGGATGCTCAGTCTAAGAAGATAGATTAACCACTCAAAGTATAATATGACAAGAGAAATGAAAGAAGTCTATATCAGTAACATAAAGAAATACCAGCAGCTTTGCACTGATCAAAGATGCAATGCATTCCTACAAAAGAATATGCAGGTTCAGCCCCTCGGCGGCGTAGGGAATCATAATCACTTGCAGTTGAGCTGAAACTTGTTCTGTGAGTAGAAGGCAGGTTGGTACTTCGCAGGTCCTGCAAATGAAGTTCACACATACAAAAAAAATTAATCAATGATGTGGTAGTTTCAAAGTCATAATCAATAACTAAAAATCACAAGAAATTAAGTTGGTAGTTCCTGGCGCAGAATGGAAGCTAAAGTCCAATGAGAAGAGAAGAGGTGGAATGGGCAGATGAAGAGTAGTTAGTAGTTATACACATACATGGATATTTTGCTTTGTTTTTTCTTATAAGTGAGAAAAGGGGCTTTAGCTCCATTTAATCAGTTAACTTTTACTTTCTACTCGGGTAAAAATATTTTTTTCAGCAATTAAGTTTAAGGTTGATGAATTAACATAAAAGTAAAACGCATAACTTGTCAGATCAGACTAGTTAGTAGTTATACACATACATGGATATTTTGGATTGTTTTTCCTTGTAAGTGAGAAAAAAAGGCTTTAGCTCTATTTAATCATGTAACTTTTACTTTCTACTCAGGTAAAAATATTGTTTTCAGCAATTAAGTTTAAGGTTGATGAGTTAACATAAAAGTAAAACGCATAACTTGCCAGATCATACTCATGTCCAATATCAAACATGTTAGAAAAAGGAGGTAGTGGGGACAGGTGCCATGGCAGGTTCCTTGAATAAGTACATTACTTGTTGTGAAAAAATATATTTTTAACTCTATGGAGCCTGTTAAGAGTTATGGCAGAAGCACTAAATGCAGTAAGAGGTACAGATATAACTTCTTTAATTATCAAAAGAAAATCCACAAGAAACTGAAGCATACCCTGCTGGAAGTCCAACTGTCCACCTCGAACAAATGGGAAGGTGGAGTCGTAGATTGAAGCCATCGCCCACTGATGCATCAACCAGTAAATCATCCTGATGTCAGAATTGTATAGAGAAATAGATTTAAAATAGAAGTCACAACTCACAAAGTGCATTTTTATATAAGTTCATGTTGATTCTCAATACAAAGTGAAAGAAAATAACATTAGCTCAGTTAGATACATAGAAATGTTCCTTGATGTAAGGGAAGTCAAATGTCAGATAGTTGCAAATATTTCTGAACCCCTGGTGCACAGGTGTGTGAGTATAATTCAGTTAGTACAAGATGTCAATCAATATACACAACTAGCTGCACTCAAGTAAAGTATCAGCAACCTGTTTCCGGGTGTGCTTTGGTGGCTTGGCAAAGCATCCCAATTTCTTGGCCTGCGAATGTAATTACGATAGCTCGCATACCCTTTTCCATTGCATCTCCAATCCTTCATAAAATGCATTCGCAATAAGAACTTATAGAAGAAATGATTAGATTTCATTTGTGCAGTCCTGCTACTTGCTAGAAAAGTAACTTTAGTTTCATAGGTAATAAAATGAAAAACACTAGAATACTTGAAATTTCTTCTCAATGAAAATGAAAAAACACAAAAAGAATAAGGCATCATCACAAAGAAAACCAGATAGCTACTTGTTAGACCATTCTCAAAGCGTCATTTGACAGGGTACCATTACTATACTATATCAATGTTGCTAACCATTCGATTGGGGCTTAACAAAATCATCCCACAATGAAAGTAAATTCAAGATGTTGATTAAACTCGTCTCATGAATCATTGAAACAAGATACAGTGCCATGACAACAATTCATCTAGAAACAAACAGAAATTCATCGTTTTAGACTGCACAAGTCTTCCAAATTATTCCAAAGGCAAATAAGTTCAGTAAAGGCGCACACAAGAATCTCTATTAGAAAAAAATTAAAAAAAAAGAGTTATAATTTCTAACTTGACTTTTGTTCTAAATCTAATCCAATGAGCACCCTCATTAACCATTTTCTTTAAATAAAAAAACGTTCCTCCAAGCTTGATCAGCAGAACAGCTAATTTAATTACTAATTCTCTCCTAAACTAAGCTCCGTCCAGCAACAATTTACAATCCAAACCAGTGGATCTACCAATTACGCACTTACGAAACATAATAATGTGGTGCGCATAATAATAATAATAAAAAAACGAACGAGTTAATCATAATAATAATAATAAGCTTCAAAAACGACAAGAAGAGTAGAGAGAAAGCTTACAATACGGCGGCGAACACCGGAATCGGCTTTCCTGTGGAGAAGGAGACGGCGAATGCCGATGTAATCAGGATCGGAATCCGAAGTAACAGGCTGAAGCAAACAGCTGAATAATTCTGGATCTACATTTTTCTTCTTATCCATATTCTCTTTATCATTATTGTTATTATTATTATTCAAGTTTCTGTTAGATTCTGTTGAGCCGTTGTTTACTTTGTCGTTGCTGTTGTTATCTACTGGCTCCTCCACCTGCTCCGCCATTTTATTGAGGGTCCGATGCATTCTTCATTACAGATCGTCGGGAGAATTAGCAGGAGTGATAGAAGTAGCAATTTTATTTTATTTTAATGTGGGGAGGGTTTTGATGAATGTTTGACGGAGGAGCTGGAGGGAGAGAGAGAGAGAGTGCAGATC
>Ga0325400_1002379_pt1 | contig 16461 bp, 14 predicted proteins | sample PopdelMetagenome_2_FD_205662 | JGI IMG/M metagenome (GOLD analysis project Ga0325400, IMG submission 205662) | Populus deltoides microbial communities from Bellville, Georgia, United States - Xylem-PdKOR-R1 | ecosystem: Host-associated > Plants > Phyllosphere > Stem > Wood/Secondary xylem... | reverse complement strand
CACTTCAATGGGGATGTGCTCTTCTTTCATATCCTCCAGCTTCTCCTCCAGAACTTTTCGCAGTTCTTCAGGGCTGGCATCGGCCGGAAGATCAATGTTCTTTTTATCGACAATATCCCCGTGTTCGTTGACGTAAATGGTGGGTACTTTATCATTGACTTTCGTGTTCGTGATTTCGGTCATGATAAAGTTAATATCCGCATCCATTGGCGCTTCGACCACATAAGCCAGGGCTTTGGCGTACAACTGCATGTAGCTTTCCTCCCGCGTTTCCAGCTTCTCAATCAGCATGTTGGTGTACAAAAGAGAGGCCGTTCCAACCAACAGCAGGTTCAACGCCACAATCAGTTTTAGGGTATTCCGCTGACCATACAGATCAATTGATTTTAGCATAAGTGCAGACGCAACTTTTTGTTAATTTTCCACGTATATGTATTAACCACCGGGCGTAAATCATGTTGCCGATTGATAACAATCATGGCGCTGTCATTCATTCCCTGCGTATTTTTGCGGACCTATTAAAGGCAAACGCCGGGAATCAGCAATCTAATACGTAAAGCGGCAGCATGGTTGATTTCATGCTTTAATTTCAACGACGGAATGGCTTGATTTTGGGCGTAGTTTATATTCTTTCTAAATAAACTCAAAGTCGTTAAATGGTGTTTATCTATAGAAGTTTGTACATTAATTTTGTGATTATATATTGAGTAAGTAATTATGTACGATTCCTTCAAGTCAATTAGTCTTTCCCATAAAACGGCCCCGCTGGCAGTTAGAGAACTAATTGCATTAAACGAAGATGAGTCTAAGCAATTCTTAATAAAGCTACAGGAGTTCTTCGGTGCGTCTGAGTTGCTGGTTATTTCAACCTGTAATCGAACAGAGGTTTATTATTCTTCCCCCAATAATCTAAATCGGGAGATCGCTAAATTGCTGCTTTCGGAGAAGGGCATTCTTTCGACGGAAGATTACCTGCCTTACTTCCAGTTTTTCGACACCCAGGCCGAAGCCGTTCGTCACCTGTTTGAAGTCTGCACCGGTCTGCACTCGCAGGTTGTGGGTGATATGCAGATTCCTAACCAGGTGAAACACGCTTACCAGTGGTCAGCGGATCTGGATATGGCGGGGCCTTTCCTGCACCGGTTAATGCACACGATCTTTTTTACCAACAAACGCGTCGCCCAGGAAACCAACTTCCGGGATGGGGCTGCGTCGGTATCGTATGCCGCAGTTGAATTGATCGACGAACTACTGGGTGAACACCGTGACCCGTCCATCCTGGTTATTGGCCTGGGTGAAATCGGCACGGATGTCTGCAAAAATTTGGCTGACAACCGCAGCAGCGAGCGTCAGTCCAACCGCATCGCGCTCTGCAACCGGACTCGCTCCAAAGCCGAAGCGCTGGCTACCCAATATGGCTTTCGGATTGCTGATTTTGAGAACCTGGCCGAAGAGATCCGGAACGCGGACGTTATTATTTCGTCAGCCATGGTTGACGAGCCGTTCATCACCGTTGATCGTCTGGCGGGTTTGACCTCACTGACCTTTAAATACTTTATTGATCTGTCAGTACCCCGCAACGTTGATCCCAACGTAGAACAGATTCCGGGCGTTTTACTGTACAACATCGACCACATCCGCAACCGGGCCGACGAAGCGTTGAACCGGCGGATGGCCGCTATTCCACAGGTGGAAACCATCATTGAACAATCGATCATTGATTTCAATGACTGGTCGCGCGAGATGGTTATGTCGCCCACAATCAACAAGCTAAAAAACGCACTTGAGCAAATCCGTAAGGATGAATTGGCCCGTCATATGAAACACATGACGACCGAAGAGTCCGAGCGAATCGATAAAATTACGCGCGGTATGATGCAAAAAATCATCAAATTGCCGGTATTACAACTGAAGGCAGCCTGCAAACGGGGCGAAGCTGATACGCTGATCGACGTACTCAACGACCTGTTTGATCTGGAAAAACACTCCGCTGACCTTCCGGCGAGCACTCACTAACTTATGATAATCAATACTCCGAAAATCCCGGACTAAGCAATTGGTCCGGGATTTTTCGTTAAAGAAGAAACGCCTTCCGGCTCGTATCTCTTTTGCCTTTGCTATGACGCGCTTTATCAATGCTTTTCTTCGTCTGTTACTTTTTGGTCTACTGATCGCCGGGATGGTGGCTGTGTGGGAACACCTGCGTAACTGGTCGTTTTTCAGCCGGTTTACCAAGCAGGACGAGACGGTTCAGACTGTGGTTCTTCAGGAAGTAACGGAATTAGGCAAGCTGGAGCTGGTGCGGTATCGCTTTAAAGATATTGTCGAGCACGAAACCGTCCGAGAATGGCTGCCCAACCCGAAAGCGGTGCTGCTTGTAGAAGGTGAGGCCGTGGGGTGCATTGATCTGACCAAGATCAACCCGCAGGACATTATTGCAGAGGGCGACAGCCTTATTGTTCACCTTCCCGACCCGGAAATCTGCTCCTACAAAATTGACCACAACCGGTCACGGGTTTACAATACGGAATACGCGTTTTTTGAAGAAGCGAATCTGGTCAATGCAGCTTATCAGCAGGCCGAAACCCAGATCCGGCAATCCGCCGTCAGCACCGGCATCCTGGATGAAACGCGCCGAAACGCCGATCAGATTCTAAAGCCGCTTCTGGAGCGGGTGTCCGGTAAGAAAGTATTTCTAACCACGCGTCCGCAGGCCGTACTTCGTCCGCTGCGTTGAGAGCGCATGATCGCTTAGTTATCAAGACTCAACGTCCCAGATTCGTCCTTCAACTGCACACCCGACAACCGCCGGGTTTTCATTTCGGTCAGCAAGTAAAGCAGTTTGTGAACCGCAGCTGCGTAGGACAAGCCTTCCGGCCGGATATTGGAAAGGCAGTTCCGGGCTTCGTCGGTCAGGCCGGGCCGCGGCTGGTACGTCAGGTAAGCGCCCAGACTGTCGGGCGATGTCAAACCGGGCCGTTCGCCAATTAGCATCAGGACCAGCTCAGCCCCTAACGCGTGGGCTACCTCATCGGCAATGGCAACCCGCCCCTGCTCAACCAGGCAAACCGGTGCCAGCGACCAGCCCATTCTTTGCGTTTCTTCAACCAGCCGCGTAATCACCGGCACCGCGTGTCGGTTGATGGCCGTGGCCGAAAGTCCGTCCGCCACGACAAGGCAAAGGTCAAAAGGCGCCGAACCCTTTTGCAGTGATTGTAAAGACGACTCGTGTAGTTGCCGCCCCAGGTCCGGCCGCTGGAGGTACTGGCGACGGTCCACTGCCCGACTGCGCAGCAGCCGAACGTCCGGATAGACCGGTTGCAGGGCCGCTATCAACTGAGCGGTGTCCAGCCCGGAATATACGGCATCGCGGGCCCGGGCGTGATCCAGCTGAAAACTCAGCAGCGCATCGGTCGGCAAACTGTGACCCGTGCGGCCACGGGCAATCCGCGCGGGGGTATGCATCTGGAGAAACTCCCAGGGATCGGCATCAGCGGGCAAATGATTCATAACCGGGCGACCTGTAATAAACGGTGAGACAGATTAGCAGGAGCCAGATTGCCTTCTCCATCCATCAATTCCATGCGTAGCAACCAAGCTTCAAACTCCGGCGCGGGCCGTAATTTGAGCAGATTACGCACATATAAGGCATCGTGAAAAGACGTACTCTGGTAGTGCAGCATAACATCGTCCGCGCCGGGTACGCCCATAAAGTAGGTCACTCCGGCCGCGCCAAGCAGCGTCAGCAGCGTGTCCATATCATCCTGATCGGCTTCCGCGTGGTTGGTGTAGCAGATATCAACGCCCATCGGCAGGCCCAGCAGCTTACCGCAGCAATGGTCTTCCAGGCCAGCCCGGATGATCTGCTTGCCGTCGTAGAGATACTCCGGCCCGATAAAACCAACAACCGTATTGACCAGCAGTGGATCAAAGGCCCGGGCGACGGCATACGCCCGCACTTCGCAGGTTTGCTGATCAACGCCGTGGTGCGCGTTGGCCGACAAAGCACTCCCCTGTCCGGTTTCGAAGTACATGACCTGATCACCCACCGTTCCCCGGTGCAGCGACCGGGTGGCCTCCCACCCTTCCCGTAACAGATTAAGATTAACCCCAAAAGAGGCATTAACGGCTTCCGTGCCCCCGATCGACTGGAACGTCAGATCAACCGGAGCGCCCTGATTGATGGCCTGTAACGTAGTGGTAATGTGGCTCAGCACGCAGGACTGGGTCGGAATATCGAATCGCTGACGCACCTGATCAATCAAATCCAGCAACCGCACGACCGTCTGCACGTGATCCGTGGCCGGGTTAATACCAATGACGGCATCCCCGTTGCCGTACAGGAGGCCATCAATCATGCTGGCCGCAATGCCGCGATAATCGTCTGTGGGGTGGTTGGGTTGCAACCGGGTCGAAAGCCGTCCTTTCAGGCCAATGGTACTGCGAAAACGGGTAACGACTTCGCATTTAGCAGCCACCGTGATTAAATCCTGATTACGCATTAGCTTGGAAACGGCCGCCACCATCTCCGGCGTCAATCCTTTCCGAATGCGTTGCAGCGCAGCCGCATCCGTCTGACCAGCCAGAAGGTAGTTTCGGAAATCACCAACGGTCAGGTGGCGAATCGGCGCAAATGCCACCGCGTCGTGCGTATCCAAGATCAACCGGGTTACTTCATCCGTTTCATAAGGCACCACCGCTTCGTTCAGGAAAGTCGTCAACGGCAGCTCAGCCAGTGCCATCTGGGCCGCTACACGCTCCTCGGCCGTTTGAGCCGCCAACCCGGCAAGCAGATCCCCCGAACGCAGGGGGGTCGCCTTCGCCAGCAGCGTTTTTAAATCAGGAAAACAATAGGTCGTTTGACGAACGGTATGATGGTAAGACATACACATAAAATTCTAAGAATAATACCAAAGACCTCTGTGTATTATGGTGTAAGTTACACATTACCATCAAATATTCTGTCAACAAGCTATAATTATAAAAAAAAGCAGGGCGGCTTCGTGGCCATCCTGCTTTTTTGCTTACTGAAAATGGAAATTATTATTCTCTTTAGGAGGCTGACTCATCAGTCTGTTCGCCAGTCTCGACAGTTGTTTCGGTTTGTGCAGTCTCTTCGTCCGCCTTACTTTCAAAGGCTTCGGGCAGGTGAGTCCGCAGAATCGTGTACCAGTTGATCAGCTTTTTGACATCCGACATATGCACCCGGTCCCGATCGTAGGCTGGTACAACCTCTGCCATAAAATCGGCCAGATCCGCATTGGATGCGGCCTTTGGATTCAGGGGCAGTTCGTCACCGTATTTTTCATAAACGGCTCTGAGTACATCGGCCAGCGGCATTGATTGCTCGTCGTCGTCCGTGTAAACAGAAATGTCCTTTAATACCGACACTCGGGCGGTCGGGCCAATCATTGATTTTTCCTTCTTATCGTCCAGTGACTCCACAATGACTCCCGCGCGGCTGGGTTTCATAATGCGGTACAGCCCACTTTTTCCGGCGATATTTGCAATCTCTTTCAGCGCGTCCATGCTGTTTTATTTAACTTGTAACGGTCGTGGTTGTTTAGTTATTGCTCGTTTTTTTAAACTGAGCCGCAAAGATAGAGGGCCGCCGGTCTCATTGGAAGGTAGCTAACGAATTTTAACGAATTAAAATTCACCCCTCAGTCCGGGCTTACAAACTTTTGTTCTGTTCTTCCTCGTAATCCTTGTTCAGGCTGCTGATGTATTCCAGGATTTCGTCCCGACCCCGGCCATCGACAGACGAGGTGACAAACATCTCCGGCACTTCCTCCCAGGTCTCCAATAGTTTGCGCTCATATTGTTTAACGACCTGACGGATAGCGCTAGTACCAATTTTCTCCGTTTTTGTAAAAACAATGACGAAGGGAATTCTCCGCTCGCCCAACCGATCCATGAACTCCAGGTCAATAGCCTGGGGCGGAATCTTTCCGTCAACAAGCACAAACGTACAGACCAGATTCGGGCGGGTAGTCAGGTAGGTCGTGATCATTTTTTCCCATTTTTCGCGTTCGGCCTTAGGGGCTTTGGCAAAACCGTAACCGGGCAAATCGACCAGATACCACTGTTTATCAATCAGGAAATGGTTAATCAACTGCGTTTTGCCGGGTGTCTGCGACGTTTTAGCCAGGTGGTGGCGCTCCGTCAGCATGTTAATCAACGACGATTTCCCGACGTTCGAGCGACCAATAAAGGCGTATTCCGGCCGATCAGGTTTCGGACACTTGTTGGGGTCAGCGTTACTGACCATAAACTCGGCTTGCTTAATCTGCATGGCATTCAGTATTTAACCGCAAAGGTCGGAAACATTTTCTACGAAAAAGAAATAATGCCCATTAATCCATCCGGACCTCTGCATATTTAGAGTTCAGCACCACGAATGGCCCGATTTTTTCGGGACTCCTTTGCGAAGCCGTTATTTTTGTCTTAACTAGCTCTCTTTAAAAGCTATTTTTCACTTATTCGGCTTAAACAGGAAACGAAACGGCTCCCGTTAAGCGTTATAACCTTATTAAAAACGAATCAATCATTCCATGAAAAGTATCCGTTGGATGCCCTTGCTGGCGTTATTGTTGGTAGGGCTGGTTTGGAACACCGAAGCCGGCGACAGCCGCCGTAAGCCGGGCGACGAAGAAGGCATTCAGTTTACGGAAGCCTCCTGGGCATCGGTGTTAAAAAAGGCAAAAGCCGAGAACAAAATTATTTTCCTGGACGCCTACGCCAGCTGGTGTGGTCCCTGTAAAATGCTCCAGAAGAACGTTTTCACCAAGAAAGAAGTCGGTGACTACTTCAACAAGCAATTTGTCAACGTGAAAATGGACATGGAAAAAGGCGAAGGTCCGATGCTGACCCAACGTTATCCGCTAGATGCTTATCCAACGCTGTTTTTCATCGATGGCAATGGTAAAATAGTTAAGAAAGTAATCGGCTATCAGAAGCCCGAAGAACTGCTATCCATTGGTAAGAGCCTCAAAAAAACGGCCCTGCCTTAATCAATAAGGCTAGCAGCCTGCCTGGATATTAACCGCAGCGGCCTCCGTCTGCGGTTTTTTTGTGACCAGACGGGACACGCCATACATGTAACCAATCGCTAAAGTACCTAGCATCAATACACTGCCTAGCCACTGCGCCCCTGTTGGTTGCGGTGCTAACCAGATAACAACGCCGTTAATCCCCAGCTGAATGGCGGCATACAGGCCAGCCACACTTAAATGAGACCACTTAAGCCGGTGTACCAGTAGTTGGTAAAAATGCAGTTTATGCGCCCGAAAAATAGCTTCCCGCAGCCACAATCGGTGTAAAATCGTCAGGACGCTATCGACGCCGTACACCGCCAGCAATAGACCGTAGATCATCGTGCCGCTTGTCAGCATCAGCCGGATCAGGAGAAACAGCCCAATAAAAGCCATTGAAACGCTACCCACATCACCCGCAAAACACAGCGCTTTTCGACGGGCATTGAAAAAAGTAAATACAGCCAAACCCATCAGCGGAAAGATAAGAAAAGCCGGCTCAGTGAATGGCTGACCGAATTGGTCTAGGTACAACAAGGTGCCAACGGTCGTCAGGCTGTAAAAGGCGGTGATGCCGTTGATACCATCCATAAAGTTATAAGCGTTCAGGATGCCACAGCCTACAATGTAAGCGCCAAGAGTCCACATGCCAATTACCTCCCAGAGTTGTACCTGCTGAATCAGCAAACCCATACTGATCAACTGAACAGCCAGGCGATAAGGGTACGGTAAAGAGACAACATCATCCCAAAAACTGATCAACGCTACCAGCGTCAAGCCAGCAAAGAAGTACGAATTAGCTCCCCCGCTGCAGAAGTACGCCATCAAAGCGGCCAGCCAGAAAATAATTCCCCCGCCCCGGACCGTTGCCCGAACATGGGCGCTCCGTTCGTTTGGTCTGTCGACAATGCGAAACCGCGTAGCCAGGCGCAGATAAAGCCCTTCAGCGGCCAACAGCAAAACGGCAACGCCGGCGTAGAGGGTCCAGCTCATGCGAAAAAGGAAAGAACCGGTTGCGGCTGCCAGCCCAATTGCTGACGCGCCCGTTCGTCGGAAAACGTGAGCGAGCTGGTCAGTTTGGTCAGCGCAATCGAATCCAGCGGAAACTTCCTTCCGACCAGCGCGTTGATTCCGTCGCCAACCCTGGCCACCAGCCGAGCCGCCGTTAAAGGAAGGGTTGGAATAAACCGTCGGCCAGCCTGCAGCGCAATGGCGTCTTCCAGCTCCCGTACGGTTGGATGCCTTCCGTCGGTGAGGTTGAACGTTCCCTGCACCTCAATCGCCCGCGGAATGATACGGGCGATATCCCCGGCCAGCACCATGCTTCGCCGGGCAGTACCATCGCCAATGCGCATATAACGTCCTCGCCGGATAGCGCCAATCAGAGCGGCCAGGTTGCCTTGTGGATGGTCTGCCACAACCAGCGGTAGACGCAGAATAGTGGTTTGCACGCCGGTCCGCAGGCCCCATTGCTGCACCAGTTCTTCCGCCTGTGCCTTACTGCGACCGTATACATCGGTCGCCAGCAAGGGCGTGTCTTCATCCAGCATCAGCCCTTCAGCGCGGCCATAGGCAAGTACAGTACTGATATGCACGAGGGCGCGCGGTAAGGTATCGCCCCTTTCCAGGGCGGAGAGAATTCGTTGCGTCCCCTCAACGTTGATGTGCTCGTATTCGGCAACCTCGCCGGGCGTACGGGGGACGGAATGGGCCTTACCGGCCGCATTTACGACGTAATCAAACCGATGCTGCCGCAGATCAGGGGTTTGGCGGGCCAAATCACAATGTATATGCTCGCCGGCACAGATCTGTCGCCCCAGGGTTATTACGCTATCCCGCTGGCTGAGTATAGCATGAATATGCTTTCCCAAAAAGCCCGAAGCGCCCGTCAATAATCCGTTCATACCGATGCAGTCGCTGGAACGACGTTTAACGGTTCAGGGCCTGGGTAGTTAGCCGTTCTCAGAATGCAACGGGCCATTTCGTGCATGATCTTCTTACGCTGAAAGCGCTCCCGAAACGGTTTCCGTCGTTTAAAAACGGGCGGGTGAGCCCATAGCTGTTCAACCAGCGCATCCACGTTACCCGGCTGAAACAGAAGGCAATTAGACACATTATCCCGCAAAAATTGATGCGCATAGCCGGCAACCCCGGCCACAATCGGCTTGTCGGTAGCGGCATACTCAAACAGCTTGGAAGGCAGCACGCGTTCAAAGGCTTTCAGGTCGTTAAGGTGCATAAATAAATAGTCGGCTTCTCTATATAACGCCACCAGCTCTTTTCGGCTGAGGGGCTCACGGAGCTCTACATTAGAGACGCCCGCCCTGGCAATGGCGGCCTCCAGTTTTGCTTTGGCGCCCCCGTCGCCCACAATGATAAACCGGTAGGCGTGGCCCAGCTGACGAGCCGCTCCGGGTATAATCTTATGCAGTCCCTGCCCCTCACCGATATTCCCGGCATAAACCAGCGTCCGAAACGGCTTTTCAGCACCGGCAACGCTGGCGGAAAAATGCAGAAATTCGTCATCAATGCCGTTGGTAAAGTAACTGTAAGTAGCCGTTTTATACTTTGCAAAGTAGGATTTAAACCCTTCCGATACTAGGTTAATGTGTTGTGCGTAGCCAAACGTGTACTGTTCAATCAGACGCAGGACCGGATTCAACACGGCCCTGGCTAGCGGACTTTTGACCACTTCTAAAATAGTCTCCCGAAATAAGTCCCGGATGTCGAGAAAAAGAGGAATCCAGCGCTGACGGGCCATTTGCGCGCCCAAAAACGCCGTAAACAGGCGCGAGGACGAAGCGACCACCAAATCGTACGTTTCGGTCCGGGTCCTGTTGAACGCTTCCCGGTAGTAGGTCATAAACGACCGAATCTGGTCTTTCATCCCACTGGTATGCGCCGGAATAGCAATGCGGTCGATAGTGATCCGGCAGCCACTCGGGGCGATCCGCTGCTCCTGAGCCGGGGCCTTGATCTGGAAGGTTTTGTAACGGTTAGGCTGCGTAGTGACAACATGAATATGATCGCTGGCGGACAGCTGCGCGGCCAGTTCGTCTACCAACGGCGTGTTCCGAAACGATCCCGCGCACAAGTCCGGCGCAAAGTAGAAGGTAAAGTACAAAATTCTCATAACCGTACAGTTATCGTCATTTCCAGCGCACCGGTAAATGTCACTTCGAGCCGTTGGGCCGCGCGTAACCGGTTAAAGCCTTCCGCATAGTCATAGTTGCTAACCGCTACCTGCGTCCTTGAGACGTTGGGCAGGTGAATTTGTAACGGTCCGGCGACAATCCTATCTGTTTCCACTATCACGGCTACCCCCGGATGAAAATGTAGTCGGGCAACGCCCGAATGGTTTTTCCTGCCAATCAGCCGATCAACAACCTGAATCGTCCATTCACCAAGCCGCACCCATCGACGCTCGTGGATAGCACCAAGCCGCTCATAACCATTGTGCCGGGCCTGCAACTGAGTTGGGCTATCTTCCAGCACCGTTACCCGCGCCCGTCGGCCTACCCGAAAGCCGCCCCACACTTCAGACGAATCCGTATGGTCAATCTGGACCGTATTGTGGGCCTCTGTGCTACGCTCCCACTGCCGACGCGAGCCAGAGGTATAAGTCGATGTTCCGGCATCCACAATAACAGGAACTCCAGCCGCATACAAAACAAAACTAAACGTGTCCGCATGGGCGTGACCCGGCTGGTGATCCGGCCCAACGGGTCCGATATCAGCGATTAATTCGTACCAGGAAGTGCGGAACACGCGATAACCACTGTCCGACAAAATCACCGGTTCTGGCTCCAGACCAGCGGCCTGGGCCTTTTTTAAAAGCTGGTGCGTCGTGGGAGCAATGCCATCCGTCGCGTCATTGACGAGCGGCACATCGCCATTGGAGTAGCTCATCTGCGCCAGCCAGTTTACCATGCGTTGCGCCTGTTGCGTAAGAAAAACGTCCGTTGCCTTGTCGTCATGCCAGCGATCGTGCTTCATAACCCAGCCGATATTCAGCAGTCGGTCCAGCAGAATCTGGTGGTACATGGGGCTGCGTTCATCGTGACCGCCGTCGGCCAGCACCTGGGTAGTCAGCTCTCGAACTAGCAACCGAACCGCTTGTTGATAAAGCGTCCGCTCCCGAAAATAGAGGGCACCGGTTAACAATGCAAAGCCATTTTCCAGTAAGTGGTTACCCATCAGATGGTATTCCAGTCGCCCGGCCAATAGTCGCAACTGCCCCAGCAAATGAGCGTTAATTTCGGGCACCCGGCATTGATGACGGGATAAAAACTGAACCCAGTTAACAATTCGCAACGAGGTTGGATACGGCTCCAAGGCGTCTCTCAGGTTCGCGGTCTGGCTTATAAACTGGCGGATCATCGCCAATCCGGTCTCCGGAGCCACCCCTGCCTGATTAAGAAAGTCGAAATAAGCCAGGTTGTACGTCCAGAGCTTTCCGTTAGCTACGTAGTTCCAGTCAACCGCTTCCGCAAATGTCACGGTTTGGTTCAGAAACGTAAAGGTCATTCCAGACCAGCATAAAGGCTTATCGGGGGCTGAAAATGACAAGGGATATGCGGATACGGGTCCAGTCGGAACAAGTACAACCGGCTTTTTCCGCAACCGATTGAGTACCTGAAAAAAGAACTGGCGGGGCTGTAGATATCGGACCGTACGCCAATAGAGCAAGATTCGTCTCATTGGTGCTGGAGCCGTTCAACCGATGGCATCACACCCGATGGCACGTCTACCCATCGCTTTTCCCGCAGACTTTGCAGGGCGCCCAGCGTTGTCCGGGTGGTATTAATTAGTTCATCAAAGGGAATCAGCGCTTTTCCACCCACTCGAATTTGTTCCGTCAACCGGCGAAACTGTTCCCGATGGCCTTTGTCCTGACGTGTCTTCAAACCCGAAAACTGGCCGAAGCCGTACCCTTTGAGAGTCCGGAAATTGTCCAGAATGAGCGTCCGTTCCTGTGAATACACTTCAACGCGCTCTTTGGCGTAGGACTTACTGCCGTTAGCGAAGTAATTAATGACGCCCGTTGAGCCATTTTCGTAGCGTAACAGCAGCGAAGCGGAGTCCGCCATTTCAGTTGGCTGCTGACCCATCGCGTTCATGCAGACAGCCACCACACGGCTACCCGTCAGAAACGTAATTAGATCGACATAATGACAGGCCTCGCCCAGAATACGGCCTCCGCCAACACCCCGATCGTGCACCCAGGAATTGGCCGGAATAAAGCCGACATTCATCGTAGCGACCACATTTGTGGGTATGTCCCCGGCGCTTTCCCCGCCCAGCAGGGTTTTCATTTTCTGGCTGTGGGGCGAAAATCGGCGGTTGAAGCCAACCAGCACTGTCCGGTCCGCTTGCTGGTAGGCGTCAAGGATGGGTTCCAGTTCGTCTTCATAAATGGCCAGTGGCTTTTCAACAAAGACGTGCTTATGCGCTTTTAGCGCTTCGACCGTCAGGCGGGCGTGCTGATTATGGCGCGTAGTGATCATCACCAGATCAACCGCCGGATCGGCTAGAATCTGCTGATAATCGGTTGTACTGGCTGCGATGCCGTATTTTTTAGCCAGTAAGGTACCGTTTAGTCCATTAGCGCTGGCGATCATTTTCAGTTGCGCTCCGCTGGCTTTCAGGGCAGGAAGAATCACCGCGCTCGTAAAATTACCGGCCCCGATAATTCCGATAACCCCTTTGGATTGGCCGTAACCGCCCGCGCGCAACTGCACCAGCGGACCCGCATCAACCTTTTCCGGATAACTAAGCAGTGAAGCAATGGCGTGCGACTGGGAAATAGCTCCGTAGATGGTTTGGTATTGCTCCAGCGGAACGACGTCCGTGATCAACGGCCCGACTACCAGTTGCCCCGTCGCAATCAGTTGCAGAACCGTCTGAAAGTTCCGGTTTTCGGTCCAGCGCACAAAGGCCAGTGGATAATCCTGTCCCTGTTGTTCATAACGCTCGTCGTAACGCCCCGGCCCGTAAGAACACGATACCTGAAACGTCAGTTCTTTTTCGTAAAACTCGGCCCGGCTTAGATTCAGACCGATCACGCCAACCAAAACAATCCGTCCCCGTTTGCGGCTCATTCGGGCAGCCTGCGAAATTAACTCATCACTTTTAGCCGACGCCGTAATAACTACGCCATCGGCGCCAACCCCGTCGGTCCATGCCGTGACGGCTTTTACCGGGTCCGTTCCGCCGGCTGGATTCAGGGCGATAATTCCTTTCTGCCGGGCGATTTCCAATTTCCGTTCGTCGACATCCAGGCCAACCACCCGGCACCCATTCAACCGGAGCAACTCGGCGGTCAGCAAACCAATCAGCCCTAAACCTATCACCACCACCGTCTCGCCCAGCGTTGGGTTCAGCAGCCGAATCCCCTGCAAACCAATGGCGCCAACGACGGTGAACGTCGCTTCGTCATCGCTCACGGCATCCGGTACGCGGACCACCAGATGGCGCGGCACACAGACGATTTCGGCATGGTGTCCGTTGGACGCCACGCGGTCGCCAAGGGTTAGGTCGGTTACGCCCTCGCCCACGGCCACCACTTCGCCCACGTTGCAATAACCCAGCGGCAGAGGCTGGTCGAGCTTATTGAACACCGCTTCGAGCGTTGGCTTCAACCCATCCGTCCGGATCTTTTCAAGCACCTGTTTTACTTTATCGGGTTGCTGCCGGGCCTTTGCCAACAGACTGGCGCGGCCAAACTCAACCAGCATGCGTTCTGTGCCCAGCGATACCAGACTCCGGCGCGTCTGGATCAGCACCTGTCCGCGCCGAACCTGCGGAGCCGGCACGTCTTCCAGCCTGGTTTCGCCGGTTTTAAGATGTTGAATCAGTTGTTTCATTGCTTGAGGATCTTAATCAACGAATTGCCGGAACCAGGACTCAATGGCCATCAAACTCCAGATCGTATACGAAGCATCTATTTTCCCAACCTCATTATCCCTGACTAACCGCTGAACGGCCAGCGGATCAAACACCCCTCGTCGGCGGAGACTTTCTTCGGAGAGGTAACTGGTTACCAGTCCGGCTAGCTGACCTTTACGCAGCCAGTCGCGCAAGGGCGTTCCAAAACCGGTTTTAGGTCGGTAGATAACGTCATGTGGCAGGTAGCGTTCCGCCACTTTACGCAACAGATATTTGGTTGTCGTTCCCCGCATTTTTAACGCAGGTGGCAGCCGCGCACTGAACTGGACCAGTTCTTTATCCAGGAACGGAACGCGGGCTTCGACGCCAACCGCCATACTCATTTTATCCGTATAGTTCAGGTTATGATCAGGCAGAAAGTAATTTAACTCCCAGAACAGCATCTGATTGAGTAAGTCCGGCTCATCCGGTATGCGATCCAGCGCGGTCAACAACTGCTGCCGGGGCTGATAATCCCGCAATAACTGTTGGATGGCAGGGTGAAAAAGTTGCCGGTTCGTCTCCAGCGGTAACCAGGCAAAATAATCGGCAATTCGTTCGGTTGGCGAATGCCCAAGGCCGGCGGTCAGTTTGCGCAACCGACGAATCAGGGGGTGCTGGCTGGGGGCAACGCTCAGCGTTCGCTGCAGCAGTAACCCGACCGAACGCGGGATTTTATCAAGAATAGGTTCTATCGCCAAGGCCTGATGGCGTCGGTAGCCGGAAAACAGATCGTCCCCGCCCGATCCACCCAATAACACTGTATGCCCATTCTGACGAGCCTGACGACAAATATTTAACACGTTGATCGGAGCCGGATCAGCCAGCGGTTCGTCAAGAGAATAGACAATGCGGTCAAAATCACGGACTATATCCACTTCTGCCGCTACTTCAACCAGGTCAGCCCCTAGATAAGCGGCCACTCGCCGGGCATACGGCAAATCATTGGCGAAGCCATCGTACGACTGGTCAGAGGCCGTTCGGATGGTGTAACCGGTTAAGCGCTCATCCGGTCGTATCCGCCTGGCCACCGCGGCAATCAAACTCGAATCCAGACCCCCCGACAGAAAAAAACCAAGGGGAACATCCGACTGCAACTGGCGTTTGACAGCCTCGTACAGGTGTTTATCCAGTTCATCCCATCCAGTAACTGCTGCTCCGTGGTATGAGCATAAATACCCGTGAATGGAATGTCATAATAGCGTTTGGGACGAGGATACTCCGGTGCATCAACTGCCAACTGCATAAAATGACCCGGCAGTAACTTCTGGATCGTCCGAAATGGCGTTTGCGCCCCCGGCGAATACAAGAAGTGCAGGTAGTTGACCAGGGCTTTGTAGTCAATGGTCTTATCAATTCCGGGAAAATTGATAACTGCTTTCAATTCGGAAGCAAAAACGAAATGACCTGGCCGGTGGTAATAATAAAGTGGCTTGACGCCAAACGGATCCCGTGCCAGCGTCAACTGTCGGGTCTGCGCATCAAAGATAGCGCAGGCAAAAATGCCGTTCAGTTTATTAAAAACAGCGGTGCCGTAAGCAGCAAAGCCATAAAGCAGGGTCTCCGTATCGGAAGTAGAGCGGAATACATGGTGTTTTGCAAGCGTCTCCCGCAGCTGAAGGTGATTGTAAATTTCGCCGTTGAAGACCAGGGTATACCGTCCATCGGCGGTCTGCATTGGTTGGTTCCCGTTAGCCGTTAAATCCAGGATTGCCAGTCGCGTATGACCTAAGGCCACGGTTTTGTCAATATATATCCCCTGCCCATCTGGTCCCCGGTGACCTAACCGGGCAGTACAGGTTTCGATAAAAGTTGACGCTTCCCCGGATACAATCCCGACAATACCACACATAGATTCACTAATTTCCGGCAGCCCTGATCGGATTACAGCCAACCAAAGGCGGACCCTTTAAGAACGTTTACTGATAAATAAACTGGATTAACTCGTCGATTTTATTCTCTATTAGAAGCCGGCTCGGCGGTGTACTTTCGTTCAATACCTGTTGAACCTTTAGCGCAATATCGTCCGGGCTATAAGGGTTAAAAGACACCGAAGGTTTTACAACATACTTCGCAAAGGGTCGCTTGCTAACGGCAATAGGATTGCCCATTATCTGAGCTTCCACCAAACCTAAGCCCAGGGTTTCATTAAGCGATGGAAACACACAGTACGAACTTTGGTAAGTATGTTTTAACAGCGTTTCGTACGGCACACTTTCGAGGTTATTGATAGCCACTTTTTGTCTCTGAAGTTGAGCGATGTACCTCCGCAATTTACCGGTTGTGAAAGGAGACGAATGGGGCACCGTAATCTGCAGAACAGGATAATGCCCTTGGCTGGCCAGGATTTCCCAGGCCCTTAATAAGTTATACGTATTTTTATGGGGCTCAGAGCTACTGGCGTATAAAAAAGTAGCGGGTAATTTTGCAGTAGCGTCCCGAACACATTCATCTTTAATTCGACATATCTTTTCCAGATTATAAAAAGGAAGTACAGCAA
>Ga0325400_1002378_pt1 | contig 16461 bp, 13 predicted proteins | sample PopdelMetagenome_2_FD_205662 | JGI IMG/M metagenome (GOLD analysis project Ga0325400, IMG submission 205662) | Populus deltoides microbial communities from Bellville, Georgia, United States - Xylem-PdKOR-R1 | ecosystem: Host-associated > Plants > Phyllosphere > Stem > Wood/Secondary xylem... | reverse complement strand
GGCGATCTACCGCCGCGCGCCAGCCGGCCTCGTCGAAGCCGCGCAGCTGAAGCGCCGCGCGACGCGTGAGGTCGATCGCGCCGTTGCCGTAGCCCGTCGCCAGTTCGGCGACGAGCAGCGCCTGCGCGCGTGTCAGCCGCGCCAGCGGTGGCCGGAAGCGGAGCAGCAACCCGTCGCCCGCGAGCATCGGCCGCCACGCGCTCGGGCACCAGCCGCGCACCTTGCTCATGCCCTATCCCCGAGCGCGGCCACGATCGCGTTGCGTCGGGTCGGCCATAGCCCCGAGCGGTGCAGCGCCAGGAAACGGGCTTCCATCGCGGCCAGCGCCGCCGGATTGGCAGCGGCGAGGAAGCCACGAACCGCCGCGTCGCCGAGCGTGGCATCGTGGTAGAGGTCGAGCAGCGCGGGCGGGACGATGCGCGCGAGATGCGCGAAGGCGGCGAGATGGTCGAGCGTCGCCGCGATCTCGGCCGCGCCGCGATAGCCGTGGCGCCTCATACCGGCGAGCCAGCGCGGGTTGCCGGCGCGCGCGCGCATCACTCGCGCGATCTCCTCGCCGATCGGCCGCGCGCGCGGGCGCGTCGGGTCGCGGCTGTCGAGGTGGAGCAACCGCGCCTCACCGCCCAGACTGGCCTTGGCCGCGGCGAAGCCGCCGACATGCGCGGCGACCTCCGCTGCGGTGAGCAGGTCGCTCTCGGGCAGATCGTGCGGGTGGATCAGCGCCGTCGCGGCGACCACGCGGCGGCGCAGGCCGGGGGCGTCGTCGAGACCCGCCGGCGTCGCGACGGCGTCGTCATAGGCGTGCGACGAGGCGGCAAGCCACCGCTCGCCAGCGGCGGCGCGCCCCGGTTCTCCGTAGCGCTCGACGCTGTCGCCGAGCGCGACGCCATAGTCACCGGGCGCCGGGCCGTAGACCCGCGGCTCGGCCGCCGCGCCGACGAAGGGGTTGCGGTCGCGCGGCTCGTCGCGGGCGTGGAGCGCGCGCACGGCCTGGCCGAACAAGGCGCAGAGCGGCGCGAACGTGTCGCGGAACAGGCCCGATATCCTCAGCGTCACGTCGATCCGCGGCCGGTCGAGCAGCGCCAGCGGCAGGATCTCGATCCCGGTCACGCGATCCGAGCCATGATCCCATAGCGGCGCGGCGCCGAGGAGGTGAAGCGCCATCGCGAACTCCTCGCCAGCGGTGCGCATCGTGGCCGAGCCCCACAGGTCGACCACCAGCGCCCGCGGGTAATCGCCCTCGTCCTGCAAGTGGCGGCGCAGCAGCTCCTCGGCGAGAGCGACGCCCTGACGGTGCGCCGCGCGCGATGGGGTGGCACGCGGGTCGACGCCATAGAGGTTGCGCCCGGTCGGCAGCACCGCGGCGCCCCGCGCGGGCGAGCCCGCCGGCCCCGGGGCAACGCGCCGGCCGTCCAGTGCCGCGAGCAGTCCGTCGCGCTCGTTGGCGCCGCTCTCGCCACGGCCGTAGACGTGGAGCCCGTCGCCGAAGCGCGCGTCCTTCACGTCGCAGACGAAGGCGTCGATGCGGGTGACCCGCTCGGCGTCGCCGGCGCAGGCGGTGAGATCGAGCTCGGCGGCGAGCCCGGTCGCCGCTGCCTCGTCGGCGATGTCGCCGATCAGCCGCGCGCGTCGCGCCGGATCGAGCCCGTCGGCGGCGGAGAATTCGTCGAGCAGCAGCTCCAGGCGCCCGAGCCCCACGCCCGTCTCGGCGCGTACCAGCGGCGGGGGCAGGTGCCCGAGCGTCACTGCGGCGGCGCGGCGCTTGGCCTGTGCGGCCTCGCCGGGATCGTTGACGATGAAGGGATAGATCAGCGGAGTCGCGCCGATCAGTGCCTCGGGCCAGCACGCATCCGACAGCGCCACCGCTTTTCCCGGCAGCCACTCCAGCGTGCCGTGCGCGCCGACATGGACGATCGCGTCGTTCTCTCGCGCGCGCAGCCAGAGATAGAAGGCGACATAGGCATGGCGCGGCACCCGCGCGACATCGTGATAGTCGTCGCCCCGGGCGCGGGGATCGCCGCGCTCGGGCTGGAGTGCGACGAGTGCTTTGCCGCGCTCGACAGCGGCGAAGTGGAAGCGGTCATCGGTGACGGAGGGGTCACCAGCAGGGGCACCCCAGGTGGCGGCCAGCGACTCTCGAAGTACGCGGGGAAGCGTCGCGAGGGCGCGCTCATACTCGGCGAGCGGCCAGGTGAGGCCGGGGACCGCGGCGGCGTTCGGCTTCGCCGGGGCCGCTCCCTCCTCAGCCCGGGCCCCGGCGCAGGCCGGGGCTGGGTTGCGAGACGCTGCGCGCATGTCACGACGGTCACCGCAAATGGGCGCCAGCCTGCGCCGGGGAACCGAAGAGGGAGGCGCGACTACGTCACTCACCCCACACAGCGCCTCGATCCCGCCACTCTTCACGGCATAGCCCGCCTCGGCCAAGTCGCGCAGCAGCGCCTCGGCGGAGGCGAGCGGGTCGAGCCCGACCGCGTGCGCCAGCTGGTAGCCCTTGCCTGGGTAGGTGGAGAGCACCAGCGCGATCCGCCGCTCGCCGCGCGGCCTGCGCCCGAGCGCGACCCAGCCCGCGACGCGGTCCGCGATGGCGGCGACCCGCGCCGGCTCGGCCCGATGCACGCGCCGGGCGAACTCCAGCACCGGATCGCGCGCGCTCGCATCCTTGAAGCTCGCCACCCCGGCGAAGACCCGTCCATCCACCTCGGGCAGCACCACGTGCATCGCGAGGTCAGCCGGCGAGAGCCCCCGCACCGCCGCGGCCCAGTCGGACCGATCGGACGTCGCCAGCGCCACCTGGAAGACCGGCGCACCCGCGGCGTCGAGCGGGGACGCATCCTCGGCGTCACCCGCGGCGAAGGCGGTGGCGCTGACGATCGCCTCGGGCGCGAGCGCGGCGACCCAGCGCCGCAGCCAGCCGCGTGCCTCTGGCGCCTTGAGCGAGGGGACGAAGAGCGCCGCCGCAGGCAGCTCGCGCGCGGCGAGCGCCTGGCTCAGCGCCGCGATGGGCGCGACATCACCGGCGAGCAGATACGAACGGTAGAAGACGATCAGCGCACGCGGCCGCTCCACTGCGAAAGCGAGCGCGGCGGGGCAGGTGGGCGCGGCACCCTCTGCCAAGGCACCCACCGCGGCGAGCGGCGATGTCTCCGCCGGCAGCGCGGCGTCGAGCCCGGCGGCACGCGCGAGCAGCCCCAGCGCGGCGCGCGCCGCCTCGGCGCCGCCCGCGTCGCAGTGCCGCGCCAGCGCGCGCAGCTCGGCGGGCGGCAACGTCGAGGCGGCGTCGAGCGCGGCGTCCTCGCGCCCGTCCGCGGCGAGCACCGCCAGCGCGATGCCGCGCTCCTGCGCCAAGCGCGTGAGCTGCTGCAGGCCGTAGCTCCAGTAGGAGCGTCCACCGATCAGCCGAACCAGGATCGCGCGCGCGTGGGCCAGGGTCGTCTCGACATAGGTGTCGACCGAGAGCGGGTGCGTCAGCTCGGCGAGGTTGGCGAGCCGCAGCGACGGCAGCGCCGCCCCGCTCGCCGAGGCGGCGTGCCAGCCGACGGCAAACGCCTGCAGGTCGCTGTCCGAGAAGGACAGGACGACGAGATCGGCGGGCGACTGCGCGAGGTCGCGCGGCGCGGCCGCCGCGTCGAGCCCGTGCGTCTCGCGGAAGAGGACGTGCATGGCTGGCTCAGCCGGCGAGCGCCGCCCCGACGATCGCGGCGTCGACCCGCCCGCGCTCGGCGATCACCACCAGCCGTGTGCGGCGCGGCTCGTCGGCGCGCCACGGCCGGTCGTAGCTGGTGCGCACGCGCGCGCCGACCGCCTGCACCAGCAGCCGCATCGGCTTGCCGCGCACCGCCGCATAGCCTTTCACGCGCAACACGTCGTGGTCGCGCGCGAACGTCGCCATCCTCGCGGACAGGGCGGCCGGGTCGTCGATCTCGCCCAGCTCGTGGACGAGGCTGTCGAAATCGTCGTGCTCATGGTCGTCGAAGCCGTCGTGGTGCGACGGGCGCGCGGCGAGGTCGTCCTCCGCCGCCGCGCCGAGCCCGAGGATCACACCGGGATCGATCGCGCCGTCGACCAGTGCGACGACAGGCACCGGTCGCGGCGCCTCGGCCACCACGACCGCGCGCGCCGTCGCCACCGCGTCCGGGCCGGCGAGATCGGCCTTGGTGAGCAGTACCACGTCGGCGCAGGCGAGCTGATCCTCGAACACCTCGGCCAGCGGCGTGTCATGCTCGACCTCGACGTCCGCGGCGCGCTGTGCGGCGACCGCGGCGGGATCGGGCGCGAAGCGGCCGGCGGCGACCGCCTCGGCGTCGGCCAGCGCGATCACGCCGTCCACCGTCACGCGCGAGCGGATCGCGGGCCAGTCGAATGCCTTGAGCAGCGGTTTGGGCAGCGCCAGCCCCGAAGTCTCGATCAGAATATGGTCCGGGCGAGGCTCGAGCGCGAGTAGCCGCTCGATCGTCGGGATGAAATCATCCGCTACGGTGCAGCAGATGCATCCGTTGGCAAGCTCGACGATGTTCTCCGCCGGACAGTCGGGAATGGCGCATTGCTCGAGGATGGCGCCGTCGACCCCGAGCGTGCCGAACTCGTTGACGACGACGGCGAGCCGCCGCCCGCCGGCGTGGCGGATGAGATGGCTGATCAGCGTGGTCTTGCCCGCGCCGAGGAAGCCGGTGACGACGGTGACGGGAACCTTGGACAGGTCGCGCAATGATGTTCCTTCGGGGCGCCGCGACGAGTGCGTGGACCGGGGCCGAAGGTCGGCCGGCGCGCACCACGGACGGGCGCCCGCCGTCGCCCGTGCCACGCGCCGCTGCGGCCCCGGCCGCATGGCTTCGTCGCTCAGACGGAACACCGTGCCCGGCCATCCCCTGGACCAAAGGCAAGAGCGACCCTGCGCCGGCAGGTATCCTGGCTCGCGGGTCGTCGCTCCCGGCACGGCCTTCCCGGGGCGGGGCGAACCCCGCACTCCAGTGACCGCCTCCGGCCTTCGCAGGAGGCATGTGCCGCTCGCTCGCCGCTCACAGTTGCAGGGACAGCCGCGGATTTGGGGAGTAATCCCGTCACCGCATTCCCATTTGAGCCCCTCGTCGGGGCACCGGCGCGATCGTGGGACCGGATACCGGCCCCGCCGCGCGGCGTAGCCGATCGCCGCGTCGCTGCCAATATGTCGCGGCGTCAGCGCGCGACACGTACCGCCACTGCGGCGGTGCCGAGTGCGATCGCGTCTTCCACGACGCCTGTGGCGGTCTGGCCGTAACGGCGCATCGCCGCTGCCCGCGCGCGGAAGGTGAGGTAGGAGGCTCCGGCCGCGACCCCGGCGCCGAGCACGGCCGCGAGCGTGCGCTGCCTTCTTGGCGCGAGGCTCGCCGCCGCGAAGGCCCCGGTCGCGACGCGCGCGACCATGCCGGGCAGGATGATCCGGTCGGGCGCGGTCTTCATCTTGTCGCCGGCGAGCTCACCCGCGGCGAGCGCCAGCGTGCCCGCGGAAACGAGCGGGTGCGCGAGCAACGCGGGCGCGCCACCGCCGCGCGGCAGTTCACCGCGACACGCGGCGTTGGCGACGGTGGCGAGCGGAGTCATCGCGCGCATGCCCGAGACGGCGGCGATCAACAGCGAGGCGAGCATGGCGGGTAGTCTCCGTGGCAATGCGGCGACAACCGGCAAGGCGGGGGAGAGTTCAACGCGGTCTGGGCTCCTCCGTGCGTACAATGGTCCGGGAGCTGTTCGGAGCGGGACAGTGTAGAACGGGGACGGTGTGGCTGCGCGGCTGTGGCTGCCCGCGATCAACGACCGGCGGTAGATGTCTATTCCTACCGGTGCGTCAGACGAGCCGGGGTGTTACGCGAACTCGGCGACGGCGACGCAGAGATGGCGTGCGCGCGGGACGCTACACCTTCCTCCGCCACACCAGCGACTGGCGGTTCAACGCCGCAAGATCCGCGTCGCCCGCCACGACCGCCTCACCCAGTGCGACGGCCGCGTCGAGCTGGGCGTCGGTCGCGTGGCGATAGGCCGGGCGTGCCGCTATCGCGTCATACCAGCGTTCCCCGCAGGCGTGGTCGAGCAGGATGCGCTGGAAGCAATGATCCGCGTGAACGGGCCAGCCGCGCGCGCGCGCCAGCCCCGGCATCACCTCGCGGGTGAGCGCGAGCCAGCGGCGCTCGCGCTCCTCGCGCGTCACGCCGGCCGGCTCACTTGCCGATCAGGACGTCGCTGGCCTTCACCACGACGGTAACGGCATCGCCCACCGCGAGCGCGAGCTCGGCGATCGCCTCCTCGGTGATCGCGGCGGTGACGGTGTTGCCCCCGCCGATGTCGACCTTGACCGTGCCGTTGACCGCACCCGGCGTGATCGCGGTGATCGTGCCGCTGATCTGGTTGCGCGCGCTGAGCTTCATGCTGCCCGACCTCAGATATGGATCGGCTTGCCGGTGACCGCCATCGCGGCTTCCTTGATCGCCTCAGAATGCGTCGGGTGCGCGTGGCAGGTGTAGGCGATGTCCTCGCTGGTGGCGCCGAACTCCATCGCCTGCGCCGCCTGCGCGATCATCGTGCCGCCGACGGTGGCGATGCACCACACGCCGAGCACGCGATCGGTCTTGGCGTCGGCGATCACCTTCACGAAGCCGTCGGGCTCGTGGTTGGTCTTCGCGCGGCTGTTGGCCACCATCGGGAACTTGCCGACCTTCACCTCGCCGCGCTCGCGCGCGACCTCCTCGGTGAGGCCGACGCCCGCGATCTCGGGCCAGGTATAGACCACCGAGGGGATCACGTCGTGGTTCACGATGCCATGCTGCCCGGCGATGTTCTCGGCCACCGCGATGCCCTCGTCTTCGGCCTTGTGCGCGAGCATCGGGCCGGGGACGACGTCGCCGATCGCCCAGATGCCGTCGACCTTGGTGCGGAAGTCGTGGTCGATCTCGACCTGGCCGCGCTGGTTGGTGGCGAGCCCGGCGGCCTCGAGGTTGAGCCCGTCGGTGTTGGGGCGGCGCCCGATCGACACCAGCACGCAATCGGCCTCGAGCGTGGTCGCCTCGCCGCCCTTCGCGGGCTCGAGCGTCAGCACCGCCTTGCCGCCCTCGACCGCGACGTTGGTCACCTTGGTCGAGAGCTTGAACTCGATCCCCTGCTTCTTGAAGATCTTGTTCGACTCCTTGCGGATGTCGCCGTCGAAGCCGGGCAGGATCTGGTCGAGGAACTCGACGCAGGTCACCTTGGCGCCGAGCCGGCGCCACACCGAGCCGAGCTCGAGCCCGATCACGCCGCCGCCGATCACCACCATATGGTCGGGGACGCGCGGCAGCTCGAGCGCGCCGGTCGAGTCGACCACCACCTGCTGGTCGATCGTCACGCCCGGCAGCGCGGTGACCGACGAGCCCGTCGCGATCACGATGTTCTTGGCGGTGACGCGCTGGTCGCCGACGGTGACGCTGTGCGCGTCCTCGAAGGCGGCGCGGCCCTTGAGCCAGGCCACCTTGTTCTTCTTGAAGAGATATTCGATGCCGCCGGTGAGCTGCTTCACCGCGTCGCGGCGCTGGCCGTGCATCGTCTCGAGGTCGAGCTCGACCTGGGTCTTGATGCCCAGCTTGGCCATGGCGCCGTTGGCGGCATGGTCGTACAGCTCCGAGGCGTGGAGCATCGCCTTGGAGGGAATGCAGCCGACGTTGAGGCAGGTGCCGCCCAGCGTCTCGCGGCTCTCGGCGCAGGCGGTGCGAAGCCCGAGCTGCGCGGCACGGATCGCGGCGACATAGCCGCCCGGCCCGGCGCCGATCACGAGGACGTCATAGTCGTACTGCTGTTCGTCAGCCATCACTCTGCTCCATCGTGCTCCTGCGTACGCAGGAGCCCAGGGTTATCGCGAGGCGCCCTCTGTGGCTCTGGGCTCCTACTTGCGCAGGAACACGATCAGAACAGCGTCTCGTACAAATCCTTCCAGCCTGGATTGGACCGCTCGATGAGGTCGAGCTTCCAGGCTCGCTTCCACTTCTTCAGCTGCAGCTCGCGTTGCCGCGCATCCTGTATGTCGTCGTGCGCCTCGTACCAGACAAGCAGCGTGCAGGCATATCGTTTGGAGAAGCCGTCAATGAGACCGTCACGGTGTTGATACGCTCGGGCCGGGAGGCCGCTGGTCACTCCGACGTACAAGGTGCCGTTGCGGCGACTTGCCATCAGGTAGACGTAACCGGGCTTCACCCCTTCATTCTAGACCGTGTTCCTGCGCACGCAGGAACCCAGGAATAACGAACGTCACGCTTGTAACCCTGGGCTCCTGCGTGCGCAGGAGCACGGGGAACTTACAGGTCGATCAGGATCCGCGTCGGGTCCTCGATCGCGTTCTTGAGCGCGACCAGGAAGGTCACCGCCTCGCGGCCGTCAATCAGGCGGTGGTCGTAGCTCAGCGCGAGATACATCATCGGGCGCACCACCACCTGGCCGTCGCGGACCACCGGGCGCTCCTCGATGCGGTGGAGGCCGAGCACCGCCGACTGCGGCGGATTGATGATCGGGGTCGACATCAGCGAGCCGAACACGCCGCCGTTCGAGATGGTGAAGGTGCCCCCCTTCATCTCGTCCATCTTGAGCGTGCCGTCCTTCGCGCGCTTGCCGAAGTCGCCGATCGTCTTCTCGATGCCCGCGACCGAGAGCGCCTGCGCGTCGCGGATCACCGGGACGACGAGGCCATTGGGCGCCGAGACCGCGACCGAGATGTCGGCATAGTCGTGGTAGACGATCTCGTCGCCCTCGATCGAGGCGTTGACCGACGGGATGTCCTTCAGCGCCATCGTCGCGGCCTTCACGAAGAAGCCCATGAAGCCGAGCCGGACGCCGTGCTTCTTCTCGAACAGGTCCTTGTACTTGGCGCGCGCCTCGATCACCGCGGTCATGTCGACGTCGTTGAACGTCGTCAGCATCGCGGCGCTGTTCTGCGCCTCCTTGAGGCGCTTGGCGATGGTCTGGCGCAGGCGCGTCATCTTGACGCGCTCTTCCTTGCGACCGCCCGAGGTCGCCGCGCCCTGCGGCGCCGGCGCGGCACTCGTCTCGGCGGGCTTGGTCGAGGCCGCGGCGGCGACGTCCTCCTTGGTGAGGCGGCCGTCCTTGCCGGTGCCCTTCACGGTAGAGGGATCGACGCCGTGCTCGAGCACGGCGCGGCGCACCGAGGGCGACAACGCGGCGGGCGCGTTGGTGGTCACCGGCGTCTCGCCATGGTTGCCGTAGCCGCCAGCGACCGGCGCCGCCGCTTGGGGGGCGCTCGCTGCCGGGGCGGGAGCGGGGCTGGCCGACGCAGCAGCGGCGCCGTCGCCGCTCTCGATCGTCGCGATCAGCGCGCCGACTTCGACCGTGTCACCCACCTTCACCGCGTGCTGGCCCATCACGCCCGCGACGGGGGAGGGAACCTCGACCGAAACCTTGTCGGTCTCGAGGCTGGCGATGGGCTCGTCGGCGGCGACCGCCTCGCCCGGCTGCTTCAGCCACTCGCCGACGGTGGCCTCGGTGATCGACTCGCCCAGCGTGGGGACCAGAACTTCGGTTGCCATTGTGTACCTCGTCATCCCGAGCGCGGGGTCTAGCATCAAACGGGGCGTCCCGGCGCGGCGCCGGGACGCTGGATCGATCAGGCGGTCGGCTGCGCCGCCTTCTTGGTGGTGTCGAGCTCGCGCGTGCGGCGGATCTCGTCGCGCACGTTATGCCCGAGCGCGTCGGCGATCAGCGCGCCCTGCTCGGCCTGGTGGCGCTTCATCAGGCCGGTCGCGGGCGAGGCCGCGGCGGCGCGGCCGGCGTAGCGCGGGCGCGCCACGCGCGACCTGGCCATGCCCAGCGCTTCCTCGATCAGTGGCTCGACGAAGAACCAATAACCGTTGTTGCGCGGCTCCTCCTGCGCCCAGATCACTTCCTCCAGCGCGGTCAGGCGCGACAGCCGCTCGGCCAGCGCGTCGGACGGGAAGGGGTAGAGCTGTTCGATGCGGACGATCTGCGTCTCGGTGTCACCCGCGGCGTCGCGCGCCTCGATCAGGTCGTATGCCACCTTGCCGGTGCACAGCACCAGCCGCTTGGTCTGCGCGTCGGGCGCGCCGTTGGTGTCCGACAGGATGCGGCGGAAGTGCGTATCGCCGACGAAGTCCGCCGCACTGCTGACCGCCAGCTTGTGGCGCAGCAGCGACTTGGGGGTGAACACCACCAGCGGCTTGCGGAAGTTGCGGTGCATCTGCCGGCGCAGCAGATGGTAATAGTTCGCCGGTGTGGTGCAGTTGGCGACCTGGATGTTGTCGCCCGCGCACAGCTGGAGGAAGCGCTCCGGTCGCGCCGAGCTGTGCTCCGGGCCCTGGCCCTCGTAGCCGTGCGGCAGCAGCATCACCAAGCCGTTGGCGCGCAGCCACTTGGCCTCGCCCGCCGCGATGAACTGGTCGATCATGATCTGCGCGCCGTTGACGAAGTCGCCGAACTGCGCCTCCCACAGCACCAGGGTCTTCGGGTCGGCGAGCGCGTAGCCGTACTCGAAGCCGAGCACGCCATATTCGGACAGCGGGCTGTCGAGCACCTCGAAGCTGCCGTGCGGCACCGTCCACAGCGGCACGTATTTGTGCTCGTCGTTCTGGTCGACCCAGACGGCATGGCGCTGCGAGAAGGTGCCGCGGCCTGAGTCCTGGCCCGACAGGCGCACGCCATAGCCCTCGTGGAGCAGCGAGCCGAACGCCAGCGCCTCGCCCGTCGCCCAGTCAAAATTCTCACCGGTCGTGAACATCTGGCGCTTGGCGTCGAGCACGCGAGCGAGCGTCTTGTGGATCGTGATGCTGTCGGGGACGGTCGTCAGCGTGCGGCCGATCGAGTCGAACAGTTTCTGCTCGATCCCGGTGTCGACGCTACGGCGCGAACTCTCCGCGTCGGCCGGCGCGTGCAGCCCCGACCAGCGGCCCGCGAACCAGTCCGCCTTGTTGGGCTTGTAGCTCGCGCCCGCCTCGAACTCACCCTCGAGCAGGGTGGTGAACTGGCCGACATTGTCGTCGATGAAGGCCTGGTCGACCACGCCCTCGGCGATCAACCGCTTGCCGTAGATCTCGCTGACCGGCGGGTGGCTGCGGATCGCCTTGTACATCAGCGGCTGGGTGAAGCCGGGCTCATCGCCCTCGTTGTGGCCGAAACGGCGATAGCACCACATGTCGATCACGACGTCGCGGTGAAACTTCTGGCGATACTCGATCGCGATCTTGGTCGCGAAGGTGACCGCCTCGGGATCGTCGCCGTTGACGTGGAAGATCGGCGCCTGGACGCCCTTGGCCACGTCCGACGGGTAGGGCGACGAGCGCGCGAACTGCGGGCTGGTGGTGAAGCCGATCTGGTTGTTGATGACGAAGTGGACGCAGCCGCCGGTGTTGTAGCCGCGGATCCCGGAAAAACCGAAACACTCCCAGACGATGCCCTGGCCCGCGAAGGCAGCGTCGCCGTGGATCAGCACCGGCAGCGAGCGCGCGTGCGTGTCGAGGTCCTTGGCGATCGTCTGGATCGCGCGGATCTTGCCGAGCACCACCGGATCCGCCGCCTCGAGGTGCGACGGATTCGCCACCAGCGACATATGGACGTGATGGCCGTCGAACTCGCGGTCGGTCGAGGTGCCGAGGTGGTACTTCACGTCACCCGAGCCGCCGATGTCATCGGGGTGCGCCGAGCCGCCGGCGAACTCGTGGAAGATCACGCGCAGCGGCTTGGCCATGACGTTGGCGAGCACGTTGAGCCGGCCGCGGTGCGCCATGCCGAACACGATCTCGTTGACGCCCGCGGCGCCGCCGTACTTGATCACGCTCTCGAGCGCGGGGATCATGCTCTCGCCGCCGTCGAGCCCGAAGCGCTTCGTCCCGACATACTTGCGGCCGAGGAACTTCTCCCACTGCTCGGCCTCGATCACCTTGGTAAGGATCGCCTTCTTGCCGGCGGTGGTGAACTCGACGCCCTTGTCCTTGCCCTCCATCCGCTCCTGGAGGAACTTGCGCTCCTCGACGTCGGCGATGTGCATATATTCGAGGCCGACGTTGCCGCAGTAATTGGCACGGAGCGTGTCGACGACCTCGCGGATCGTCGCCCATTGCAGCCCGAGCGAGCCGCCGAGATAGACCGGACGGTCGATGTCGGCGTCGGAAAAGCCGTGATAATCGGTCTTGAGGTCGGCGGGCAGCTCGCGCGCCGAGGACAGGCCGAGCGGGTCGAGATTGGCGGCGAGGTGGCCGCGCACCCGATAGGTGCGGATCAGCAGCTGCGCGCGGATCGAGTCCGCCGCGGCCTTGACGATCGCGTCCTGCGACGGGACAGGGGCCGCCGGCGCGGCGGGCGCGGGCTTGCCGCCCTTGGCGGGCTTGGGCGCGGGCTCCATCTGCGTCGGGTCGAGCCCGGCGGTGAGGTCGTCGGTGGTGGTGAGCGGCCAGCGCTTGCTCTGCCACGACGGCGCGTTCATCGACCCCTCCAGCCCCTCGAAGAAGCCGCGCCAGCCGGTCTCGACCGAGTCGGGCGATTCCTTGAAGCGGGCGTAGAGCGCGTCGATGAACGCCGGGCTGACGTTACCCGCGATGTCGCTGAAATCCTGGCCTTCGTAGCCCATGTCACGCATCCTCGACCGCTCGACTATTGGGGTCGCCACCCCGGCGCGAGGCCGGGGTCCAGGGCCGCGAACGGCCCGCTGGCCGCCCTGGATCCCGACCCGCGTCGGGATGACGTCAGTTCAATTACTTATTGAGCACGCTCAGCAGCGTCGAGCCCAGCTCGCTGGGGCTCGCCGCGACCTTGATGCCGGCCGCTTCCATCGCCGCGATCTTGTCCTCGGCGCCGCCCTGGCCGCCCGAGACAATCGCGCCGGCGTGGCCCATGCGGCGCCCCGGGGGGGCGGTGCGGCCCGCGATGAAGCCCGCCATCGGCTTGCTGCGGCCGCGCTTCGCCTCGTCGCGGAGGAACTGCGCTGCCTCTTCCTCGGCCGAGCCGCCGATCTCGCCGATCATGATGATCGACTGGGTCGCCTCGTCGGCGAGGAACAGCTCGAGCACGTCGATGAAGTTGGTGCCGTTGACCGGGTCGCCGCCGATGCCCACCGCGGTGGTCTGGCCGAGCCCGGCGTTGGAGGTCTGGAACACCGCCTCATAGGTCAGCGTGCCCGAGCGCGACACGACGCCGACCGAGCCCTTCTTGAAGATATTGCCCGGCATGATGCCGATCTTGCACTCGCCCGGCGTCAGCACGCCCGGGCAGTTCGGGCCGATCAGTCGCGACTTGCTGCCCGACAGCGCGCGCTTGACGCGGACCATGTCGAGCACGGGGATGCCCTCGGTGATCGCGACGATCAGCGGCACCTCGGCGTCGATCGCCTCGAGGATCGAGTCCGCGGCGAAGGGCGGCGGCACGTAGATCACCGACGCGGTGGCGCCGGTCTTGGCGACCGCCTCGGCGACGGTGTCGAAGTTCGGCAGGCCGAGCTCCTCGTGCGTGGTGCCGCCCTTGCCGGGCGTCACGCCGCCGACCATCTGCGTGCCATAGTCCAGCGCCGCCTTGGTGTGGAAGGTGCCGGTCTTGCCGGTCATCCCCTGGGTGATGACCTTGGTGTTCTTGTCGACGAGGATGCTCAAGTCCGTCTCCCTAGATCGGGCGATGTGCGTGCCCCGGCGAAGGCCGGGGCCCAGTTGCAATGGCGGTCATGACGACGCGATACGATCGTACAGGTCGTCCCACTCGGGATTGAACCCTTCGATCTCGCGCAGCTTCCATGCCCGCTTCCACTCCTTCAACTGCAGCTCGCGATGTCGGGCTGCCTCGATGCTCTCATGCGCCTCATACCAGACGAGGCGATGACAGTGATGCTTCTTGGTGAAGCCGCCGATGACGCCGCTGCGATGCTCCCAGATACGTTTGGGCAGGTCGCTGGTGACGCCGATGTAGATCGTGCCGTTGCGTCCGCTCGCCATGATGTAGACGAGGCCGGCCTTCTCCACCTCGGGACTTCTCCCAACTGGGCCCCGGCCTTCGCCGGGGCACAGCTATTCGTTCAAGCCCCCAGCGAGCCGTCGATGCCCTTGCACGCCACAAGCAGTTCCTTGACCGCGTCGACCGAGACCTGGAGGTTGGCCTTCGCCTCGTCCGAGAGCGAGACCTCGACGATCTTCTCGACGCCACCCGCACCGATCACCACCGGCACGCCGACGTACAGGTCGTCGATGCCGTACTGGCCGGAGAGATGCGCCGCCGCCGGCAGGATACGCTTCTGGTCGTAGAGATAGGCCTCGGCCATCGCGATGCCGCTGGTCGCCGGCGCGTAATAGGCCGAGCCGGTCTTGAGCAGCGCGACGATCTCGCCGCCGCCGCCGCGCGTCCGCTTGATGATCTCGTCGACCTTCTCCTTGGTGGAGAAGCCCATCGCGATCAGGTCGCTGACCGGGATACCGCTGACGGTCGAATATTCCAGCACCGGCACCATCGTGTCGCCGTGACCGCCGAGGACGAACGTGTTCACGTCCTTGACCGACACGCCGAACTCCTCGGCGAGGAAGTGGCTGAAGCGCGCGGAATCGAGCACGCCCGCCATGCCGACCACCTTCTGGTGCGGCAGGCCGGAGAACTCACGCAGCGCCCACACCATCGCGTCGAGCGGATTGGTGATGCAGATCACGAAGGCGTCGGGCGCGTTGTCGCGGATGCCCTCGCCGACCGCCTTCATCACCTTGAGGTTGATACCGAGCAGGTCGTCGCGGCTCATGCCGGGCTTGCGCGCGACACCGGCGGTGACGATGATCACGTCGGCGCCAGCAATGTCGGCATAGTCGTTTGACCCCTTGATCGAGGCGTCGAAGCCCTCGACCGGACCGCACTGGCTGAGGTCGAGCGCCTTGCCCTGGGGCACGCCCTCGACCACGTCGAACAGGACGATGTCGCCCAGGCCCTTGAGTGCTGCGAGGTGCGCGAGCGTGCCGCCGATATTACCGGCGCCGATCAGCGCGATCTTTTTCCGGGCCATCCCATCCCTCTCTGATGCCGAGCCGTGAATGGAACAGCCGCCTACGCCCTTCGGCCGCATCCGGCAACCCGCTAAAACCGCCCAGGCCAAAGTTAAGTTGCACATCGTTCGCAGGAGCAATAGGGCTTAGCCGGTGCCATGGCCCTCGCTCAAGTAGCTCTCGGAGCGCATCTCCTCAAGGCGGCTGGCGGTGCGGCGGAACTCGAAGGCGCCGTCGCCGCGCGGGTAGAGCTGGTCCGGCTCGGCGTCGGCGGCGGCGAGCAGCTTGACCTTGTGCTCGTACAGCGCGTCGATCAGCGCGACGAAGCGCGCGGCCTCGTTGCGGTTGTCCGGGCCGAGGATCGGGATGCCGACGAGGATGACGGTGTGATAGCGCCGCGCGACCGCGAGATAGTCGGCCGCCCCACGCGCCTCGCCGCACAATTTCTTGAAGGCGAACACCGCCACGCCCTTGAGCGTCTTGGGAACGCGCAACGTGCGGCCCTGCACCACCAGCTCCTCGCTGGGAACGTGGTCGCGGTCCTCAGGCGGATAGTCGGTGAGGCGGTAGAAAGCGGCGGAGAGCTCCGCCGTGGCCTGCTCACCGTTGGGGACGAGCCAGGTCTTGTGTGCACCCAGCCGGTCGCGGCGGTAATCGACCGGGCCGTTGAGCGCGAGCACGTCGAGCCGCTCCTGAATCAGCGCGATGAAGCCGAGGAAATGCTCTCGGTTGAGGCCGTTCTTGTAGAGGTCGGCGGGGGCGCGGTTGGAGGTGGTGACGACGGTCACGCCGGCCTCGATCAGCGCGGTGAACAGCCGCGACAGGATCATCGCGTCGGGCGAGTTGGTCACCATCATCTCGTCGAAGGCGAGCAGCTGCGCCTCGTCGGCGAGCGCCTCCGCGACGGGGAGGATCGGGTCGCCTTCCTCCTTGCGCCGCTCGACCGCGATGCGCGCGTGCACCTCGAGCATGAACTCGGCGAAATGGACGCGGCGCTTTTTCGCCACCGCGACGTTGGCGAAGAACAGGTCCATCAACATCGACTTGCCGCGGCCGACGTCGCCCCACAGATACACGCCCTTGGCGGGAACGCGCCGGCGGCGGAACAGGCCGATCGTGCGGGGCTTCTCCAGCTCCTGCGCGAGCATGTCGAGCCGCAACGCGGCGGCTTCCTGCTCGGGATCGGGGCGGAGCTCGTCGTCGGCGATCAGGCGCCGGTATGCGTCACTTACTTTTCCCATCGTCACCCTTCGCGGCGCTGCACCGCAGCATGGTGACGTCTGTGGGGACAGCGGGCGAGGGGATCAAGCCTCGCGACGGTGACGTTGTGTGGCGCGGGCGGAGCAGAGCTGACCTGTTGTGGCGGTGGGTGCTCGCCCACGTCGTGCTCCGGCGGAGGCCGGGGCCCAGGTGGGATAGCCGCTGTGAGACACACCACCGTCGCCCAACTGGGCCCCGGCTTTCGCCGGGGCACGATGGGAAGCGACGCGAAGGTTAGCGA
>Ga0325400_1002376_pt1 | contig 16464 bp, 14 predicted proteins | sample PopdelMetagenome_2_FD_205662 | JGI IMG/M metagenome (GOLD analysis project Ga0325400, IMG submission 205662) | Populus deltoides microbial communities from Bellville, Georgia, United States - Xylem-PdKOR-R1 | ecosystem: Host-associated > Plants > Phyllosphere > Stem > Wood/Secondary xylem... | reverse complement strand
CGCGCGCACGCCGACCGCTCCGAGGCGATCGCGGCGCAGACCAAGCTGCTCGCGCTCAACGCCGCGATCGAGGCGGCGCGCGCGGGCGAGGCGGGCCGCGGCTTCGGCGTCGTCGCGCAGGAGGTGAAGTCGCTCGCGGCGCAGGCGAGCAGCTCGTCGCACGCCTTCCGTGAGGAACTGCTCGGCCGGCTGCGTCAGGGCAGCGAGATCGCGGCGGAGCTGGTCAGCGAGCTCGAGGGCGGCCGGCTCGGCGAACTGGCGCAGTCGATCGCCGACGCGCTGGCGCGGATGCTGCACGACCGCTCGGTCGACGTGCGCTTCCTCGCCTCGGACCATGCTATCCGCGAGAGCCTGCTGCTCGACAAAGATCCCCGCGCCGAGGCGCGGGCGCTTGAGCGGCTGCGCGCACTGCTCGGCTATTCGCCGTATTTCCTGAATGCCTTCCTGGTCGACGCCGAGGGCAAGGTGCGGGTCTGCGCGCACGAGAATATGGCGGTCCGCGACGTCCATTTCGCCGACTTCGCGCAGTTCCGCCGGGTGTTGTCGGGCGGCGCGACCGCGGGCTGGGTCACCGACGAGGTCTGGGTCAATCCCTGGTCGAACGATCGCAAGGTGCTGATCTACGTCGCACCCGTGGAGTGCGAGGGCGTGATCGTCGGGATATGCTATCTCGAGTTCGACTTCGAGGGGCAGGTGGCCGAGCTGATCGGCGTGATGAACCGCGCCGCGCGCGCGACCATCTCGATCGTCGATCCCGAGGGGCGTGTCGTCGCGACCACCGGCGGCTACCGCCATCTCGAACCGCACCCGCATGTCGTCGTAGGCGCCGAGCGGCTCACCCGCGCACTCGACGGACTTACCGTCGCCCAGGCGAGGGTGCCGAGTGACCACGGGATGCCCGGGCTGGGCTTCCGCTGCGTCATCGAGGATCATGTCGCCTCGGAGAGCGAGATCGTCGCCGCGCTGACCGGGCGCTCGCGCTAAGTTATCGACGGGCGGAGCCGATCGCCCGCCGGCTCGTTCCAGCGCACCGTGTCCGATCAATCCTTCGCCGCTTTGTCTTTCCTCGTCGCCGAGAGCGAGCCGCCGGAGGCACGCGCGCATCGGCGGGACAGCGTCGGGCGCAGCTCGGGCGAGACCTATGCCGCGCTGCTCGAGACGATCGCGCCGGGCGCGACGATCATCCGGATCACGCCCGCCGACGACGGCGCGACGCCGCCCGGCACCGCCGAGATCGCCGAATATGACGCGGTCTTCCTCACCGGATCGCCGCTCCACCTCTACGACGACAGCCCCGAGTGCCGCCGAATCATCGCCTTCATGCGCGACGTGTTCGGCGCAGGCGTGCCCTCGTTCGGCTCGTGCGCGGGGTTGCAGGTCGCGGTCGTCGCGGCCGGCGGTCGCGTCCGCGCGATGGGTGAGCGCCGCGAGGCCGGGTTCGCGCGCCGCATCGCGCCGACGACGGCGGGGCGCCACCATCCGCTGCTGCATGGCCGACCGCCCGCCTATGACGCCCCCGCGATCCACACCGACGAGGTCGCCGAGCTACCCGAGGGCGCCACGCTGCTCGCCGGCAATGCCGTGACCGCGGTCCAAGCCGCGGAGATCCACCACGGCGACGGCGTGTTCTGGGGCGTGCAATACCACCCGGAGATCGACCTGGGCGAGGTCGCCGCGGCACTGCGCCGCCAGGCCGACGACCTCGTCGAGCACGGACTGGCCCGCGAGGAGGCGGACGTCGCCGGGCAGGCTGAGCTGGTCGAGGCGCTGCACGCGGCACCCGGGCGACGCGACCTCGCCTGGCGGCTCGGGCTCGACTCGCAAGTCACCGACCCGACGACCCGCGCGACCGAGATCCGCAACTTCATCGAGCACCTGGTGCTGCCGACACGGGCACGCCGGCGCGGCTGAGCCGCGGGAACGCTCTGCCGGGCTCGAACGTCAGGCTTCACGAGACTTCAAGGAAGGATGATCCCGTGACGATCTTCAACAAGGACATGGTCGAGCTCGCGTCGAAGAACGAGCTCTGGCAGAAGGAAGTGTACCGAGACGCCAAGGTACAGATCGTGCTGATGAGCATCCCGGCGGGCGAGGAGATCGGGATGGAGACCCATCCTGCCGACCAGACCACCTTCATCGTCGCCGGTGACGCGCAGGTGGTGATCGACGGTCACTCGACCAAGGCGGGTCCCAACCACCTCGTCGTCGTGCCCAAGGGCGCGCAGCACAACATCGTCAACAAGGGCAGCGGCGAGCTCAAGCTCTTCTCGGTCTATGCACCGCCCGCCGAGCCCGAGGGCGCCGCGTTCCGCACCAAGGAAGAGGCCGAGGAGGCCGAGAAGGGCCTGCTCGCCAAGGCCGCCGACAAGGTCCGGGAGGCTGTCGGCCACTGAGGGCGACGGCGGGGGGCAATGCGCCCCCGCCGGACCCAGCCGGCGTCGCGCTCAGCGGCGCTGCAGCCAGCGCTCCAGTTCGTCGCTGCCGCCGACGCGCTCGCCGTCGATGAAGACCTGCGGGGTGGTCTCGACGCGCTGCTCGCGCTCGAACCGGTCGACCGCGTCGCGCGTCGCCAGGATCTGATCGTCCACGTTGAAGCCCGCCTGCTCCAGCATCGCCTTGGCGCGCACGCCGAAGGGGCAGACATGGTCGGGCAGCACCATGCGATAGAGAGTAGCTTGCTGGGTCATAATAGGTCCTCGTCGTCTCAGGGGATCACACCCCCAAGCCGCGCCGACGCCGCGGGTTCCGCTGCGACTCAGAACAAGCCGTCCTCGTCCTCCTCGGGTGCCACCACTTCGCTCGCCCGCATCGTCATGCCGGGCAGCAGGAAGGACGCGTGGATCTCGCGTTCGCGCGCCATTGTGTAGAGTCCGGCGATCCAGGGCATCAGGTCACGCAGGCTGGCCGTATCGGCATCGCTCAGCGTCTCGTGCCCTTCGGTACAATCGTGGAGAGAGCCCGACGCGGCCTCGAGCGCGCTGATGAACATCTGCTGCTCGTGCAACTCCTCGACGCTGTGCTCCAGCGCCGCGACGATCCGGCGCGCTTCCTCGCCGCTCCCCGTTACCGCCGCATCCGAGCGCTCGCACGCGGCGCGCACCACCGCCAGCGCGTCGCGCAGCGTCGCGCGTGCGTCGCCGCCGACACCCGCGCCGGCGCCGCCCAGCGCGATGCCGCCGAGCGCCGCGATCTGCTCCACCACGGTGCCGCGCAGCCGCTCCAGCTTGCGCGCGCACGGGTCGACCTCGGTGGCGATCACCGCGACCGCGCGTCCGGTGTCGCCGTGGCGACGGCAGAGCAGTCGCGTGTTGGTTGCGATGTCCTGCACGTCAAGCGTCACCGCGCGGATCGCCTGCAGACCGCGACCGAGGTCGACCACGGTCTCTTCGACGAAGGCGGCCAGCATCGCCAGCTGCTCGTCGGTGTCGAAGAGGCGCGCGGTGATGTTCCCCAGCGCAGCGATGCCCTGCTCCAGCCGCAGCAGCGCGCCGCCGTCACCGCCGGCCTCGCTCGTGCTCGCCGCGACCCGCGCCGCCTGCGCCTCCACCAGCGCGAGCAGCTCGGCCGCGAGCGGGCCGAGCCGCGCGAGCGAGTCGAGCAGCGCGATGCTCTCGTGGCGGAAGTCGTCCGCGATCGCGCGCATCTGCGCCGCAATCAGCCGTGCGACATGCGCCACCGCGCCGCGCGGTGGGGGCGCTGGACGTTCGCCGTTGATCCCCGCCGAGGGATCGATCACGCGCAGCACCGCGACGCAATGCTCGACCCGCTGGCGCACGCTGTCGCCGATCTGGATCGCGCCGAGCACGCGCGCCACCTCGCCCTGCACCGTGCGGGTGATCGCGCTCACCTCGTGCGCCATGCGCGCAACCGCGGCGAGCTGCGCCTCGAGCGCGTCGGCGCTGTTGGCGAGCTCGACCGGCGCCTCCGCGCCCACCTTGGCACACTCCCCGGCGAGCCGCGCGTCGGTCGCCTGCACGTCGGCGACGATCCGCCCGAAGCGCTCGAGCTCCTGCGCGAAGCGGCGCAGCTGCTGCTCGCTGCCGTCCAGCTTGGCCTGCATCACCGCGACGAACTGGAAGAAGGCCGGCTCGCCCGCCGAGGCGATCTTGATGCTCATGCCGTAGCAGCCGAGCAGCCGCATCACCTCGCCCATCTCCGCGAGCAAGGCGCGCAGCGCGCGCGTGCGCTGGGTCAGCTCCGCGACATGCTCGGCGCGCCGGCGCTGTGTCTCCGGCAGCGCGGTGAGCCGCGCCGCGGCGGCGCGCAGCTCGGCCACTGCCGCGCCGGCACGATCGGGTGCGAGCGCGCGCTGCACCTCGTCAAGCGCGCCCGCCATCCGGTCGATCGTGTCGATCCCGGCGGCGAGCGTCTCCCCGACCCCGCGGAAGCGTTCCTCCAGCCCGCCCGCGAGCGCGTTGAGCCCGTCGACGAGCTGCTCGATCGGGGTGAGATCGCGGTCGGGCGTGATCGGGGCCACCAGCATCCTTCCTCTCCTCGCTCAGCGCGCCGTGGCCTGGAGCAGCTCGCGCGCGATCCGCCCCAGCGGCACCACGCGATCGGCCGCGCCGCGTGCGATCGCTTCCTTGGGCATGCCGAACACTACCGAGGTCGCCTCGTCCTGCGCGATCGTGCGCGCGCCGGCCTGCTTCATCTCGAGCAGCCCGCGCGCGCCGTCATCCCCCATGCCGGTCATGATCACGCCGACCGCATTGGCACCGGCGTTGCGCGCGGCCGAGCGAAACAGCACGTCGACCGAAGGACGGTGACGTGCGACCAGCGGGCCCTCGCGCACGGCGACGACGTAGCGCGCGCCGTGCCGCTCGAGCAATGTGTGGCGCAGCCCGCCCGGCGCGATCAGCACGCGGCCGCGCATCACCGTGTCGCCGTCGGCGGCCTCGTGCACGTCGACTGCGCACAGCGAATCGAGGCGCTGCGCGAACGCGCGCGTGAAACGCTCGGGCATATGCTGCACCACCACCATCCCCGGCGCGTTGGCGGGTAGCGCCTCCAGCACCTCGCGTAGCGCCTCCGTACCACCGGTCGAGGCGCCGACGCAGACGACCATCTCGGTGGTGCGGCTCATCGCGTTGCCGCTCGGGGGTGGCAGCACCGCATCGGCCGAGAGCTTGCGCTGCGGCGCGTCGTGCGCGTCTCGCGGCCCCGGCCGGGCGCGCAGCCGCGCTCGGGCCGCGCCCTTCACCGTCTCGCGGATCTGCACGTGCGCGTCGGCGAGATGCTCGACCACACCGACGCGCGGCTTCAGAATGACATCGACCGCCCCCGCTTCCAGCGCCCGGAGCAGCGTCTCCGACCCGTCCTCCACCAGCGAGGAGCACATCACCACCGGGATCGGTCGCTGCGCCATCAGCTTGCGCAGGAAGGTCAAGCCATCCATCCGCGGCATCTCGACGTCGAGCATGATCACGTCGGGCACCGCCTGCTGGATGTGCCGCGCCGCCACGAACGGGTCACTTGCGGTCGTCACCTCCAGCTCGGGATCGGCGGTGAGGATCGCCGTCATCGCCTGCCGCACGCTGGCGCTGTCGTCGACCACGAGGACGCGGGTCTTGCGCATCCCGCTCACGCCCGCGCGAACACGGTGCCCGCGACGGGCACCAGGGGGAGATCGAACCCGGCGATGGACTCGCTGTGGCCGAGGAACAGCAGCCCGCCCGGCGCGAGGCAGTCGGCGAGTCGGCGCACTACCGCGACCTGCGTGTCGCGCTCGAAATAGATCAGCACGTTGCGGCAGAAGATCAGGTGCATCGGCGCGCCCACCGGATAATGTTGGTCGATCAGGTTGAGCGGCGCGAAGCCGATCGCCGCGCGCAGCTCCGGGGCGAAGCGCAGCTCCTCGCGGCCGTCGAGTGCGTGATGGAGATAGCGCTGGCGCAACAGCGGCGGCACCGGATCCAGCTGCGCGGTCGGGAACACGCCGCGGCGCGCCACGGCCAGCACCTCGGTGTCGAGGTCGGTCGCGAGGATGCCGTAATCGGGCCCGCCGTGATCGATCGCGAAGGAGTCGAGCAGCATCGCCAGCGTATAAGGCTCCGCCCCGGTCGAGCAGCCAGCGCTCCAGACGCGGAGCCGCGGCACGCCGGCGTCGCGCAGCCGCGGCAGCACCTCGGCCTGAAGATAGTCGAAGTGGCGCGGCTCGCGGAAGAAGTCGGTCTTGTTGGTGGTCACGGCGTTGAGCAGATGCTCGCGCTCGGCCACCAGGCCGCCGCGCTCGAACAAGGTGGCGCAATAGTCCGTCAGGGTTGCGTGGCCAGTGGCGCGGACACGGCGGCGCAGCCGTCCCTCGAGCATCGTCGTCTTGCCGTCGGGCAGCCGGATACCCGACTGCACGAGAATATACGCGCTCAGTCGAGCGAAGTCGCGGCAGGACAGCCGGTCATCCGGTGTGGGAAGCGGTGCGATCTTGCCGACACGACCCTCCGGCCGCGGCGCGGCGAGGCATTTCGACGACCGGTTCGGCGCGGTCATGCGGGGAACACGCGCTCGACACCGCTGCCCGGTCCGTCGGCCAGCGCGATGGCGACGCCGCGGGGCGGCACGGCGGCCCGCAGCGCTCGGCTCACCATGGAAGGCTTCGGTCCGGCCGCGCGCTCGCGGCGTCCCACCTCTGGCTGAGCCGCCCCCGACCCGGCAGTCGTGAAGAAGGCGATCTCGCGGGTGAGGCGTTCGGCCTCCCCGGCGAGCAGTTCGGCGGTGGCGGAGATCTGGTCGGAGGCCGTCGCATTCTGCTGCGTCACCTGATCGAGCTGCTGCATCGCCAGGTTGATCTGCGCCGCGCCGAGATCCTGTTCGCGGCACGCGGCGCTTATTTCCGCGACCAGATCATAGGTACGGCGGATATCGGGTACGAGCCGCGCGAGCATGTCGCTCGCCTTCGTCGCGGCGGCAGCGGTCTCGCCCGACATCGCCCCGATCACCGAGGCCGCGGCCTCGCTGCGCTCCGCCAGCTTGCGCACCTCGGCGGCGACCACGGCGAAGCCGCGGCCGTGCTCGCCGGCGCGCGCCGCCTCGACCGCGGCGTTGAGCGCGAGCAGATCGGTCTGGCGCGCGATCTCCTGCACGATGTCGATCTTTGCCGAGATGGTGCGCATCGCGCCGACCGCGTCGCGGACCGCCGCGCCGCTCTCCTCCGCGTCGCGCGCGGATTGGCGCGCGATCGATTCCATCTGCGCGGCGTTGTCGGCGGTCTGGCGGATGTTCGCCGCTATCTGCTCCATCGAGGCGGACGCCTCCTCTGTCGCTGCTGCCTGCTCGGTCGCGCCCTGCGACATCTGCCCCGACGCGGCGGAGAGCTGTTGGCTGTTCGCCGCGACCTGCTCCGCGGCCCGCGCCGTCGCCGCGATCGTCTGGCCGAGCAGCCGCGCCATGTCGTTGACGTGATCGGCGACCGCGCGGATCTCATCGTCGTGGCGGGTGGTGATGCGCGCGGTCAGGTCACCCCGCGCGATCGCCGCGACTCCCTCCCGGATCAAGCCGAGTCCGTCGCTGATCTGGCGCGAGATCCACACCGCGCCGATGAGCGCGCTCAGCAGCGCCGCACCGGCGGCGATGAGCAGCAGCCAGCGTGCTCGATCGAAGACCAAGTCAGTCTCCTGATCGACCGCCTGCATTCGATCGCGTTGAAGCCGGACCAAGTCCGCCAACACATGCGTCAGCCGCGTGGTGGCGCGCTGACCTTCCGCCGCGCTCAACGCCCCCGCCTGCCCGTCGCGGCCGCTCATGCCGAGCGCACGGATCTGCTCGTCGAGGGGCTTGTAGCGCTCCCACTCCGCCCGCGCCGCGCGCCAGAGCGGCGCCCCCTCCGGTGAGGCATGCGCGGTGCCGTCGTCGAGCAGAGCATCGATCTTGCCGGCCGCGGCTAACGCCTCCTGATTGTCGCGCTGCTCGACATCCTTGTCGTTCGACTGGATGACGCCCTCCTGAGCATTCAGCAGGCGCCCGAGTTCGCCGTCGAGGGTAAGCGCGCGCTCGAGTTGTCGCGCCGGCCCGGTGATCACCTCACTGATCGCCGTGTTCAACATCGTCAGCCGTGACACGCCGACGGCGACGACGCTCCCGAGCAGCGCGATGATGATCCCGAACGTCAGCGCCAGCTTCGACTTTATCGTCGCACGCATACCCAATTCCACGAGCAGAGGCTCGACCGTCATGGCGGCGCGATCGTCGCCTCGGTCCGAGGTGTTGAAGAGCGAGGCGCGGACGAGCCGGTCCCCGCCCCTTTATATGACGACGCCGCACGACTTATCCGGCTTCCGGCGCGCTGTTATCGCCGGCGAGGTCGAGTGCCGAACCGCGCGCCTGACGGAGCCGGTCGACGAGCGCGCCTGCCTTCAGCGAGCGCTTCGATCGCGCCGTGGGCGCTGCCCCAGTCCGCGCGAGCACCGCCGGCTCGCTACCTGGGGCTGGCCGCACGGCCGTGTCGACGCGCGTGACCGGCGCCGATCCGGCGGCGTCGACTCGGAAATAGCCGAGGTCGCGACGCAGCGCGTCGGCCTCGGCAGAGAGCGCGTCGGCGGTCGCCGCGATCTGCTCGGCGGCGTTGGCGCTCTGTTGCGTCACCTGATCGAGCTGCTGGATGGCGAGGTTGATCTGTCCGGCACCGAGATCCTGCTCGCGGCACGCCGCGCTGATCTCCGCCACCAGCTCGGCGGTGCGGCGAATGTCGGGCACGAGGCGGCCGAGCCTCTCACCGGCAGCGGTCGCGGCCTCGCTCGTCTCGCCCGACATCGCACCGATCTCGGCCGCCGCGTCTTGGCTGCGCTCGGCGAGCTTGCGCACTTCGGCCGCCACCACCGCGAAGCCGCGGCCGTGCTCGCCCGCGCGCGCCGCCTCCACCGCGGCGTTGAGCGCGAGCAGGTCGGTCTGACGCGCGATCTCCTGCACGATGCCGACCTTCTCCGCGATCGCGCGCATCGCCCGGGTCGCCATCTGCACCGCCGCGCCGCTCGCCTCCGCATCGATGGCCGATTGGCGGGCGATCTTCTCGGTCTGCGCGGCATTATGTGCGTTCTGGCGCGTGTTGCTCGCCATCTGCTCCATCGCGGCGGACGCTTCCTCCGCCGCCGCGGCCTGCTCGGTCGCCCCCTGCGAGACCTGCTCGGCGGCGCCGGACAGCTGCTGGCTGTCGCCGGCCACGCGCTCGGCCGCGTTGGCGGCATGGCCGACGATCGTGCGCAGCCGCTCGATCATCGTCGCCAGCGCGCGGCCGAGCTGATCCCGCTCCGAGCGCGGGCGATGATCGACGGTGAGATCGCCCGTCGCCACGGCCTCGGCCAGTGTCGCGGTGGCGCGCAGCCCGGCCAGCATGGTCACCAGCGCCTGGCCGAGCATGTCGGAGTCCGACTGTGGCGTCGGCTGGGCGGTGAGGTCGCCGCCGGCGACCTGATCGGCGATCCGCGCGATCACCTGCATGTTGCGGCGGATCAGGTCGATGTCGTCGGCGAGCTGGTCGCTGAGGCCGCCGTAGCGCCGCGCCACGCCGACCTTCGTCTCGCCGACCGATACCGCGCGCAGCGTCGCCGAGACGGCGCCGATCGCTTCCCGCACCGCCCGCACACTGCCCTGCATCTGCCCGATCTCGTCGCGGCGCCCGGTGTCGATCGGGTCGGCGATCGTCGCCAGCTCCTCCTGCACCGCCGTGACCGGACGCGCCAAGGTGCGCGACAGCACCACGACGACCAGCAGCGCCATCAGCGCACTGGCGAGCGCGCTGGCGAGTATCTCGAGCGGAACGACGACGAAGAGAGTGTCTTGCTGGCGACGCCGCTCGGCGCGCAGGGCGCGAAGGGCGTTGGCGACGGCGCCGTAGCGCGTGCGCAGTTCGTCAAACAGGCGCTTGCCGGCGCCGCCGCGCTCGATCGCGCGGGCACGCTCGCGCGTGCGGGGGTCCGCCATCAGCCGGATCCCGGGCTCCGCGACCGTCTCGCGCCACCGCGCTGCCGCGCCGCGCACGCTCTCCACCTGCGCCCGCAAGGCCGCCACGCCACCGGCGTCGGACAGAGCGGCGAGCGAGGCGCGATCCAGGTCGGTGCCGCCGCGCTGATAGGCATCAAGAAAGCCCGGATCGGCTGCGAGCAGATAGCCGCGATAGCCGGTCTCCTGATCGGTCACGGCCTGCATCATCTCCGAGACGTCGCCGATCAAGACGGAATAGCGACGGTTCTCCTCGCCGATCGTGCGAGCTCTCATTGTCTGAACGAACACAGCGGCGTCACCGACCAGCGTCAGCAGCAGGATGGCGCCGATACCGGTAAACAGCTTGCGCGCGATGGGAAGGTCTTCGATCAGTCGCTTCATTCGATCGGCTCCGCGGCGGGGCGACCGGCGATGGGCCGGAATGCTTCCATGATAGAGGGCCGCCTCGCCCACCCGTCCGCGTGCGAGCGAAGTCATCACCGTTCCTCGCGCCGGAGATCAGCTGTCCTCCGCGGTATCGATCAGCAGCTCGGCGTCCGCGTCGCCCGAGAAGATGCTGGCGAGATCGAGCAGGATGGCGAAACCGCCGTCGCGGCGCAGCACGCCGCGCAGATGCTCGGCGCGCCAGCGCACGCCCAGCTCGGGCGGCGGCTCGATCGTCGCGGCGGCATAGCTGCGCACGTCGAGCACGCGATCGACCGTGAGCCCCAGCGTCACGATCGCGGCGCGCTCGGCGAGCGTCACCTCCACGACCAGCACGCGCGTCGTCGGCGTGACGGTGACCGGTGTCAGCCCGAGCCGCAGCCGCAGATCAATGACCGGCACCGAGGCGCCACGCACGTCGGTGAGGCCGAGCAGCCACGCCGGGGCATGGGGCACGCGGAAAGGCGCGTGATGATCGAGGATCTCGCGCACCGCGCCGACCGGCAGCGCGAACTGCTCGTCTCCCAGCGCGAAGACAACGACCTGGAGCTCGCCCGCCGCGCTCATGCCGCGCGACCGAAGTCGGCGTCCTCACGATCGGGACCGCCGCTGCTGAGATCGAGCGCGAAGCCGCGCGACCGTGCCGGCTCACCGGCGCGACGCGACGGCGTGGCTGCCCGCGACGGCGGCGCGGCCGCTGTGCGCGCCGTGCGGCGCGGTGTGCCCGCGCTCGGCCGCTGTTGGTCGGTGCGAAAGAAGCCCATGCTCTGCTGGAGCTCCTCGGCCTGGCCAGCGAGTTCGTCGGCGGTGGTGGAGATCTGCTCGGCCGCGCCGGCATTCTGCTGGGTCACCTGATCGAGCTGCTGGATCGCGAGGTTGATCTGCCCGGCGCCGAGATCCTGCTCGCGGCACGCCGCGCTGATCTCCGCCACCAGTTCAGCGGTGCGGCGGATGTCGGGCACCAGCCGGGTGAGCATCTCGCCCGCCGCGCCCGCCGCCGCGACCGTGTCGCTCGACATCGCGCCGATCTCCGCCGCGGCGGCCTGGCTGCGCTCGGCGAGCTTGCGCACCTCGGCCGCCACCACCGCGAAGCCGCGACCGTGCTCGCCGGCGCGCGCCGCCTCCACCGCGGCGTTGAGCGCGAGCAGGTCGGTCTGGCGCGCGATCTCCTGCACGATGCCGATCTTCTCCGCGATCGTGCGCATCGCCCCGACCGCTCTTTGCACCGCCGCGCCGCTAGCTTCGGCATCCTGCGACGACTGGCGCGCGATCTTCTCGGTCTGCGTAGCGTTGTCAGCGTTCTGTTTGATGTTGGCCGCCATCTGCTCCATCGACGCGGACGCTTCCTCCGCCGCCGCGGCCTGCTCGGTCGCCCCCTGCGACACCTGCTCCGAGGCCGAGGAGAGCTCCTGACTGCCGCCCGCGACCTGCGCCGCCGCGCCGTTCACGTTTCCGACCACGTCGCGCAGCCGCGCCACCATCGCCACCATCGCATGGCCGAGCCGGTCGCGCTCCGACAGCGGCACGTGCTCCATCGTCAGGTCGCCACGCGCGATCGAGTCGGCCAGCGCCGCGGTGCCGCGCAGATTGGCGGTCATGCGGTTGACCGCCTCGACCAGATCGCGGATCTCGTCGTTGCCGGAGACTCGCACGTCCTGGTCGAGGTCGCCCAGCGCCACCGACTCGATCGCGGTCGAGGCGGCGCGCAGCCCGCGCGATACCAGCAGCGCGATCCACACCGCCCCCGCTATCGCCACCAGCAGCGCCACCGCAGCGGTCGCCATCAGCATCCAGCGCGACTGGGCGTAGAGCGCGTCGGTGTCCTGTTCGGCGCGCTGCATCGAGGCGCGGTTCGCGGCAACCATTTGGTCGCTCGTCTGGGTGATCTCGTCGCCGAGCCTGAGCGCCGTGCCGAGCGACAGTCGCGCCGCCTCCGCGTTCTGATTGGCGAGGGCGAGTGCGCGGATGCGGTCGTTGACCGCCTTGTACGCGGCCCATTGGTCCTGCAGCTGACCCCAACGCAGCTTGTTCTCCTCCGAGGCATTGGCCATCCCCTCGGCCATCAGCCGCTCGACTCGTGCGCGATCCTGGCCGAGCCGCTCGTCGAACGTACGCGTCAGCGCGTCGTCGGTCGTCATCGCCATGTTCTTCTCCATGCGCATCACGTCGCCCAGCGCATCGTTGAGCGCGAGCGAGCGCAGCGCGCGCTTGGTCGGCCCGTCGAGCACTTCGGCGATGGCGGTGTCGAGCGTCCCCATCCGCGTGATCGCGACGCCGACGACGGCGAGCAGCAGCAGGGTCAGCAGGGCAAAGGTGACGATGAGTTTCAGCTTGATCGTGGCACGCATCACTGGGGTCCTCGGTAAGAGGGTCGGTACGAAATGACTGAATCTGCCGGTCCGAAGGAACCGGTGGTCGCCAGATGAAGACGCCGCGGCGCCGCCCAGCTCATTCTCCGATGCCCGCGCCCGCGCCGTCGAACGCCGGGGCGAGGATGGCAGCGAGGTCGGGCAGCACGATCACGTCGTCGCCCGAGCGCACCAGCCGCCGTACATAAGCGCGCGGCCAGCGCACGCCGACGCTCGGCGCGTCCTCGCTGTTCGCCTCGGCGAGTGTCACCACCTCGTGGACGCGATCGGCGCGCAAGCCGAGCAGCAGCGTCTCGTCGTCGAGCGTGAGTTCGACCACGACGAGGCGGCTCTCCGCGGTGGGCGGCGCGGCGACCATGGCGAAGGCCGCGCGGAGGTCAGCCACCGGCACGATGCGGCCACGGTGGTTCACCACCGTGTCGACCAGCGCGGGAGCGCCGGGCACTTTGGTCTCGGGCAGCAGCTCGACGATCTCTCGCACCAGCGTCGCCTCGATCGCGAAGCGCTCGCCGCCGAGATCGAAGGTGAGCACCTCGAGTTCGCCGTGCGCGTCCCAGGCGATCGCTGCGACGCCTTTGACCGCTTCGCCGCCGGTGGAGTGCGCGCTCATGCCGCCTGCTCCATCGCCGCCTCGATCTGCTGTCCGCGCGCGACCAGTTGCGCGACATCCAGGATCAGCGCGACGCCACCGTCGCCCAGGATGGTCGCGCCCGAGAAGGAGCCGATCCCGCGGTGGAACGGCGAGAGCGCCTTCACGACCGTCTGATGACTGCCGACGATCTGATCGACCACCAGCCCGACGCGCTCGCGCCCGGTCGCGACCACCACGATCTTCTGAAAGGCACCGGGCGGAGCGTCGCTGGCGAACAGCTCGCGTAATCGCAGGAACGGCACGAGCCGATCGCGCAGCGTGATCAGACTGCGGCCGAGCGACCGGCGGTCCTCCTCCGCGGAGAGCTCGAGGCACTCCTCCACCGCCGCGAGGGGAATGACATAGCGCACCGTGCCGACGCGGACGAGCAGCCCGTCGATGATCGCCAGCGTCAGCGGGATGCGCAGCGTGATCGTGGTGCCGGCGCCCTCGGTGCTCACCAGCTCGATCGTGCCGCGCAGCCGCTCGATCTCGCGCTTGACCACGTCCATGCCGACGCCGCGCCCGGAGAGGTTCGTCACCGCGACGGCGGTGGAGAAGCCGGGATGAAAGATCAGCGCGAGCAATGCCGCGTCGCTGAGCACCTCGCCGGGCTGGACCAGCCCACTCGCCTCGGCCTTGGTGCGCACGCGCGCGCGACTGACGCCGCGACCGTCGTCGCTGATCGTGATCACCGCCGCGCCGCCCGCCTGATGCGCCGCGAGCCGGATCGTGCCGGTGTCGCCTTTGCCGACCGCGATCCGCTCGTCCGGCGGCTCCAGCCCGTGATCACAGGCGTTGCGGAGAATATGGACGAGCGGGTCGAACAGCCGCTCACCCACGCTCTTGTCGATCTCGGTCGACTCGCCCGTCGTCTCGAGCGCGATCGCCTTGCCGGTCTCGCGCGCGAGATCGTGCACCAGCCGGCGGAAGCGACCGAACAGGCTCGCCACCGGCACCATCCGCAGCACCATCATCGTGTCGCGCAGCTCGGCGGCGAGCCGCTCGACCTCCTCCGCGACCGAGCGTAACGGCAGGTCGTGGCGGTCCCCGGCGAGCTGACTCAGCCGGCTCTGCGCGATCACCAGCTCGCCGACCCGGTCCATCAATGTATCGAGCCGCGCCGCGGGCACGCGGACCAGCTCGCCCTGTGCGACACGGGCGCGGCGCTCGCCGAACGTGTCAGGCGCGGGCTGGTCGAACGCGGATCGGTCGGGCTCGCGCGCCGATTCGGGCACCGGCGCCGCCTCGGCCGCGGTGATGGCCGCGTCCGCTGGCGCGAGCGGCGTCACGCTCAGCTCCATACCGTCGAGCACGAAGAGGAACACATCATCGATCGCGGCGCGCGGCACGTCGCCGCGCAGCTCCGCGTCCCAGGCGACCAGGCAGTCGCGCTCGGCGAGCTGGTCGAGCGGCGGTATCGTGTCGCGCCGCGCCGTCACGGTGCAATCGCCGAGCGCGCGCAGCTCGTCGAGCAGCGCGAGCGCGTTGGTGCCGTGCGCCAGCGCCGCCCGCGGCAGCCGGAACGACAATCGCCAGCCGGCGGTAGCCGCCTCCCGCCCCGGGGATCGCGGCGGCGCGGCAGGCTCGGTCGCGGGAGCGTCTACCGCGGCGGCGAGCCGCGCCAGGATGGCCGCTCCGTCGTTCGGCACGGCGTCGCCCTCTACTAGCGCACGCATGTGGTCGCGCGCGGCGAGCACGGTGGCGACCAGCTCGAGCGTGGCGCGGGCGCGCCCCTTGCGCACCCGGTCGAAGGCGCTCTCGATATGGTGGGTGAAGGCGGCGAGCGCGTCGAAGCCGAACATCGCGCCCGAGCCCTTGAGCGTGTGCAGCCCGCGGAACACCGAGTCGATCAGCGCGGCATCGTCCAGCCGGTGAGTGAGGTCGAGCAGCGCCTGCTCGACCTGATCGAGCAGCTCGCGTGCCTCGACCCGGAAGGCGGCGGTGGGGTCCTCGATGCTCACCGCCCGAGCACCTTCTGCACCACTCGGATCAGCTGCTCGGGCTCGAACGGCTTGACCAGCCAGCCGGTCGCGCCGGCGGCCTTGGCCTGCGCCTTCACCTCCGCGTCCGATTCGGTACTGAGGAAGATGATCGGCACGCCCGTCTGCGCGGGCTGCTCGCGCAGCGCGCGGATCATGCTCAGCCCGTCCATGTTGGGCATGTTGAGATCGGTGACGATCAGGTCGAAGCGGGTCGCCGCCGCCTTGGCCAGCCCATCCGCGCCGTCGCACGCCTCGGTCACGGTATAGCCCGCCCCGGTCAGCGCGATGCGGATCGCCATGCGCAGGCTGGCGCTATCGTCGACGGTCAGGATCGAGGCACTCATCGCGGCGGGTCTCCGTGGAACCAGAAATCATGGTCGGTGGCGTCGAAGCCGGAGGTGAAGCCGGCGCGCTCGAGCGCCCTCGCCAGAACGGCCCCGGCCGGCGCGGCCAGCGTGATGTCGACGCCGTCGCGCGACGCCTGTCGCCGCGCCGCTTCGACGACCTGGAGCAGCGCGAGATCGGGGGTGGCGACATGGGTGAGGTCGAGCCGTATCGAGCCGCCGCGCGAGAGCGCCTCGCGCAGGGCGGCGGCGAGCCGGTCGATGGTCGCGAGCGAGAGGTCGCGCTCCGCCATGATCGCGGTGGTCATACCGGTCAGATCCTCGTCCAGACACCATCTCGCGTCGGCCCTACGGGAGCCGGACACAGCGCACGCGTCGCCGCGCCACTCCCTGGTAAGGGAGCAGCGCACCGTCGTCCCGCGCGATGGCCTGGCGTGCGACCGATCATGGGCGCGTCGCTGCGGGTCGTCATCACGTCCGATCTTCTCCGCTGGATCATCGATGAGCGCGCTATCCGGCCGCATCGATGAAGCAGAAGCTGACGAACGTGCTGAGCACATGCCGTTTACAGCATATTAGTTAGCGTTAGGATGGCTGACCTATACTTGATCGCCGATCCGGGTCAGCAGCGATAGTCGGCGAAAGCACGCTGACATAGCAGGATCAGCTCAGCAGTGAGCGGGCGTTACTTCGCCGTAACGGGTCAACCCGTTTCGGTTATCTACTCAGCGTCGTCGAGCGGCACCGCCGCCTCGACCAGCAGCACCGGCACGCCGTCG
>Ga0325400_1002369_pt1 | contig 16480 bp, 17 predicted proteins | sample PopdelMetagenome_2_FD_205662 | JGI IMG/M metagenome (GOLD analysis project Ga0325400, IMG submission 205662) | Populus deltoides microbial communities from Bellville, Georgia, United States - Xylem-PdKOR-R1 | ecosystem: Host-associated > Plants > Phyllosphere > Stem > Wood/Secondary xylem... | reverse complement strand
ACGTCCTGGCCGCCGTAGCTCATCGGCACCGTCCAGGCGAGGACCTGGTGCGACCGGGTGGGGTCGGCGGCCACCGTCGGCGGCAGCTGGCCCTCGCTCATCCAGTGCGTGCGGTGGTCGTGCCAGGTGTAGGACGGCTGCGTGCTGACCTGCACCCAGTCGGGGCCGGCCAACGGGTCGGCGTCGTCGGGCAGCGGGGTGCGCCCGTACCGGTCCAGGTTGATCGTGGTGGCCGGGCTCAGCCGGTTGCGCCAGACGCCGTCGGGCCCGATGCGCAGGTAGGGCTCCCCGGAGTAGCCCGGGACGGCGAGCTCGGTGCCGGTCGGGTTGACCACCTCGAGCTCGTCGCCGAACTGCAGCACCCGCACGGTGACCCCGGGCAGCGCCGGGGTCACCGCGAGGACACGTCCGTCGAAGTCGCTGCCGGCCCGGCCGTCGCCGACGTGCGCCGACGCCGGCCCGGCCAGCGCCAGCACGCCGGCCACCCCCAGCAGGACGGCGAGCAGCCGGGCGCGCAGCACGCTCACTCCCCGGCGACGAGGGCCAGGTCGTGGGCGATGTCGCGGGAGGTGTTGCCGGCGTCGAAGGCCACGCTGGCCTCGCCGTCGGTGCCGTACAGCAGCAGCAGCGAGGAGTGCTGCTGGCCCATGTCCTCGGCCAGCGGCACCCCGGCGGCCAGCTGCGCGGCGTCGATCTGCGCCTGGTCGCCGGTCAGCCCGACGATCGCCGGGGCCGGGCCGGTGCCGAAGCGGGCCAGGTACTCCCCCAGCACCTCGGGGGTGTCCCGGGCCGGGTCGGTGGTCACGAAGACCACGTGCGTCTGCTCGGCCACCGCCGGGTCGACGGTCTGCAGCGCGACGGCGACGTCGGCCATCGTCGTGGGGCAGATGTCGGGGCAGTTGGTGTAGCCGAAGAACAGCAGCGTCGGCCCGTCGGCGGTCTGCGCCGCGAAGTCGTAGGCCGCACCCGCCTGGTCGGTGAGGGTGAACTCCGGCTTCTGGTACGGGTCCTGCAGGTAGAGCCCGTCGTAGGGGTTGCTCGGGCCCGACACCGTGGCGGGGGCCTCGCCGGCGGAGTGGTCGTGGCCGCCGTCGGCCTCGGCGGTGCCGCCGCAGCCGGCCAGCAGGAGGCCCGCCGCCAGCAGCGCGGGCGCCACTGCCCGTCGGGCCCGTCGTCGGGTGCTCACTGCCCCACGGTACGACGGCGCGCCGACAGGCCCAGGAACAGCCCGCCCAGCCCGGCGAGCAGGCCGAGGCCGCCCAGGACCAGCGCGGTCACGGCCAGGCCGTCGCCGCCCTCGTCGCCGGCCGGGGTCGCGGCGGAGGAGGCGGTGTCGGTCGCGGTGTCGGTGGCGGTGTCCCCCGAGCCGTGGGCGTCGGCGGCCGCCTCGCCCGAGCCGCCGCTCAGGCTCAGCACCGGGGCCGGGCTCTGCGGCTCGGCCTGGCCCGCGACGGTCGGCTCGATCCAGGCCGACTCGCTGCCGTCGCTGTAGGTCTGCACGACCGGGAGGGTCAGGTCGTCGGCGTCCGGGAAGGGTCCGCCGAGCAGCCGGAACTCCTGGAACTGACCGGGGGCGATCCCGCCGCCGTCGGCCGCGCTGAACTGCACGACGCTGACCGCCTCGGTGACGGTGTCCCCGTCGGCCTCCACCGGCGGGTCGAGCTGGGTGGTGGTCGCGGTGATGGTCCAGCCGGGCACCGGCTCGGCCTGCACGAAGGTCAGCGGGGTGTCGGTGGGCAGCTGGATGCGCAGCGACACCGTGCTGGCGGTGTCGCTCTCGTTGGGCACCCGGAAGGTCATCACGCCGTAGCCGCCGGGGGTGGCGTCCTGCGAGGACACCCGGACGTGCGCCGAGGCGATGCCGGTGCCGGCGACGAGCGTGGCGGCGGTCGCCGCGGCCAGGACGGCGACGCGGCGGAGGGTGCGGGACATGCTTCTCCTTCGGTGGGGGGTCGCCCGCGTCAGCGGACGGGGAACGTGGTCTGCGCGGTGAGCGCGGTGAACTCGTCGAGCCGGACGGAGACGCTGACCGTCCACGTGCCGGCCGTGGGGATCGCGGCGTCGCCGGTGGAGTGGCCGGGGCCGGCGGGCTCGAGGTCGACCTGCAGCGGGCCGATCTGCTGCTGCGGCTCGGTGAGGGTGACGGCCAGCGACTGCGGCTGCGCCAGCCGGCCCTGGGCGTCGAAGAGGTAGACGTGCAGCACGTTGGTGCCGGGGCGGGCCGGCTCCAGGGACAGCTGCACGCTCCCGTCGGTGCCGGTCGCCGACTGCAGCGGCAGCGTGACGTCGACCGGCTGGGCCAGCGCGGCCTTCGCCGGCGGTGTGCCGACCAGGACCGCGGACAGCGCGAGGACGACGGCGGCGACCGCCACCTCGATGAGCACCGACCGCCGGAAGGGTGCGACGTCGGCCACCGCGGTGCCGGTGCGCTGCGCCGCGGCGGCCTCCTCCTCGGCGCTGTAGGCGTGCGCGACGACCCGCCGCCCGGGCCGCGGGGCCCCGAGCCGCTGCTGCACCCAGACCCGGCTGACCCCGGCGACGGCCAGCAGCGCGAGGACGAGGGCGAGCTTGGCGACCAGCAGCCAGCCGTAGGTGGTCGAGACCAGCGCGGCCGGCGAGCCGACCTCGCGGACGGACTGCACGACCCCGCTGACCACCAGCGCGGCCACCGACCCCGCGGCCAGCCGGCTGAAGCGCGGCAGCGCGGTGCCGAGGTCGCCGGCGGGCACCCCGGGTCGCAGCACGACGGCCAGCAGCAGGGCCAGGCCACCCAGCCAGACCGTCATCGCGGCCACGTGCACGGTGGTGACCACGACGGCCAGCCCGGGCAGCGCCCCGGCGACCGGGTGGCCGACCGCGGCGGTGGCGACGACCAGGCCGACCCCGAGCAGCCCGGCGGCGGCCAGCCACGGCCGGCCGGGCGGGCCGTCGCCGCGGCGGAGGACGACCAGTGCGGCGAGGCCGGCGACGAGGGCGACCCGCACCAGCAGGGTGATCCCGTAGGCCGAGCCGAGGGTGGTGCCCAGCAGCTGCGGGTCGACCGCCCCGGACACGCCGGTCGCGGCGGCGTAGGGCCCCTGCAGCAGGAACGACAGCAGCGCCCCGGCGCCGACCGCGCCCAGGCCCGCGACGGTGAGCCGCCGCGCGCGCCGGGAGGCCCACCCGCCCGGCCAGCACAGCGCCAGGACGACCGGGACGCCCAGGCCGAGGGCGAGGCCGCCGAAGCCGAGCCAGCGGGCGACCGGCAGCAGCGCGGCCACCACCGGGTCGACGTCGGTGCCGGCCTCGACGTCGGTGGCCGGCACGAGCTCGCCGTCGCCGACCACGAAGGCGTAGGCGCCCGACACCGGGTGGGAGTCGGCGGACACGACGCGCCAGGTGACGACGTAGCTGGCGTCGGGCAGGCCCTCGCGCAGCGGGATGGTCAGCACGTCGTCGGTGACCGACGCGGCGCCGGTGTCCACCCGCTGGCCGTCGGCGCCCAGCACCCGGGCGTAGCCGGCGCCCAGGGACACCGACTCGTCGAACTCCAGGGTCACCGCGCCGGGTGCGGCGTCCACCCGGGCGCCGTCGGCGGGTGCGGAGGTGACCAGCGTGGCGTGCGCGCTGGCCGGCCCCGCGGTGCCCAGCAGCACCGCGACCCCGCCCAGCAGGACCAGGAGCACCCGCCTCACGCGAGCACCCGCACCCCGGCCGCGGCCCGGGTGGCCCGCCGACGCCGGCCGCGCCAGGCCAGCGCAGCGGTGAGCAGCAGCCCGACCAGCAGCAGCAGGTGGCCGACGGCGCGGTCGGCGTGCACGTGGCCGGCCTCGAGGTCGGCCACCGTCAGCACGGTGAGCACCAGGGTGAAGGTGCCCAGGAAGGGCAGGGCCCCGGGTGCCAGCCGCGGTGCGGCGGCGCAGGCCAGGAAGGCCACGGCCAGGCCGAGGTTCCAGGCGCCGGTCTCGTGGGCCATGTGCACCGGGGCGCTCATCGCGCCGGCGCCGTCCAGCAGGGACGGCGTGGCCAGCCCGACCTGGGCCACGCCGACGGCCAGCAGCGCCAGCCGCAGCGCCGTGGTGACCAGCCGGGACCGGGCCGCCGCGGCCGCGCCGGGCAGCGCGTCGGGCAGGGCGGCCAGCACCGCCGCGGTCAGGTCCGGGACGACCGGTGCCGGCGCCAGCCGGGCGCGGCGGGTGACCGCTGCGGCGGTGGCGGCCCAGGCGGCGCAGCCGGCGCACCCGTCGAGGTGGGCGTCGAGGGCCGCCTCCGGGACCGGGGACCCCTCGCCGTCCATCCGGGCCGACGCCGCCTCGCGGAAACGCTCGCAGTGCATGCAGTGGTGGTCGCCGGGGCACGCCGTCTGGTTCCCGGGGGTCGGCATGGTCGCGGTCACAGGTCAGACTGGGGGCGTGAGCGAACCCGTCGACGAGCTGGCCCGGGTCGCCCGGGACGCCGCCGACGGGGACCCGCTCGCCGCCGCGGCGCTGGTGCGCGCCACCCAGGCCGACGTCTGGCGGCTGTGCGCCCACCTGGGCGACCGGCAGTCCGCCGACGACCTGACCCAGGAGACCTACCTGCGCGCCTTCGGGTCGCTGCACCGGTTCGCCGGCCGCTCGACGGTGCGCACGTGGCTGCTGTCGATCGCCCGCCGCACCTGCGCGGACGCGATCCGGTCCAGGAAGCGGCGCCGGCTGGTGCTGGTCGGCGACGACGAGCTGCTGGAGCGCCCCGACGGGACCGACCGCACCGGTGAGGGCGCGGCGGTCGAGGACCTGCTGGCCCGGCTGCACCCCGACCGGCGCGAGGCGTTCGTGCTGACCCAGCTGATGGGGTTGCCCTACGCCGAGGCAGCCGAGGTCGCCGGCGTCCCGGTCGGCACCATCCGCTCCCGCGTGGCCCGGGCCAGGGCCGACCTCGTCGACGCGCTGCACGCCGGGCAGGTGGACGCCGCGCGCGCGAGGTGACGCAGGCGTGAACGGTTGGTGAACCCAAGGGGGCCTAGGCTCCCCGCGTGCCCTTCAGCCTCACGCCCAAGGACTCGAGCTTCTACGACATGTTCACCGCCTCGGCGACGAACCTCGTCGAGGCCACCTCGGTCCTCGGGGACTTCCTGCACGACCACACGCGCCGGGACGAGCTCGCCCGCACGCTGCGCGACCTGGAGCACAAGGGCGACAACGCCACCCACGCGGTGTTCCGCCAGCTGAACTCCAGCTTCGTCACCCCGTTCGACCGGGAGGACATCTACAACCTGGCCAGCGACCTGGACGACGTCATGGACGCCATCGAGGCCGCCGCCGACCTCGTCGTCCTCACCGGCCTGGGCACGCTGCCCGCCGAGATGGGCCAGCAGGTCGCCCTGCTGCAGCGCTGCGCGCAGGTCACCGCAGACGCGATGCCCCGGCTCAAGGCCATGAAGGGCCTGTCGGACTACTGGATCGAGGTCAACAGCCTGGAGAACGAGGCGGACAAGCTCTACCGCCGGCTGCTGTCCCGGCTGTACTCCGGGGAGTTCGACGCCCTGGAGATCCTCAAGCTCAAGGAGGTCGCCGACCAGCTCGAGGAGGCCGCCGACGCCTTCGAGCACGTGGCCAACGTCGTCGAGACCATCGCGGTCAAGGAGTCCTGACGCCGTCGTGGACGGGCTCTTCCTGGCGATGGTCGTCATCGTCGTCGTCGCACTGGCCTTCGACTACACCAACGGCTTCCACGACGCCGCCAACTCGATCGCCGTCGCCGTCTCGACCAAGGCGCTGACCCCCAAGGTCGCCCTCGCGCTCGCCGCGGTGATGAACCTGGTCGGGGCGCTGATCTCCACCGAGGTCGCCAAGACCGTGGGTGCCGGCATCATCGACACCCCCGAGGGCTCCGGCGGCCTGCAGATCGTCTTCGCCGCGCTCGTCGGCGCGATCACCTGGAACCTGATCACCTGGTACTTCGGGCTGCCCAGCTCCTCCTCGCACGCCCTCATCGGCGGGCTGGTGGGCGCCGCGCTGGCCGCGGTCCACTCGGTGCAGTGGATGGGCATCGTGGAGAAGGTCGTCATCCCGATGGTGCTCTCGCCGCTGGTCGGGTTCGGCCTGGGCTACCTGTTCATGCTGGCGATCCTGTGGTCCTTCCGGGGCGCCAACGTGACGCGGGCCAACCGCGGGTTCCGCTACGCCCAGATCGTCAGCTCGGCCACGATGGCGCTGGGCCACGGCCTGCAGGACGCGCAGAAGACGATGGGCATCATCACCCTGGCCCTGGTCACCGCCGGCCAGATCGACACCTTCGAGGTGCCGTTCTGGGTCATCCTCGCCGCCGCCCTGGCGATCAGCGCCGGCACCTACGCCGGCGGCTTCCGGATCATGCGGACGCTGGGCCGGCGGATCATCCAGCTCACCCCGGCCGGCGGCTTCTCCGCCCAGACCGTCGCCTCGGCGGTCATGGTCACCACGGCCACCGTGTTCGCCGTGCCGGTCTCCACCACGCACATCACGACCACCTCGATCATGGGCGTGGGCGCCACCCGCCGGCTGTCGGCGGTGCGCTGGGGCGTGGCCGGGAACATCGTGGTGGCCTGGGTGTTGACGCTGCCTGCCGCGGGCGCCGTGGCCGCGGGCGTCTACTACCTCGTGCACGCGATCGTCGGCTGACGGAGGACGGGTGAGCGGGCTGCAGCTGGGGACGGCGCCGGCCCGCTGGACGCTGCTGGCGACCGTGCTGGCCTCGGCGATGGCGTTCCTGGACTCCACCGCGGTCAACGTCGCGCTGCCCACCATCGGCCTGGAGCTGGGGTCCTCGCTGTCGGGCCTGCAGTGGACCGTCACCGGCTACACCCTGGCGCTGGCGGCGCTGATCCTGCTCGGCGGCGCGCTGGGCGACCGGTTCGGCCGCCGGCGGGTCTTCCTGGTGGGCGTCGTGTGGTTCGCGGCCACCTCGCTGCTGTGCGGGCTGGCGCCCTCCACCGGGCTGCTGGTGGCGGCCCGGGTGCTGCAGGGCATCGGCGGCGCGCTGCTGGTGCCCGGGTCGCTGTCGATCATCCAGTCCTCCTTCGTGCACGCCGACCGCGGCCGGGCGATCGGCCTCTGGTCGGGGCTGGGCGGCATCGCGGGCCTCGGCGGGCCGTTCCTCGCCGGGTTCCTGGTCGACGCGGTGAGCTGGCGCTGGGTGTTCCTGGTCAACGTGCCGCTGGCGGTCGCCGTCGTCCTGGTCTCGCTGCGGCACGTCCCGGAGAGCCGGGACGAGGGCCACCACGGCCGCTTCGACGTCGCCGGGTCGGCGCTGGCCGCGCTCGCCCTGGGCGGCACCACCTACGCGCTCATCGACGCCGGGGCCGGGCCGGGCACCTGGGTGGCGCTGGTGGTCGGCCTCGCCGCGGCCGCCGGCTTCGTGGCGAGGGAGCGGACGGCGGCGGACCCGATGCTGCCGCTGGGCGTGTTCGCCGACCGCCGGTTCAGCGGCGCCAACCTCACCACGCTGGCCGTCTACGGGGCGCTGGGCGGGATGTCGTTCTTCCTGGTGCTGCAGCTGCAGACCGTGCTGGGCTACGACGCGCTCGCCGCCGGCGCGGCCGTCGTCCCCTCGATCCTGCTCATCTCGCTGCTGTCGTCGCGGGCCGGGGCGCTGGCCGCCCGCACCGGGCCGCGGCTGCCGATGACCGTCGGCCCGCTGGTCGCCGCGTCCGGCGTGGCCTACCTGTCCTTCGTCGACGCCGGCTCGCACTGGGCCAGCGCCGTGCTGCCGGGGTCGGTGCTGTTCGGGCTGGGCATGGCGCTGACCGTCGCACCGCTGACCGCCACCGTGCTCGACGCCGCCCCCGACCGGCTGGCCGGGGTGGCCAGCGGGGTGAACAACGCCGTCGCCCGGGCCGCCCAGCTGCTCGCCGTGGCCGCGCTGCCGCTGGCGGTGGGCCTGTCCGGGGACGACTACGCCCGGCCCGACGCGTTCACCGACGGCTACGCACTCGCCATGCGGTTGTGCGCCGTCCTGCTGGCCGCTGGCGGGGTGGTCTCGCTGGTCACGCTGCGGCCGTCCCACCAGACGGGACGCCCTGTTACCCCTTAGTCCATCGGGCTGGTAGACATTGCGCTCGTGCCGACGTCCTGCCTGCTCCCGGGTGACTACCTGGTGGGCCGCATCCACGTCGACCTCGCGCGCGTCACGACCGCGGCCTGTCGCGCCCGCTGACCTCTCCCGGAGCTGACGCTCCGACCCCGGCGCGGGTGCGCGGCCGGGGACTCCCCCCTCTCCCCTCCACCCATGGAGCTCGATCGTGCGCACCCTCGTCCTGTTCGCCCTGGTGGGCCTCGGCGCCCAGCTGGTCGACGGCAGCCTCGGCATGGCCTACGGCGTCACCTCGACCACGCTGCTGCTGGTCGTCGGCGCCAGCCCCGCCGCCGCCTCGGCCACCGTCCACCTCGCCGAGATCGGCACCACGCTGGCCTCGGGCCTGTCGCACTGGAAGTTCGGCAACGTCGACTGGAAGGTCGTCGCCAAGATCGGCCTGCCGGGCGCCGCCGGCGCCTTCGCCGGCGCCACCTTCCTGTCCTCCCTGGACACCTCGGTCGCGGCCCCGCTGATGAGCGGCATCCTGCTGGTGCTGGGCCTCTACATCCTCGTCCGGTTCACCCTGCGCGGCCTCAACCGGCAGAACCTGGGCAAGCCGATGCGCAAGCGCTTCCTGGGCCCGCTGGGCCTGGTCGCCGGCTTCGTGGACGCGACCGGCGGCGGTGGCTGGGGCCCGGTCGGGACCCCCGCGATCCTGGCCAGCGGCCGGATGGAGCCGCGCAAGGTCATCGGCTCCGTCGACACCTCGGAGTTCCTGGTCGCGCTGGCCGCCTCGCTGGGCTTCCTGTTCTCCCTCGGCACCCAGGGCATCGACCCGCTGTGGGTCGCCGGCCTGCTCGCCGGCGGCCTGGTCGCCGCGCCGATCGCGGCCTGGCTGGTGCGGCACGTGCCGCCGCGGCTGCTCGGCTCGGCGGTCGGCGGGATCATCGTGTTCACCAACACCCGGTCGCTGTTCAACGCCTTCGACGTCGCCGACGCCGTCCGCTGGCCGGTGTACGCGGTCGTCGTGGTCACGTGGGTCGCCGCGGTCGTGTGGTCCTTCCGGGCCTACCGGGCCGACACCGCTGCCGAGTCCGTCGAGGCCGCGCAGCGGCTGGCGGCGCAGCGCCGCGAGGAGCTGGTCCGCGAGGCCTCGCGCAACCACGAGGACACCGTCACCGCCGGCCGCCCGCAGGACCCCCGCGACTGAGCAGACGGGCCTCCAGGTCGGGCGGGAGGCCGGGCAGGTCGCGACCGGGCGGCGGCGCGGGGCGGTCGGCGTGCCGCTGCCAGGCCCAGGTGTCGGCGACCGTGTCGTGCACCGGACGGCCGGGCAGGCCCAGCTCCCGCGCCCGGGTGGTGTCGACGTCCCACGCGGTGCGCGCGACGTCGGCGGGCAGCCAGAACGGCAGGTGCTGCCACGGCGCCACCCCGGCGGCCAGCAGGTCGGCCTCGGGGACGACGACCCACTCCGCATCGCCACCGGTGACCTCCCGGCAGGTGTCCAGCAGCCCGCCCAGGGTGGTCATCCCGGCCGGCCCGGTGGTGTTCACCGGCCCCGACGCCCGGCCGCAGACGTCGACCAGCCAGCCGGCCAGGTCGCGGACGTCGACCAGCGCGATCGGCTGGTCCAGGGCGTCGGGGACGACGACCGGCCCGCCCGCGGCGATGCGCTCCAGCCACCAGCCCAGCCGGTGCAGCCGGTCGTGCGGGCCGGCCACCAGCCCGGCGCGGGCGGTCAGGAACCGGTCGCCGAAGGCTGCGCCCAGCACCCGCTCGGCGTGCGCCTTGACCGGGCCGTACTCGTCGTCGTCGGTGTCCCAGGTCGGCTCGTCCTCCCCGCGCAGCGGCCCCGGCGGCCAGCCGCGGTAGGCGTTGAGGCTGGACACGAACGCGTACCCGCGGGGGTCCAGCGCCGTCGCGTGCTCGGCCGCGGCCCGGGTCTGGCAGGAGGTGTCGACCACCAGCTCCGCCGCCCATGCCCGGACGTCGGCGGGCAGCGGGTCGTCCCGGTCGGCGCGGAAGGCCCGGACGCCGCCCGGCGGGTCCCCGGAGACACCCCGGGTCAGGACGGCGACGTCGTGGCCGGCCGCGCGGGCCGCGTCCACCACGTGCCGGCCGAGGAAGTGGGTGCCACCGAGCACCAGCAGTCGCATGCCCCCACCCTCGGGGCGGTCCGGCCCCGGCGTCCAGCCGGTTCGCCGACAGCCGATGCATTGCGCGCGACCGACCGGGTAGGGGCTCCTGCGACGTGCACCCCACCAGGAAGAGGTCCGGCATGCCGGTCATGGCCATCATCGGAGCAGGACGCGGGCTGGGCGCGGAGACCGCCCGCAGGTTCGGCCGGGAGGGCTACGACATCGCCCTCGTGGCCCGCAACCAGCAGCGCGTCACCGACCTCGCGTCCGACCTGTCGGGCGAGGGCATCACCGCCGGCGGGTTCGTCGCCGACGTCCGCGACCCCGACTCGATCACCCACACCCTGGACACCGTGGGCCAGGCGATGGGGCCGGTCGAGGTGCTGCAGTACAGCCCGCTGCCGGACAAGACGTTCCTGCGCCCGGTGCTGGAGACCACCCCCGCCGACCTGGTCGGGCCGCTGGAGTTCTCCGTCTACGGGCCGGTGGCCGCCGTCCGGCAGGTGCTGCCCGGCATGCGCTACCTGCCCGACGGCGCCCGGCCCTCGATCCTGTTCGTCAACGGCGGGTCGGCCGTCGTGCCCAACGCCGGCGTCGCGGGCACCAGCGTGGCCTTCGCCGGGCTGACCGCCTACGCGCAGATGCTGCACGAGGTGCTGGCCGACGAGGGCATCCACGTCGCCCAGCTGGTCATCCCCGGGGCCATGGTCGACGGCGACCCGGTGAAGGGCCCCGACGTGATGGCCGGCCACCTGTGGGACCTGCACACCGGTCGCCGCGACTTCCGCTTCCAGGTCGAGGGCTCCGACTAGGCGGCCAGCACGGCCCCGTCGTCGGTGGGGCGGGCGGTGCCGCGCACCGTCGGCGTCCGCTCCCCCGCCTCGACCGCGATCGGCAGCCGGTTCTCCGCGGGCGGGGTCGGGCAGGTGGCCAGGTCGGTGTAGGCGCAGGGCAGGTTGACGGCGCGGTTGAGGTCGACCACGACGGTGCCGTCGGCGTCGGGCACCAGGTGCAGCGACCGGAACGGGTAGGTGGTGTCCCCCGACGTCGTGTCGGAGAACAGCACGAGGAGCGCGCCGTCGCCGTGGCCGGGGAAGGCGCGCAGCGCGTGGTCGGTGCCGTCGAGGGTGAACTCGACGGTGCCGGGGGCGTCGTAGACGTGCTCGACGCCCTCGAGGACACCGGGGACCGCGGTCGGCCGCGGCGCGTCGAAGGGCACGAACCGGCCGGTCACCGCCCAGCGCGGGTCGGCGGGGAACGTCGGGGTGCCGGGGTGGGCCGACAGCAGCGGCGAGCGCGGGTCGCGCACCCGGACGACGTAACGGCCGCCGCGCTCGGCGACCTCGACCCCCACCTCGCCGGCCAGCAGCAGCCGGCTCTCCCGCAGGCCCAGCTCGCCCACCACGTGCTCCCCCTGCACCGGGGTGCCCTCGACCAGGAGCTGCTCGCCCTCGGCCAGGGCGACGACGACGCCGCGGTCGTCGGCCGACCAGCGGCCGGGCGCGCCGGGGGCGGTGACCGGCTGCTCGCCCAGCCAGGTCAGCGAGGTGACGGCGAGGAAGCCGTGCGGGTCGGTCAGCCGCTCCTCGCGGTCCCGGTGCCAGGCGGCCCACTCGTCGGCGAAGGTCTGCTGCACGGTGCTGGTCATGCAGCCGACAACGACGCCGGGGCGCCGGGTAGTCCTCAGCCGGCGGTCTGCACCGGGACCTCGCCGGTGCGCAGCGCCGGGTGCCGGCCGGCGGCGGCGAGCACCGCGCGGGCGCTGCGGGCGGCACCGGGCACCGACGCCATCCGCATCGCCCGGGCGCTGAACAGCGCCTCGGTGCCCGGCGGGACGACCAGCAGCTCCAGGTGCAGGTCGTCGGGCGCGCAGGTCAGCCAGACCAGCTGCGGGTCGCCGGTGGCGAACCCGCCCACCCGCACCAGCCGGTCGCCCACCGCCAGCTTGCGCGGGACGGCGTGCCAGGTGGCGAAGGGGTAGGTGAAGCGGGTGACGTGCACCCCCCGGCGGGCGAGCGCGGCGACCAGCTCGGGCAGCTCGACGGCCAGGTCGGTCGAGCGCGGCCACCACGCGCCGTGCAGCCCCGGGCCGGCGTCCGTGCGCAGGCTCACCCGCGCGTCGATGCCTCCGCGGAACCCCGGGAGCTCCTGCTCCCCGATCCACGCCGCCCGGTCGGCCACCGGCACCACCCCTCGTTCGATCCCGTGTCGATCCCCGACGGGCAGACGCTAGGACCGCCGCCTGTGCCCCAGGCCGGGACACGCGGCGCCCCAGCAGCCCCGTCCGCCCCACGGCCAGCCCTCACGAAGGGTGATCGGACGCCTCCATCGGCTCCGCCGCCACCCACCCCCGCAGAGACGTCACATGACGCTCAGGGCCCACTCCGGCGCGGACGTGGGCCCTGAGCGTCACATGACGGCTGCGGCTGGGGGTGGGGCGGTTACTCGCCGACCTTGGGCTTCTTGTTCCGCTGGCGGCCGCGGACGGTCTGGTCGAGCTCGACCTTGCGGATCCGGACGACGGACGGCGTGACCTCCACGCACTCGTCCTCGGCGCAGAACTCCAGCGCCTGCTCCAGGTTGAGCACGCGCGGCGGGATCAGCCGCTCGAGCTCCTCGGAGGTGGACTTGCGCATGTTGGTGAGCTTCTTCTCCTTGGTGATGTTCACGTCCATGTCGTCGGGACGGGAGTTCTCACCGACCAGCATGCCCTCGTAGACCTCCGAGCCCGGCTCGACCATCATCTGGCCGCGCTCCTGCAGGGAGAACATCGAGTAGGTGGTCGCCACGCCGGCGCGGTCGGCGACCAGCGAGCCGGTGGGCCGGGCGCGCATCTCGCCCAGCCACGGCTCGTAGCCCTCGAGCACGTGGTTGAACACGCCGGTGCCGCGGGTCTCGGTCAGGAACTCGGTGCGGAAGCCGATCAGCCCGCGCGAGGGGGCGACGTACTCCATCCGGGCCCAGCCGGTGTCGTGGTGCACCAGGTTCTCCAGCCGGCCCTTGCGGACCGCCAGCGCCTGGGTCAGCGTGCCGACGTACTCGCCGGGGGTGTCGATGGTGACCCGCTCGACCGGCTCGTGCAGCTTGCCGTCGATCGTCTTGGTGACCACCTGCGGGCGGCCGACGGTGAGCTCGAAGTCCTCGCGGCGCAGCTGCTCGACCAGGATGGCCAGCGCCAGCTCGCCGCGGCCCTGCATCTCCCAGGTGTCGGGGCGCTCGGTGGGCAGCATGCGCACCGAGACGTTGCCGACCAGCTCCTGGTCCAGGCGGTTCTTGATCAGGCGGGCGGTGACCTTCTTGCCCGACTTGCCCGACAGCGGCGAGGTGTTGATGCCGATCGTGATCGAGATGGAGGGCTCGTCGACGGTCAGCGCCGGCAGCGGGCGGGGGTCCTCGGGGTCGGCCAGGGTGTCGCCGATGCCGATGTCCTCGATGCCGGCGATGGCGACCAGGTCGCCGGGGCCGGCGCTGTCGGCCGGGGTGCGGGTGAGCCCCTCGGTGACCAGCAGCTCGGTGATCTTGACCCGGGTGATGGTGCCGTCGACCTTGCACCAGGCGACCTGCTGGCCGCGCTTCATCTCACCGGAGTGGATGCGCAGCAGCGCCAGCCGGCCGAGGAACGGGGAGGCGTCGAGGTTGGTGACCTGCGCGCGCAGGGGCTCCTCGGCGTCGTACTCGGGGGCCGGGATGGTGTCCAGCAGCGTGGTGACCAGCGGGCCGAGGTCCGGGCTGTCGGGGACGGTCCCGTTCTCGGGCTTGGTCAGCGAGGCCTGGCCGGTGCGGCCGTTGCAGTAGACGATCGGGAACTCGAGGGTCTCCGCGGGCAGGCCGGCGTCCTCGAGCAGCTCCATGAACAGCTCGTAGCACTCGTCGACGACCTCCTCGATGCGGGCGTCGGCGCGGTCGGTCTTGTTGACCGCGAGGATGACCGGCATCCCCTTGCCCAGCGCCTTGCGCAGCACGAAGCGGGTCTGCGGCAGCGGGCCCTCGGAGGCGTCCACCAGCAGCACGACGCCGTCGACCATCGACAGGCCGCGCTCGACCTCGCCGCCGAAGTCGGCGTGGCCGGGGGTGTCGACGATGTTGACGACGACGGGGTTGCCGTCGGCGTCGGCCAGCCGGATGGCGGTGTTCTTGGCGAGGATGGTGATGCCGCGCTCGCGCTCCAGGTCCATGGAGTCCATGACCCGGTCCTGGGTGGAGTCGTTGTCGGTGCCCTCGCCCTTGGCGCGGCCGAGTGCGCCGGCCTGCCGGAGCAGCGCATCCACGAGGGTCGTCTTGCCGTGGTCGACGTGGGCGACGATCGCCACGTTGCGCAGGTCGTTGCGGGTGGGCATGCGGAACAGCACCTCAGGAGCTCGGGGATGTCGCAGCGCCTGACGCCGCGGGGTCGCCGACCGGCGACCTTCCCATGGTAGGCGCTCCGGAGGCCCTCCCCGGCGTGTGCGCGGTCACCCTCCCCCGCCGGGGGGCCGCGCTCAGCGGTCGGCGACCCCGTAGGCGATGCCCGCGGCCACCAGGGTCACCGAGCCCACGGCCAGCCACGCCGGCCAGCCGACGCCGATGGCCAGCACGTGCGCGAGCACGAAGGCCACCAGGTACACCGCGGCCAGGCCCGCGGTGACGGCCCAGCCGCGACGACGGCGCCACAGCCAGCCGGCGGCCACGCCGCCGGCGACGAACACCGCACCGCCCAGGGCCCGGACGCCGGTGCCCTGCGCGACGGCGAACCCGGCGGCCAGACCGACCGCGACGGGCAGGGCGCTGGGCAGGGAGGTGCGGACCGGGGTGGACGTCGTCATGGCTCCAGTGTCCCCGGGTCAGCCGGCCGCGTCCTCGACGGCCGTGCGCAGGCCGTCGGCGGACAGGTCGGTGAGCTTCGTGCCGTCGACGAGGACGGTCGGTGTGCCGGTCACGCCGTCCTTGGACGCCTGGTCGGTGGCGTCCTCCACCCAGTCGCCGTAGACCAGGTCCCGGATGTCGGTGGCCACGTCCTCGCCGGTGGCGCCGGCCTGCTGGGCGTAGGCCACCAGCTGGTCGTCGGTGAGCCCGCTGCCGGTCTGCTCGTCGGGCTGGTTGGCGTAGAGCAGGTCGTGGAACTCCTGGTAGGCCGCCGTCCCCGCGTCGGAGGCGACGACGGCCGCGGCGTTGAGCGCGCGGGTGGAGTAGTCGTCGTTGCGCGAGGAGTCCAGGAAGGCCATGCCGTGGTAGACGATCGTGACGGCGCCGGACTGCTGCAGCTGCTCCAGCGTCGAGCCGGCCGCGTCCTCGAAGTCCCGGCAGTTCGGGCACTGGAAGTCCTCGTAGACGTCCACGGTGACCGGGCCGGTGCCCACGGAGAACGTGTAGCCGTTGCCGCCGGCCGACAGGTTGCCCGGGCTGGCGGCGTCGGCGGCGGTCGACGTCCGGCCGGTCTGCACCACGATCGCCACGACGACGGCCACCACCACGACGACCGCGGCCACCACGCCGCCGACGACGGTGCGGCGGCGGCGCTGCTCGGCGGCGCGGGCGGCGGCCTCGGCGGCGCGCCGCTCGGCGATCCGCTGCCGGGCGGCTTCCTTCTTGCTCGACGTGCTCATGGGGTGGCGGGCTCCAGACGGGGGGCGAGGGCGAGACGGGAGCGCGGCCAGCGGGCCAGCGCGAGGGCCACCAGCAGCAGGCCGGTGTCGCGGAGGGTCTCCGACAGGTAGCGGGTGTCGCCGGCGGCGACCTGGCCACCGCCGCCGAAGCAGCCGCAGTCGATCTGCAGGCCGCGCGCCCAGGCCGACACGATGCCGACGAGGAACAGCACCATCAGCACCGCGGTGGCCAGCGCCGCCGCGCGGACGGCCACCCCGGCCAGCAGCGCCAGCCCGACCACCACCTCGACCGCGGGCAGGCCGAAGGCGACCGGGGCGACGAGGGGCTCGGGCAGCAGCTGGTAGGCGCGCACGGCGCGCTCGGCGGCGGCCGGGTCGGGGAACTTCAGCGCCCCGGCGACGACGAGGACGCCGCCCAGCAGCAGCCGGGCGGCCGTCGCCAGCCAGGGACGCACGTGTTCGGACCGCACGACCCCACTGTCGTCGCCGGACCCCCGGGAGTTCCTGGGAGCGGCCTCAGAGTCCGCTGGCGAACTCCCGGACGCGGGCTGCGAACCGCTCGGGCCGGCGCAGGTGCGGGTGGTGGCCGAGGTCGGCGCCGTCGTCGTCGGTCCAGTGCTCGACGGTCGCGGTGGGGATCCGGTCGGTCAGCCAGGCCGCGTAGTCCGGGCCCGGGTCCAGGCCGTGCAGGGACAGCACCGGCACGGTGACCGCGGCGGCCGTCGCCTCGACGAAGGCGTCCAGCTC
>Ga0325400_1002368_pt1 | contig 16486 bp, 13 predicted proteins | sample PopdelMetagenome_2_FD_205662 | JGI IMG/M metagenome (GOLD analysis project Ga0325400, IMG submission 205662) | Populus deltoides microbial communities from Bellville, Georgia, United States - Xylem-PdKOR-R1 | ecosystem: Host-associated > Plants > Phyllosphere > Stem > Wood/Secondary xylem... | reverse complement strand
TCAGGTTCGAGCACCACGTCGGCGTCGATCCACGTCGTGGTGGGGTCCACGACGCTCACCCCGGCCAGCATCCAGGACCGCACGGTGCGGCGGTTGGCCTCGGCGGCCAGGTCGGCGAGCTGGGCGCGGTCGTTGACGCCGCGGATCTCCCACTCGTCGTCCAGCGCGAGGGCCTCGACGCGGCCGCCGTCGGCCCGGATGAGGGCCAGCACGTCGGTGAGGTACTTCTCGCCGGCGGCGTTGTCCTGCCCGACCCGGGTCAGGGCCGAGCGCAACGCGGTGACGTCGAAGGCGTAGATCCCCGAGTTCACCTCGCGGACCGCGCGCTGGGCCTCGGTGGCGTCCTTCTGCTCCACGATCGCCGTCACACCGGACTCGTCCCGCAGGACCCGGCCGTAGCCCGTGGGGTCCGCGAGCGTCGCGGTCAGGACGGTCATCGCGTTGCCGGCGTCGGTGTGCGCCTGGGTGAGCCGGGCCAGGGTCGCCCCGGACAGCAGCGGCACGTCGCCGTAGGTCACCAGGACGGTGCCCTCGGCGGCCACGTCGGCGAGCCCGCACTCCACGGCCCGGCCGGTGCCCGGGACGTCGTCCTGCAGGGCGACGACGGCGTCGGCGTCGAAGCCGGCCAGGAACTGCCCCACCCGCTCCGCCTGGTGCCGCAGGACGACGACGACCTGCGGGGCGCCGGTCGAGCGGGCGGCCCGGACGGCGTGCCCGAGCAGCGGACGTCCACCGAGCGGGTGCAGGACCTTGGGCGTCGTGGACTTCATGCGGGTGCCCTCACCCGCGGCCAGCACCACCACAGCGGCGGGGACAGCGGCGGGCGGGGTGGTGGATCGATCGGAACTCACGCGGTGCGTGCTCCTCGCAGCTCGTCCGGTCGGGGTGCAGGTTCGACCGGTGGCGTCGGCGGACAGAGCCGAGGATAACGGCCCGGCCACGCGGAGGTGGACACCCCGCGAACGCTCCCGGGAGAGGATTCGAACCCCTACTGGACGGGACCAAAACCCGCCGTGCTGCCGTTACACCACCCGGGACAGCTGTCGTGCGGGCCCATCCTGCCAGCTCCCCCACCCCGCACCTCACACCTGCCCCGTTCACCCGTCCGGCAGGATGGTCACGTGAGCCCCACCCGTCCCCGGCATCGCATGACCGGTGGTGAGCGCCGCGAGCAGCTCATCGGCGTGGGTCGCGGGCTGTTCGCCGCCAAGGGCGTCGAGGGCACCACCGTGGAGGAGATCGCCGCCGCGGCCGGGGTGTCCAAACCCGTGGTGTACGAGCACTTCGGCGGCAAGGAAGGGCTCTACGCGGTCGTCGTGGACCGGGAGATCGCGGCTCTGCTCGGGTCCATCACCCGATCGTTGTCCGGCCGGGGCAGCCCGCGGACGCTGCTGGAACGGGCCACGGTCGCCCTGCTGGACTACATCGAGTCCTCCACCGACGGCTTCCGGATCCTGGTCCGTGACTCCCCCACCGCCGCTGCGACGGGCACCTTCGCCTCGCTGATCTCCGACATCGCCCGCCAGGTGGAACACCTGCTCGTCGACGCCTTCGCCGCCCGCGGCTACGCCCCCGAACGCTCCGGCATGTACGCCCAGATGCTCGTCGGGATGATCGCCGTGACGGGCCAGTGGTGGCTCGACACCCGCGAGCCCGACAAGGAGGAGGTCGCCGCGCACCTGGTCAACCTGGCCTGGAACGGCCTGACCGGACTCGAACCCGAACCGCGGCTGTCGACGCGGGCCCGCCTGCCCGAGAACGGCCCCGGTGGATCACTAGAGTCGCCCGGGTGAACAGTCCCGAGACGCCCGGCGACGGGGGTGCGCGCGACGAGGTCGACGCGATCGTCGCCGCCTGGCGACGGGAAGCCCCGCAGCTCGACGTCGAGCCGCTGGAGGTGCTGTCCCGGGTCGCGCGACTGGCCCGGCACCTGGACCGGTTGCGCCGCACGGCGTTCAGCCGGCACGCGCTGGAGACCTGGGAGTTCGACGTGCTCGCCGCCCTGCGTCGCGCCGGGTCCCCGCACGAGCTCTCCCCAGGGCAACTGCTCGTGGAGACGCTGGTCACCAGCGGGACGATGACCAACCGGGTGGACCGGCTCGCCGGCCGCGGCCTCGTCGAACGCCGTCCCGATCCCGACGACCGGCGCAGCATCCGCGTGCGGCTGACGGCCGAGGGCTCCGCCGTCGTGGACGCGGCCCTGGCCGACCTCGTCGAGGCCGAGCACCGCATGCTGGACGTCCTGGAACGCGAAGAGCGCCGAGCCCTCGCCACACTGCTGCGGCGGGTCTCGGCGCCCTTCGAACACTGATCCGTCAGTAGGCCCCGCGGCCACGGAGCACGGCTCCGGCGGTCTTCCACAGGATCATGAAGTCGAACGTGAAGGACCAGTTCTCGACGTACCGGACGTCGAGGCGGACCGACTCGTCCCAGTCGAGGTCGGAGCGGCCGTTGATCTGCCACAGACCGGTCAGACCGGGCTTGACGAGCAGACGGCGACGCATGTCGTAGCCGTACTCGTCGACCTCCTTCTGCAGCGGCGGACGCGGGCCGACCAGGGACATCTCCCCGCGGACGACGTTGATGAGCTGGGGCAGCTCGTCGATCGAGTAACGACGCAGGACGCGGCCGACGCGGGTGATGCGCGGGTCGACCTTCATCTTGAACAGGACGCCGTTGCCGTCGGTGGAGTCGCGCAGGTCGATGAGCAGCTTCTCCGCGTCCGTGACCATGGAACGGAACTTCATCATCGGGAAGGACTTGCCGTCCTTGCCGACGCGCTGCTGCTTGAAGAACACCGGGCCGCGGTTGTCGAGCTTGATGGCGACAGCCAGGGCCAGGAACAGCGGGGACAGCACGACCAGGGCCAGGCCGGCCGCGGTGCGGTCGACGGTGGTCTTGGCCAGACGCCGCACCCCCTCGAGCTCGGGGCGCTCGACGTGCAGCAGGGGCAGCCCGCAGACGGGGCGGATCGCGACGCGCGGACCGATGACCTCGGTGAGGGCGGGGGCGACGACGAGGTCGGCGCGGGTGGCCTCGAGATCCCAGCCGAGCCGGCGCAGGCCGGGACCGTCGAGCTCCGGGCACGCGGTCACCAGCACCACATCGGCGTCCACGCTGGTCACGGCGTGCCGGACGTCGTCGAGGCTGCCGACGACGGGGATGCCGAGCTCGCGCAGTTCCGCGTCCTCCTCGGGGGTCCCGCGACCACCGGGGACGCAGGCCCCGACGATGCGCATGCCGTGGTAGCTGGCGCGGTGCAGCTGGCGGGCCATCCCGGCGACCGCGGCGCGGTGGCCGACGGCGACGACGGTCTGGCCGGCCTCACCGCGGGTGCGGCGGGCGTGCAGCTGCTGGCGCAGCGTGTAGCGACCGATGAGGGTCAGCAGCGTGGCGATGGGGAACGCGATGACGACGTAGCCGCGGGCGATCTCGAGACCGAAGGCCCAGGAGCTGGTCCCGACGAGGGCGACGACAGCCAGGGCCGCGGTCAGCACCCGGTGGAACTCCTCGGAGCCGACGCCGAGGAAGCGGGGTTCGTAGGTGCGCAGGGCGCCCATCGCCACGACCCACAGGACGGGCAGCAGCACGGCGCAGGCGACGACCGCGCGGCCGGACGTGGTGGCCAGGTCGGCGGGCGAGTCGTTGAACCGGCCGAAGAATCCGACGCAGGCCGCGAAGGCGGCGGCGAGCGCGTCCACCGCGACGATCTTCTGGACGTAGGTGCGCTGCCAGGCCGGCGTGCGCTCGGCGAGACCGAGGGCGTTGCGTTGACGTGGGACGAGCAGACGTTCGCGGCGGACGGCGTCCGCGGTCCCGTCCGCCGGAGAGGTGCCGAGCAGCTGGTCGTCCAGTTCCCCCGGTGATGTTCTGGCGCCGGGCACGTCGCTGATACTCAAAGTCCCCCCTGGGCTGGTGCGTCGCCCACCGGTGACGGCGGGTGACACCTGCGGCTCTCGCCCCCACGAGGGACCACCGGTGCGTGGCACAGAGTAGGGGAAGGCCACCCGAACGACGCAAGGGCTGACAGTCCCTGTGACGTGAGTCGTGCAGGAATTGACCGGATGGGCTCACCCGTTCGACGCAATGGTCACGTCTTGCAACTCTCAGTGATCGAATCGGTGAAACGGTCACTCGACGAGTTCGGACGCGCTCAACCACTTCTCCTCGAGCTCCTCGCGCTCCGCCGCGACCCCCCGCAACTCCCCGTCGAGACGGGTCACCGCGGCCAGGTCCGTGGCCTGCTCGGCCAGCTGCGCGTGCAGGGTCTCCTCCCGCCGGGCGAGCTTGTCGAGCTGCCGCTCGATGCGCGCCATCTCCTTGCGCGCCGCACGCACCGCCGCGCCGTCGACGGCCGGGGCCGGTACGGTCGCAGCGTTCTGGGCAGCCCGCGCACCCTTGCCTGCCGTCTTCATCGCGGCCCGGCGTTCGAGGTACTCCTCGACGCCGTGCACCAGGTCCCGGATCGTCCCGTCCCCCAGCAGGGCGACCTGGCGATCGGTGATGCGCTCGAGCAGGTACCGGTCGTGGCTGACCACGATCAGCGTGCCCGGCCATCCGTCGAGCAGGTCCTCGACGGCGGCCAGCGTGTCGGTGTCGAGGTCGTTGGTGGGTTCGTCCAGCAGCAGCACGTTGGGTTCGGCCATCAGCAGTCGCAGCAGCTGCAACCGTCGCCGCTCTCCACCGGAGAGGTCGTCGACGCGGGTCCAGGCGCGCTGCGCGGTGAAGCCGAGACGTTCCAGCAGCTGACCGGCGGGCACGTCCCGGTCACCGAGGCGCACGTGCTTGGCGACCTGGTCCACCGCCTCCAGGGCCCGCAGCTCACCGATCTCGTCGAGCTCGCGGACCTCCTGCGACAGGGTGGCGACGACGACGGTCTTGCCGCGCTTCACCCGACCCGCGTCGGGGGCGAGGGTGTCGTTGACCAGGCGCAGCAGCGAGGACTTCCCGGCCCCGTTGACACCGACGATCCCGATCCGGTCCCCCGGGCCGAGCCGCCAGGTCACCTTGTCCAGCAGCGTCTTCCCACGGAAGGCGAGGCTGACGTCCTCGAGGTCGACGACGTCCTTGCCCAGGCGGGTGGTGGCCATCCGGGCCAGTTCCACGCTGTCCCGCAGCGGCGGCACGTCGGCGATGAGGGCGTTGGCCGCGTCGATCCGGAACCGGGGTTTGCTGGTGCGCGCCGGGGCACCCCGACGCAACCACGCCAGTTCCTTGCGCAGCAGGTTCTGCCGCCGCTCCTCCGTGACCGCGGCGACGCGGGCCCGCTCGGCGCGGGTCAGCACGTACGCGGCGTACCCGCCATCGTAGGGGTCGACGACACCGTCGTGGACCTCCCAGACGCGCCCGCAGACCGCGTCGAGGAACCACCGGTCGTGCGTCACGACGAGCAGCGCACCGGACCCGTCGGGCCAGCGCGTGCGCAGGTGCTCGGCGAGCCAGGCCACCCCTTCGACGTCGAGGTGGTTCGTCGGCTCGTCCAGCACGACCAGGTCGTGGTCGCCGGCCAGCAGCGCGGCCAGGCCGACCCGGCGACGTTGCCCACCGGACAACGTCGAGACCAGGGCGTCGAGCCCACCGACGTCCGAGGCGTCGAGGTCACCGAGCAACCCCGCCACGACCTCGCGGATGCGCGGCTGGGAGGCCCAGGCATGGGCGGGCTGCCCACCGAGCACGGCCTCGCGCACGGTCATCCCCGGCGCCAGGGCGTCGGTCTGGGCCAGCATCCCGAGCCGCAGACCCCCGGTGTGGGTGACCCGACCGCTCTCGGGCTCCTGCTCGCGGGTCAGCAACCTCAGCAGCGTGGACTTCCCGTCGCCGTTGCGGCCGACCACGCCGATCCGGTCACCCTCTGAGACCCCCAGCGACACCTCGTCCAGCAGGGTGCGGGATCCGTGGATCACGGTGAGCTTCTCGGCGCTGATCAGGTTGGCCATTCACGAGCCTTTCGGGGTTCCGACGGGTTCCAGGACACGGGCGCCGGGGACGGGACCGGTCGCGGTGCGCAACCGGTGGGCGCCGACGAGCGGCGCGAGGTTCTGGGCGAGGCGGCGGGCCGCCGCCTCGGAGGGCGCCAGCAGCGCGACGGTGGGGCCGGAACCGGAGACGATCCCGGCGATGGCCCCCGCCCGCCGGCCGGTGTCGAGGGTGCCTAGCAGCTCGGCGTTCAGCGCGCAGGCGGCCTGCGTCATGTCGTTCGACAGCGCACGCCCCAGTGCCTGCGGGTCCCCGCCCCGCAGGGCGAGCTCCACCGCTTCCAGGCGGCCGTCGGACCCCGGGTCGGCCCACCCCTCGACCTCACGCAGACGGTCGCACTCGGCGAACACGGCGGGGGTGGACAGTCCCGAGGTGGCCAGCACGAAGACCCACGCGAAGGTCGCGGTCGTCAGCACGGGGGCCAGCCGTTCGCCCCGACCGGTGCCCACCGCCGTCCGCCCGTGCAGCCCGAACGGGACGTCGGAGCCGAGGGTGGCGCCGATCTCGGCCAACCCGTCCAGGCCGGAGCGCAACTGCCACAGCGCGTCACACGCGACCAGAGCGGCGGCGGCGTCGGCCGACCCACCGGCCATGCCACCGGCCACGGGGATCTCCTTGCGCACGTGCAGGTGCACGGCGTCGGTGATGCCGGCTTCACGGGCGAGCGCACGGGCCGCCCGCAGCGCGAGGTTCGAACCGTCCAGCGGGACCCCGCTGACGTCGGTCTCCCCCACGGCTTCGACGGAGATCCCGAACTCCTCCGCCGGCGTCGCGGTGACCTCCTCGAACAGGGAGACGGCCTGGAAGACCGTCACCAGGTCGTGGAACCCGTCGCTCCGCCGCGGCCCGACCTGCAGCAGGAGGTTGACCTTGGCCGGGGCACGCGCGGTGACACCCGCTGCGGGGGCTCCCGGCGAGGGAGCGGACGGACTGACGGACACGAGGTCCGACCCTACGGTGTCGCAACGGGTGCTCTCCCCGCCGCAGCGCTCGGCCCACCGCGCAGCCACCGCAGCGCGTGCAACCCGACGGCGGCGCTCTCGCGGGCGACGCCGACCGGCCGACGGTCCCGCGCCGAAGCCACCCACCGTCCAGCGGCGGCGGTCCCGGCCTCGACCTGCAGCGCCCGCCAGGCGAGGCGACCCAGCGCCCGGGTCGCGGGATCGTCGCTCGGGTCGCCCAGGGCCGTCCGGTAGAACTCTCTCGCGCTGCGCCGGACCAGGTCGGCGTCGAGGGTGGTGTTCGTCCCGTGCCGGCGGTAGTGACCCACCACCTCGTCCAGGAACACCAGCGGACGACGACGGGCGAGACGGCGCACGTAGTCCCAGTCCTCGCTGAGGGCGAACCGTTCGTCGAACCCGCCGACCGCGTCGACGACGTCGCGACGGACCATCAGGACCGCCGTGGGGAAACCCCGCCAGTCGTGCAGAACGCTGTCGTAGGTCGTGAGCGCCCAGGTCGGCAGGGGCACCCAGCCCCGGCCCCCGCGGTTCAGGGCCACCCGCCCCCGCTGGAACGCGGGCCAGGTGCCCTCGTCCAGCAACTCACCGTCCACATCGACCGTCTCGGTGAGGGCGTGCACCGCCTCGGCGTCCGGGTCCGCCGCGAACACGGCCGTCAGGCTCTCCAGGGCGTGCGGCCGGTAGACGTCGTCGGCGTCCAGGAATGCCACCCAGCGCGCCGCGGTGGGCAGGGCCGCGAGGCCGCTGTTGCGCGCGGCGGAGACCCCGCCGTTCTCCTTGCGCACGAGCCGGATCCGAGCGTCCCGGTCGGCGTACCCCTGCGCGACCTGCGCCGTGGCGTCGCTCGACCCGTCGTCCACGACGACGGCGGCCCAGTCCGTCCGGGTCTGGGCGAGCAGGCTGTCCAGCGCGGCGGGCAGGTAGGCGTCGGCCTGGTAGGCGGGGACGACGACGGCGACGGCCGCAGCCTCGAAGGGATCGGGCGAAGGGGGCAGGTCCACGAGGGGCCTCACAGGTCCGGCGGGCGGGGAACCGACGCGTCTCTCACATCGCGTCAGGGTTCCGACGCTACGTCGGGGCTCGGCCCTTGCTCCAGGACCTCGTCTCAGCCTGCTCTCAGCTGGGCGTCCGCGATGCGGGCGAAGTCCGTCACCGTCAGCTGCTCACCCCGCAGGGACGGGTCGACGTCGGCGGCCCGCAGGAGTTCCTCCGCCCGCGCGGGCGATCCGGCCCACGTGCCGAGGGCGGCCCGCAACGTCTTGCGGCGCTGGGCGAACGCGGCGTCGACGACCGCGAAGACCTGCTCACGCGTCGCCGCTGTCTCCGGCGGTTCCCGCCGGGTGAAGGCGACCAGCCCGGAGTCGACGCGGGGAACCGGCCAGAACACCGGCGGCGGGACCGATCCCGCCCGCCGGGCCTGCGCGTACCAGGCCGTCTTGACGCTGGGGACCCCGTAGATCTTGCTGCCCGGGCCGGCCACGATCCGGTCGGCGACCTCGGACTGCACCATGACGACCCCGTGCCGCAGCGAGTCGAACCGGGCCAGCATCGAGAGCAGGACGGGGACCGCCACGTTGTAGGGCAGGTTGGCGACCAGGGCGGTGGGCTCCGGGCCGGGCAGTTCGGCGACCTGGACGGCGTCGGCGAGGACCACCTCGAAGGACGTCCCCGTCCGGGCCCGGGCGCTGATCGTCGCCGGCAGCTCGGCCGCCAGCACCGGATCGATCTCGACCGCGACGACGCGGTCGACCACCTCGAGCAGCGCGAGCGTCAGCGAGCCGAGCCCGGGGCCGACCTCGACCACGACGTCGTCGGGGGCGAGATCGGCCACGCGCACGATCTTGCGCACGGTGTTGGCGTCGACGACGAAGTTCTGCCCGAGGGTCTTCGTCGGTCGGATGCCGAGCTTGTCCGCCAGGTCACGAACGTCCCTGGCGGACAGCAGTTGACTCAGAGTTTCTTGCCGCACACGGGCCATTGTCCGGCACCGGAGCGCTGGTACAGCAGCTTGGCCCGGTAGGTCTGCTCGTCGGCCGAGGCCTGGCTGGGCAGCCCGCTGCCACCGACGGACTTCCACGTCGAGACGGAGAACTGGTAGAGCCCGTGGTACTTGCCGTTCTTGGACACGATCGAGGCGTTGCCGCCCGACTCGCACTGCGCCAGCGCACCCCAGTTCAGGGAGTCGACGCTGCCGCCGACCGAACCACCCGAGCCGCTGGAGCCGGTGGATCCGGTGGAGACGGCGACCGGCTTGGCCTTGGTCCCGACCTGGACGACCTCCTCGACCGGCGCGACGTCGACGACCTCACCGGTCACGTCGTGCTGGCTGCGGACGCCGTCGCGGAAGACGTCGGAGTAGGTGACGGTCTTGGACCCGTCGACCCCGGCGGTGACGACCTTCTTCTCGCCCTTGAAGAGCGTGTCGGTGTCCTCGGTGCGGGTGCCGTGGGCGATGTCGACGACCTCGGTGCTGGTGGAGCGGTCGATGCGCACGACGCTCACGGTGAACCCGGGGGTGATCTCCGTCTCGCCGGTCGCGGAGACCTCGTCGCCGTCGCGGACGCTGACGTTCGCCTCGGCGAGCAGTTCGCTGACGTCGCCCGCGGTGCTGGTCAGCGCGATCCGCTGGCCGTCGGCGAAGACGGCCACGTCCTTGGGGGTGGTCACGTCGAGTGCGAGGCCCTGGCGGCCCAGCGGCTCAGAACGGGAGGCGGACAGCTTGGCGCCGTCGGCGCGGACGTCGAGGTCGGCCAGCGCCTCGTCGACGGTCTGCGCGGTGGTCCAGTACGTCGTGGTCTCACCGTCGACGGTGAGCGTGAGCTCGCGGCCGTAGCGGACGACGATCGTCTGCCCGTCGCTCAGCTCGGAGTCCTGCGCGGGAGCGACGATGTCGTGCTCCCCGATGGTGATGCCTTGCTTGTCCAGCACGTCCCCGACCGTGCCGGCGAACGTGCTCACCTCGGTCCGCTGACCGTCGGCGTCGACCACGACGTCCTTGTCGAAGGCGGTGAAGGCGACCGTGCCGCCGACCACGGCCACCAGGGCGCTGCCTCCGGCCACGAGACGGACGGTGCGGGAGGTCTTCCCGACGGAGTTGGAGACGAAGCTGCGGAACTGCACGAGGGATCCTTCGACGAAGCACCCGGGCACGAGATCCGGACAGGAGTGCTCGCGGAGGGACCCCCGTCCCCACGTGCACCGATCGGTCCGGCCACCTCGATCCGGCCGACTGGAGCGGACCGTAACCGCTCCGAGACCTGTTCGACAAGTAGCCGTGACCGCTTGAGCCCCCCTGAACCCTTTCAGGCGACACGTGATGCTGATCTCACGGCCATCACCAGGGGCCGTAGACGGTCTCCGTCGTCGCGGTGATCTGCGCGCACAGGGCGTCGAGATCGGTGCCGAGGGTCTGCGCCATCGAGCGCACGGTGAGGGGCACGAGGTAGCCCGCGTTGGGCCGGCCCCGGTACGGCGTCGGCGTCAGGTACGGCGCGTCCGTCTCGACCATGATCCGATCCCGGGGCGCAGCCCGCAACGCCTCGCGCAACGGCTCGGCGTTCTTGAAGGTGACGGTCCCGGCGAAGGACAGGAAGTAGCCGGCGTCACCGCACTCCCGGGCCATCGCCGCGTCCCCCGAGAAGCAGTGGAACACCGTCTTGTCCGGTGCCCCCTCCTCGCGCAGGATCCGCAGGACGTCCGCGTGGGCGTCCCGGTCGTGGATCTGCAACGCCAGGCCCAGGTCCTTGGCGAGCCGGATGTGCGCCCGGAACGCCTCCTGCTGCAGGGGAATCCCCTCGGGCCCGGTCCGGAAGTAGTCCAGCCCCGTCTCCCCCACCACGCGCACCCGCGGATGCGCGGCCGACGAGGCGATCTCGGCCAGGGCGTCCTCGTAGGTGCCCGCCGCGACCAGGTCGGGGATCTCGTTGGGGTGCAACGCGACCCCGCCGAGCAGCTGCGGGTAGCGGTCCAGGGCCTGGACGGTCCACCGGGCCGCGGCGAGGTCGCAGCCGATCTGGACGCTTCGGGGGACGCCGGCGGCCGCGGCCGCCGACAACAACGCCTCCACGTCCTCGGAGGTCTCCGAGTCCAGGTGGGTGTGGTTGTCGACGACCGGGACCGCCAGAGGTTCTGGCGCTGGAGGTCGCGTCACTGCTGCAGACGCCCCAGTTCCTCCTCCACCACGGCGGCCACGTCGAGCTTGGTGAAGATCGGCGTCGGCGCGGCCACGGGCGTGCCCGGGACCACCGGGTACGACCGCCACTGCGGCAACGTCTCGCCCTGCCGGTAGTCCCCGGTCAGGATCGGGTACGGACGGCCGTCGTCGAGGTCGGTGACCTCGCGCAGTTCCGGCATGGGCGACACGGTGCCCGAACCACCGAGCGCCTCGTGCACCTTCTGCGCCGAGTGCGGCAGGTACGGCGACAGCAGCGTCCGGCAGTCCGAGACGGCCTGCGCGGTGACGTGCAGGACGTCGCGCATCCGCTCGGGATCGGAGTTCTTCAGCTTCCACGGCTCGGTCTCGGTGAGGTACTTGTTCACCTCGCCGACGATCCGCATGCCCTCGGCCAGGCCGGCGCGCTGGCGGTGGTGCTCGATGTTCGTCCCGACGGTGGCGAACCCGCCCGAGGTGGTGGCCAGCAGCGTCCGGTCCAGGTCGGTCAGCTCCCCGCGGGCGGGGATCTCACCGATGTTCTTGGCGATGAGCGAGGCTGTGCGGTTGACCAGGTTCCCCCAGCCCGCCACCAGTTCCGAGGTCGCCCGGGTGGCGAACTCCTGCCAGGTGAAGTCGGAGTCGTTGTTCTCCGGACCCGCTGCGGAGATGAAGTACCGCAGGGCATCCGGCTGGTACCGGGCCAGCACGTCCCGGACGTAGATGACCACGCCGCGGGAGGAGGAGAACTGCTTGCCCTCCATCGTCAGGAACTCGCTCGCCACCACCTCGGTGGGCAGGTTCAGGTTCCCGAAGACCCCCGGAGCCCCACCGTGGGAACCGCGACCGTCGTAGGCCAGCAGTTCCGCCGGCCAGATCTGGGAGTGGAACGTGATGTTGTCCTTGCCCATGAAGTAGTACGACTCGGCGCTCGGGTCGGTCCACCACTTCCGCCACGCCTCGTCGTCACCGGAACGACGCGCCCACTCGACCGAGGCCGACAGGTAGCCGATGACGGCGTCGAACCACACGTAGAGCCGCTTGGCCGGGTTGTCCTCCCAGCCCTCCAGCGGGATCGGGATGCCCCAGTCGATGTCGCGGGTCATCGCCCGCGGCTTCATGTCCTCGAGGATGTTCTTGGAGAAGTTCAGGACGTTCGTGCGCCAGCGCCCCGTCTCACCCCGCCCCTGCAGCCAGGAACCGAGGGCGTCGGCGACGGCAGGCAGGTCGAGGTAGAAGTGCTCGGTCTCGACGAAGACGGGCGTCTCGCCGTTGATCCGGCTCTTCGGGTTCTTCAGCTCGATCGCGTCGAGCTGGTTGCCGCAGTTGTCGCACTGGTCCCCACGGGCGCCGTCGTAGCCGCAGATCGGGCACGTGCCCTCGACGTACCGGTCGGGCAGGGTGCGACCGGTGGACGGCGAGATCGCCCCCATCCCCTTGCGGGCGACCATGTACCCGTTCTTGTGGACCGTGCGGAACATCTCCTGCACGACGGAGTAGTGGTTGGCCGTGGTGGTCCGGGTGAACAGGTCGTACGACAGGCCGAGGCCTTCGAGGTCCTCGGCGATGATCCGGTTGTAGCGGTCCGCGAGCTGCTGCGGGCTCAGCCCCTCCTGCTCGGCCTGGACCAGGATCGGGGTGCCGTGCTCGTCGGTGCCCGAGACCATCAGGACGTCGTGACCCGCCATCCGCATGTACCGGCTGAACACGTCGGAGGGGACGCCGAAGCCGGCGACGTGGCCGATGTGACGCGGGCCGTTGGCGTACGGCCACGCGACTGCGGAGAGGACGTTGGTCATGGCAGGAGAGTCTAGGTGCGAGGTCCGACACGGGTCCGACACGGCTACGGTCGGGGCATGGACAGCCGCTGGGAGAGCGTCGTGGTCGACGCGAACGACCACCACCACCTGGCCCACTGGTGGCGCCAGGCGCTGGACTGGCGGGTCGTGTACCAGGACGACAGCGAGATCGACATCGGCCCACCCGAGGGCGAACCGGGTGTCGAACTGACGTTCATCCCGATCCCCTCGACGAAGAGCGCCCCCAACCGGATCCACCTCGACCTCGACACCTCCTCGGTCGCCGAGCAGCGCGAGACCGTCGAGTTCCTCCTCGACCTCGGCGCCCGTCGGGTCGACGTCGGACAGGGCGACGCCCCCTGGGTCGTGCTGGCCGACCCCGAGGACAACGAGTTCTGCGTCCTGGACCCCCGGCCCGAGTACGACGGGACGGGCCGGGTCGCCGCGGTCGTCTGCCTGGCCGGTGACCCGCGGCGGATGGCGGAGTTCTGGGCCCCGCGGATGGGGTTCACCGTCGTCCGCAGCACCGCCGAGGTCGCCGCGGTGCGGGGCGCTGACGGTCCCTTCCTGGAGTTCGTCGCCTCCCCCACCCCGCACTCCGTGAAGAACCGCTGGCACCTGGACTACCGAGCGACGAAGGAGGGCCGGGGTCGGGAACGCGTCCTGGCCGACACCTTGGCCGCCGGCGCCCGGCTCGCCGACATCGGCCAGGGACCGGGTGTCACCTGGACGGTGATGGCCGATCCCGAGGGCAACGAGTTCTGCCTGCTCAGCGGCGCCCGCTGATCCTCACGGGAGCAACAGGAGTTTCCCGGTCGTCCGACGACCTTCGAGGTCCTCGTGCGCGGCCCGCACGTCGTCGAGGTCGTACGTGTGCCCGACGCGGACGTCCAACTGCCCCGACGCGATCCAACCGAACACCTCCTGCGTCCGGGACAGCAGTTCCTCCCGGGTCTGGGTGTAGGCGCCCAGCGAGGGCCGGGTCAGGAACAGCGACCCGCCTGAGTTCAACCGCTGGATGTCGAACGGCGGCACCTGCCCGCTCGAGCCGCCGAAGAGGACCATCGTCCCGCGTGGCCGCAGCGCCGCCAGGCTCGCGTCGAAGGTGTCCTTCCCGACGCTGTCGTAGACGACGTCGACGCCCCGACCGCCCGTCAGTTCCTTCGCCCGTGCGGTCGCCTCGGCGTACGTGGTGACCTCGTCGGCGCCGGCCGCCCGGGAGAGCTCCGCCTTCTGCGGGGTCGACACGGTCGTCAGCACCCGTGCCCCGCGCAGTTTCAGCATCTGGGTCAGCAGCAGCCCGACCCCACCGGCCCCCGCGTGCAGCAACGCCCACGTCCCCTCGGTCACGGGGAACGTGTCGGTGCACAGGTAGTGCGCGGTCAGGCCCTGCAGCATGACGGCCGCCGCGGTCCGCGCGTCGACCCCGTCGGGCACGGGCACGAGTTCCGCGGTCGGGACGAGCACCTGCTCCGCGTAGCTGCCCGGCGCCTCCTTCCACGCCACCGGCTGGCCCTTCGTGAACCCCTCGGCGTCCTGGGCGACCCTCCCGGCCCCCTCGCTGCCGAGCACGGTCGGCAGGTCCATCGGGTACACCCCACCGCGGCGGTAGGTGTCGATGAAGTTGATCCCCACCGCCTCCACGTCCACCAGGACCTGACCCGGCCCGGGCACGGGGCTCGGGAGTTGGGTGACGGTGAGGACCTCGGGTCCCCCGGTTCGTTCGATCTGCACGGCCTTCACAGGGCCGCAGCATGCCAGGAGTCCTACCGTGACACCCATGCAGATGCGCACACTCGGGACGACAGGGATCCAGGTCAGCGAACTGTGCCTCGGCGCCATGATGTTCGGCGCCTGGGGCGACACCGACCACGGCGACTCGGAGAAGATCATCCACCGCGCCCTGGACTCGGGCATCAACTTCATCGACACCGCCGACGTCTACTCCCAGGGCGAGAGCGAGGAGATCGTCGGCAAGGCGCTGGTCACCCGCCGCGACGAGGTGGTGCTCGCCACCAAGGCGCACAACCAGATGGGCGAGGGCGTGAACCGCTCCGGGAACTCCCGGCGCTGGATCCGGCAGGCCGTCGAGGACAGCCTGCGACGGTTGCGCACCGACCGCATCGACCTCTACCAGATGCACCGCCCCGACTGGACGACCTCCCTGGACGAGACCCTCGGGGTTCTCAGTGACCTGATCCGCGAGGGCAAGGTGCTGGCCGTCGGTTCCTCCACGTTCCCCGCCAGCCTCGTCGTGGAGGCCCAGTGGGTCGCCGAGAAACGTGGCCGCGAACGGTTCGTCACCGAACAGCCCCCGTACTCGATGCTGGTCCGCGGGATCGAGACCGACCTGCTCCCCGTCACCCAGCAGTTCGGCATGGGCACCCTGGTCTGGAGTCCCCTCGCCGGTGGGTGGTTGTCCGGGAGGTGGCGCAAGGGCGCCGAGGTCCCCACGAGTTCCCGCTCGGACCGGATCCCCGCCCGGTACGACCTCTCGATCCCGGCGAACCAGGCCAAGTTCGAGGCGGCCGACGCGCTCGGAGCGCTCGCCGACGAGATCGGGGTCCCGCTGATCCACCTCGCCATCGCGTTCACCCTTCGGCACCCCGGCGTGACCAGCGCCATCATCGGCCCCCGCACGATGGGACAACTCGAGTCCCAGCTCGGCGCCGTCGACTACGTGGTTCCGGACGAGGTGCTCGACCGGATCGACGAGATCGTCCCGCCGGGCACCCAGTTCAACCCCGCCGACGGCGGGCAGCGGCCCCACCCCCTGTTCGAGAGGGCCGGCCGCCGCCGCTGAGGCCCGAGCCACTGCGTGTCGTTCCGACACGTCCACAACGGTTTCTCGTGCCGGAACGACACACAGTGGGAATCAGCCCTTGACCGCTCCCGCGGCGAGGCCGTCGAGCAGCTGCTTGCGCAGCAGCAGGAACACCAGGATCGTCGGCACGGTCGCGAGCACCGACCCGGCGAGGACGAGGTCGTAGGACCGGTTCTCGGACAGGAACAGCGTCTGCAACCCCAGCGGGATCGTGGCCCGGTCGATGTCGGAGACGATGACCAGCGGCCACAGGAAGCTGTTGTAGCTCTGCAAGAACGTCCACACCGCCAACGCGCCGAGCGAGGGCCGCAGCAGCGGCAGCACGATCTGCAGGAACGTGCGCATCTCGCTGCAGCCGTCGATCCGCGCCGCCTCCAGGACGTCGTCGGGCACCGACTGCACGATGTACTGCTGCATCATGAAGATCCCGAACGCGGGTGCCACCCACGGCACGATGAGCGCGAACCACGGGTTTCCCAGACCGGCCTTGACCAGCAGCACGAACAACGGTACGAGGATCACCGCGAACGGCACCGACAACGAGCTGAACATCACCGCGAACAGCGGGCCCTTGCCACGGAACTGGTACTTGGCGAACCCGAACCCGGCCATCGCGCACACGAACACCGAGACGACGGTGGCGATCACGGCGACCAGGGTGCTGACCCCGAACCAGGCCCAGAACGGCTGGGTGGTCAGCAGGTTCCGGTAGTTCTCCAGGGTCGGGTCGGTCGGGATGAGCTGCGGCGGGGTGGAGAAGATGTCACCGCGGTCC
>Ga0325400_1002367_pt1 | contig 16491 bp, 13 predicted proteins | sample PopdelMetagenome_2_FD_205662 | JGI IMG/M metagenome (GOLD analysis project Ga0325400, IMG submission 205662) | Populus deltoides microbial communities from Bellville, Georgia, United States - Xylem-PdKOR-R1 | ecosystem: Host-associated > Plants > Phyllosphere > Stem > Wood/Secondary xylem... | reverse complement strand
TCTCTCCCTACCGGTCAAGCTTCTTTTGATATGGAGCTTTCCCCGGATTCTCTTGAGGTCGGGGTTGAAGAATCTGGGTACTCAACAATGGGTTAAGCCTTTAGCTACGGCTGTTGGGGCAAGTCAACAAATTTCAAGTAAACATGGGCAAGAAAAGAATAGCTCGAAAGCTCCCAAAAACATCTCCAAGTTGTTACAAGAAAGCAGACAGAGAAGTCTTCAAAATAAAAATATTAGGTCTCTACGGGTCTTTTTTTGTCTCTAGGAAAAGGATAAATAAGCGTCACTGATATTCTTGGTCCTGTTTTCAAAAAGGAGCTTGGGGAGGGAGACCAGGAATTCGACTAGCCGAGAAAGGGGTTCCATTCAATTTCCCTTTTGATTTGAGAATTCTAAAGTCTGATAAGCCCATTAAAGCGTGGCAAGTGTTGAGCAGCGAGTATTTTGGTAAGTTATCCAATTTTTTTTATTATTATTTTAATAACACAGATAGAAAAATATTTAGAGATCTAATATTTTCGAGGGAGTTGTAATTGGCATATGTGATATGTTAGTAGCAGATACTATCAGTATCTGCGATTAATAGAACATAATATTTTATTAAAATTAAACAAATTTTATATTTATTTATAATTTTTTATAATATATAATAATATATAACTATATTTAATAATCATCATCGCTTCTAAACGAGCATGAAGCACTTATGGACAAGCTTGGAGCATTAGTGTACAGGTTTGAAGCATTACCTCAACTCGTCCACTCGAGTACAAGTCTATAATATCCATGTAGGCATGACAAGGACTAATATCATCCTAGCTTGTGGATGAGCCTAAGTTGCTCATAGACGAACGAACATCCCTAACACTCTCATGATAAACAATCTCATCTTCCGCTAATTCTAGTTCAAGAAGGTCAACCTCTCCAACCTATTGAAGTCCACCATGATATAAATTAAGCGTAATGTTTGCCATAATATGTCACATCTCATCGACATCTTCACGGATAATCATTGTTACTTTCTGAGCTTCCCATGCCAAGTAATTAATCTATATACATACATTAAAAACCAATTAGCAGTCATCATCCATAATAAAATTAATATGATATTTAATAAATATTGAATGTAAAACAATATTGCATACCAATCAATTTTGCCTTTGATATTGGGGGGAAAATTGCATTGAATTACGTGGACATCTCGGGAAACATGACCAGGTAAGTGTAATGAAACGACGTGTAATAAACATATATCATCTCATGTATGTATATATATCAATCGTTGGATGCCACTCCTCAAAAACATGATCTTTTCTAGCATCCCAAAGATCTAGGTAAGATGCATAAATTACAAACCAATTTCCCTCGCGCTTACCCTGGGAACTAATAATATGTAACTCGTCTCTGATATCAACATAATCTGGTATATGCTAAGATAGTCCAAACTGTCGCGTTACCCGATCTGGACAATGCATCTCAACAATGTCCTTAGCCTCTCTTCTAGCGCAATCCATTTATCATACCCTACATGATCAGAGAATCTGACGTCCTGTGGATCCTCGTTTGTTAAATCCATTGTAATAAGGATTTGGATGGGCCGAGTGGGATTAGGATGCTGCTTATGTGGTGTATTTGCCCCCATGTTTATAGGTGCGACAGGGACTTGAGCTGTTGGTGGTGCTTCATCAGGTTGAGTAGACGTTCCCACTCCATCTTTGGCTCTCAACATTTGCTCGAGCAAACTGGTCAGGTGCGCCACATCATTCCGAACTCCTTTAAGCTCTTTTTGATACTAAGCTTCTGGTTGTGACCTTTCTTTGTTTTCCATCCATTTTCTTTGTCAAGTGTTGTGGATTCTAGAAGGGGGACCTATGTTTCTTAGTCTGCAGATGCGTGTATAGATGTATGAGAAAATGCATCATTTTGATGAGAATGCTTTGTATATTGGGTATGGATGCAGTTTTCTTGTGAATGAATAATAACCACCACTTTATAAACATAGGTTCTCTTGTCACATTGCTAGGAGTACTGCCTTTCAAGTCGTTTGCTTGAATCATATTCACCAAGAGACAGATTTTGCATAAGAAGATGGGTCAACGCCCTTTTCATTAATGCTTGATAAGTTTATTACATAAAAAGAAAATACAACATATTAATCCCTTTCCTCCACAAACTCTTTAGCCAAAGGTAAAAAGACAAAGCCACGGTTCTCAATCTTCCCTAGAAAGGCATCGGTTTCAACTAGGCTTCGGCGATAGCGAATGATGTCCCCTCCCACATTCTGCGCATTGATTCTAATAATTCGAGCATGTGCAGCAGCTTCATCCATTTGCTCATCTGTCTTGGTCATCTTTTCTAATAGCAACATATTGGTTCTGTTCAAAGCAGTGTTGTTGGCGTCGATTTGATCCTTGTGTTTTTCCATTGCTGCTATCTTCTCGTCCAAATACTTCATCTTTTCACGTTCCTTGTCAAGTTTTATCCTCATAACTTTTATCTCATTCTTCTTAACCGCTAATTCTGTTTCAACAGCCTCAAAACCTTTCCTTTTACTTTTTTCTTTTGCAATCCCCATTGAACGGCTTTCCAACTCTATATATTTCTTGTTCAAATCCTCATACTTCCCAATCCTATCCATCAGTTCGAACAGGACTTGTGCAAATTTTTCTTAGAAATATTCTGCACTTCTTTGGCAATCGTTAAAGTCAATCTCCATTGCTTCAAGTTCAGAGCAACTTTGCATCCAATCCAAACCCATCCCTCTTAGCTCCTTCTCACTTCTTTCCCTAGCAATCTTCTCTTCGCCCAGCTTTAACTCAAGCTTTGTTATTCACGCATCTCTAGATTGTATTTGCTCATCTAGAAATGCTCTCCTTTTATCTTCTTTAAGCATCATTTCTTCCAATGTTGCCTTGTCTTTTCTGTTTTTGCTCAATTATGTCCGAAGTTTTTCCACTTGTCTTCTCAACTCCTCTTTATTATTGACCCTTTTCCTCTTAATAAGCTCTTCTATAGTTTGGGGAGATTTGACTCCTACACAAAGCATGGCTGAAGCTGATAAGTCTCTCCATCTTGCATATCCTTCACTTGCACTTGGATCCTTTAAACCTTATATCTCAACCAAAACCAAATGCTTCTAATCTTATTTGATGATCTCCAAAACTTCTTGTGTAATGGGATCTTTGAACAAACCAAAGAACTGAGCAATTTCCATAGACCTTGGAACAAACTGCATGCCTACAAGTTGCCTTACGACCAGGGCTGAAGCATAACTCACATAACATGTAATCCCCACCAATGGCAACCAACGTCTCTGTCCACAACTCATTAGGACTTTCACTGTCGTTATCCATGGGGCTCTCCACTTGAAATCACTATTAGGCAAACCTTCTAATTTATCAACCCAACCTTGGTTGTCTAGATCTTCCCATTCTTCTTCTTCTACCAACTTCAGGGGTCTTTGGGTGAACCATCAAAAATTATTGAAGACAAGTTTTTTTGTTTTTATATGGCTAACCATCCAGATATACAACAACTGCGTGCAGCATCTCATTGCTCCTTTTCCGGTCCTTCTACAATGATTAAGCGTCAAGATGGTTTCAGCTAAAATAGCAGCCACTGGATAGATTTGTGTATTCTCATACTCTACATAAGCAGCAGCGGCCTCCAAACTCACTACACCCGTCTGACTTGGGAACAACACAAGGCCAAATATGCCCAAGGCAATCAATCTATCTTTTTCTAATCCTGACTTCTTTTCCAGATCAATTTCTAGCATCCTCCAATTCAGATCGGTAGCATTTTTTTCCAAAAACTTTTCCAAGTTAGAGATTCTGAGCAGTTTTGACAGTTCGGGGATGATCTTGTCAGATCTCAAAGGCAAATAAATCCGATACAGATTGTTTGGAAACTCAGTCAACATCCTATATTCCTCCATAGTGGGACATATGTCTATGCTTCAAAAAGAGAAACACTGGTAGTCTGGATCCCAAAAATGAACTAAGGCTCGTATAGCTGGGCTCAAAACTTCTACCCTTGCGATTTCCACCAAACGTCCATATTTCCTTAAAAAATGCATTTTTATCCACATTCTGAAAATGAGTCGTTAACTTGTTCACCTCATTCATAATGCAATTCAGGTTCTTTATTGGTGACATCTTCTTAGCATCGCTTCTAAGGCAATCTCCTTCAGTCAATTGTGACAGTTCAGAATTTTTCCTATACTCCATGATGGAAGATTTAGTAATGGTGGCCATTTCATTCACAAGTCCTGCAATTCAAGATGCCTTGGGGTTAGACTTGTTTTGATGCAAAAGATATTATAGAGCATACAACCCAAGGATAGGTTCTAATTCCTTTACGTGAGACATAGGGTAGGTTTACTACTTAGTCTCTAAAAAAGGGTCTCTTGCTGTCCCAGTGATCACCTTTGTAAAGGCAATATGGGGGTTCAGCAGATAGTGGGATGACACATATACCAATCACTATCAGTCTAAATACTCAGCAAAGAGTTGGGGTTTACACAAACTTAAACCTTGACTCAAGTCATAAGGCAAGCTGCTAGTCCCCCACTTAACTTAAAGTAAAATGTGTGTGCCTTCAAAAGGATAATAATAATAAAGTGATGCATGACTATACCATGTATGACAGAATGTAAAGATGCATGCTAAAGCTTTTAAACAAAGTATCATTCATATAAGAAAACAAAAACCAATAACATATAGCATAAACAAACAAATTACCAAGCCTAGTCCTAAATCCCCAGTGGAGTCGCCATCCTGTCGCACCCTCGCGGCGGAGCGCGGCAATCCTCGATTGATTTTGGGGTTTTTGTTGTTTTTTGTGTGAAAGAGAATCACCACCTAGTATTATGGTCATTAGAAAACCTAACTGGTTTTTCAGAGATTCTAAGGCAAGGGACTAGTTGCGTAATGGGAAGGTGTTAGCACTCCTAGTACGCCCTACCTAAGGTAAGCTGCTTGGTGTTTGGTTTGTCTTATAATTGCTATGATGTTGGTGTTTTTTAATCCCATCAGTTTTTCTCGGTTTGATTCTAACTAAATTTATTAAGATAGAAATGCAAGAAGATTCCATGTGCTTTACAAGCTCATTTTTCCCTTGGTATTTCAAGATTTTGCGACTCGTAAATCGCAAGGAGGAGGGACAAAAATTTAGAAATCTAAGGTGCTTTAAAAACCTTTTTTTTTGTCTTAGTGTTTTATACTCTCACGGCTCTTAAACTGTGGAGTAAAAAAATTAAAATGTCCTTGATTATAATCAAGGCGTCTTTCAAGGATGTGTGCGGATTTATTATTCCTAGAAAATTATTTTAGATATTTACAACTCCAGGTTTCTTCATCCAAATATTAACAGTGAATAATAACAAATTATTCCCAATAATATTTTGGATATTCGTCCTTTAAGGATTTCTTTACCAAACATTAGCGGTGAATAATAGATGAATTCCTCCCAAAATAAGATTTTTATATTTTTTGAAATATTGGCCAATACCCTTTGGAGTTTTACAAACATGTTGTAAAATCCAAAAATGCAAGAAAATAATTTTTGTTGTGTTTAAGAAATCCATGCGAAAACACATTTTCGAAACTTCCAATATTTTTTATATATAAAAAAAACGTTCAAAACATGTTAGGGTATTGGCCGTATGCAATACACAAGAAAACATTTTTTTTTAAAACCACAAGCATCACAATTAAATACAAGAATCGCAATAAAAGGTAACCAATCGTCACATATATTCTAAAATTTACAAGAAAGCTTAAAGCAACTAAAAAAAAATCATAACTGAGAGAAATAAAACAGAATTTAGTAACAGTGTTCATCCCCATAAACCCATTTTAGTGACAGTGTTCATACCCATAAACCCCTTTCTTTGACAAAACTAAAACCTGCTTTAACTCCCCCACGCAGACAGCAAGAAAGAAAAAAAGAAAAAAAAAAGGCATGCTCTATTCATGTATATAGGAAAAACAAAACCATGCTGGCTAATCTCTCAAGAAGCAGGAAAAAAGAACGAACAGAAAAGGGAGTTGATGATGAAGAAACAACAGCCCCCCTCCCACGGTTCCTTATGAACCAGCGAAAGAAAGAAAAGAAAAAAAAAAGAAATAGGTTTTTAAAACGTCAGGAACAACAAAAGGCAAGCGTTTATTGTAGTCTAAAATTGAAAACGAATGTGCAGAGCAAAGACAAAATTGGTTTTTAAAACGTCAACACAACAGATTTAAAGGCACCAAAGAAGGAGAAAGTTAAGACTTATACCTGCAGGTCTCAATGTTTTTTTTTTTTTGCAGAAGATGAAATGGAAAACCAAGCGAACGTTCCTGTCAAGGTTTAGCAACAAATCTCCCTCTTCGTCTTGTCTTTTTTCTCTCCTCTTTCCTCACAATAACACCCGAATGCAAGAAAGAAACTCTCTCTATTTATTGTGTGTTTTTTTTTTACTTTGCCTCTCTTGCGTTTTTTTGTCTCTCTTTGCTGCGTTTTTTTCTCTCTTTGCTGTGTTTTTTTTGCCCTTTACTCTCTGGTTTTCTTTTCTTTTATACTCTCCTTTTCTGCCCCTTGCTAGGTTATTAGAGGGGTTTATATATAGTCTAACATATCTCTATTTAGGAAAGATTCAATGCATTAATTCTAGGATGCAAATCCCTGCTGATGTGCAGTAAACAAACGCAAAAAGAAAACTGAAATATTCTTATTCCTATTCTGATTTTCAGCACTTAATTTCCATTGATCAAAGGGTGGTACAACTCCTTTCTTTCCTTCCATAGCTGGGACCATGAGACACCAGCTGTTTCCTTTGAAATGAATCAATAAAAATGTGGTCTGCAGCTCTCCAATCAGCAAGACAAACATGGAAACCAGCAGGAAATTTGCAGAGGAAAAAAGGAAAGAAATCAGATGGGTAAGGTTGTATGCTGTAAAGTCTTATTTTCCTTATTCGGTGTGGTAAAAAATCCTGTTATTTATGATGATCCAACCCCCCTCTTCAGCTTTCAATATCCTTCTTCAACTTAATCACTCATTTTAGTACTTTTCAATTCAGTCCTTGGTAAAAAAAAATCCTTCTCACTGCAGGAATCCCTACTTTCACATTAGATATTCAAACGGGAATATCTTGAGCTTCTGATATTGAAATCAAGCAATTCAAAAGCCCAAATTCATCTACGTGTCCCGGACTACAACTTTGATGAAGGATTCTAATTAAGATAAAATCGTTTTAAAGAACAGAATCTGACAGTAATCTAGTTGGTCAAAAAGATTCCTGATCTGACAATGTCGAGCATCCAAATTTGACTGAGAGTTTGCCTTAAGATCAATGATCCCTAGGACCCAATAAAGGTGGAGGTCAATTTTTCAACATGTTATGAGTGACAGAACATAACTAGGATGGTCAGATATCGTACAAATACCAAGTTAGAATCAGAGCCTAAGTTGGAATAAAAAAATTACGACAGCAGCAGAACCAGTTTTTTTTTAGTGCAAATTCTGAGGGATTTATCCTACCTTAAAGACCAGATAAAGAAGGAACAAATTTAGCATTATGAAGACTCCTGATTAATCTAAGAAAACCTAATGATTTTGGCAGCAAAGGGGAAGGATAAAGAGAGCAGAAAACAGCTCAAACAGGGTTTAAAAAAATATTTCTTTCTCCTCCGCTTTTGTCAATTTTCTAGCAAACATGAGCTACACTCTTACACTCGGTTCAAAACGGGTATACACCATCTTTAACACTTGGAAAATTGAGTAACAACAAGAATTATAAGGTAGTATTTAAAATGGCATTAATTAATCAAATAATTTAAAATACATATATTTGAAAAATAGTAGACATCCAATAATTTATCTTTTTTTTTTAGTCTTACTTTACATGGTTATCAGTATAGATATGCAAGCATGGCTCCGCCCTCAGCTATACTTCAAAATGGCCCAAAAATCATCAAGTAGTGTCAGAATGTATAATAGTATTGCATTTCCAGTAATGCTAATCAAAATAAGACCTCTAATATATGTAATATGTATGCCCAAGCATACATAATCAACTGGAATGCTATCATATATGCCGAGGGGTCTTAAAATTAACGTCTAACCATGTCAAATTGATGCAGTAATCCAAATAAGCACTGGTTGGAGGCACCCATCCTAATAGTCGAACACATAAAGTATCTCTATCAATTGAACTTTCATCACTTATCACACGTGTTCCATTTATCATAAGATTGGTCACTATAACCACATCATAGAGGGTAGATATCATCTCACCAACATATAAATGGAAGGTGTGTATCTCGCGCCTTCATCGCTCAACCAACGTTGTAATCAATGTGTGGTTAAGATTTATGTGATTTAACTGATTGATCTTATAAAAACTAGCCTCGATAACATACGACCAAACACATTCATTCAGCTTCATCAAAGCATGTTGTCTAGGTGTTATCGGATCACTGCCTTGAAAATCAAGCAACTTAGGTACTAAAACAGTTAAAATCATTAAAATTTAATAATCTACAATTGAAACCCATCAATTGAAGCACCAAATGCCCAAAATGTTCTCCCAAATATTGCTTTATTTCCATCAACCATTTTATGATCCTAAGTGACAATTGTTCCCGGATTTGAATCTTTGATGGCTAGTAGAGTTTTAGGTAGGTTTTGAAATGACTCTTCGTGTGTACGACATGACTGCTTCAATATTTTCTGTTTGGCCATCCACGTCTTCTAATAAGAGACTTCATGCTTATAATCCCTCTCCACAGTACCCTGAATCATTGCAACACTCGTACTTAACTCCCTCTTTATAATTATCAACACCACCTCTGCAATTAGATCTGAGTCAATCTAACGATGACGTTGCAAAACAAGAAGGTTTTGATATATGTGTGACCCTTTTATTTTTAGAAATTTCTCATGAATCAGACCTTTGATAATACCCCCACACAAAATCATCTACAAACTAGTTTTTGAACATAGGACTTTGTTGAATGATGGACCTTGTACTTCAAAGAATTCTTTATATGCCACTATTTTACTATATTAACACATTCAAAGCGTTTCGGTAGCCCCTCCACGACTAGGTGGCACATGTGGTCTAGTTATTTTTGGTTTGGCACTTGAGGTCTCTTTTGTTTTTATTTTTTTTTCCTACTTCATCCATGATTTTCATGATAGCCTTCTAAAATTTCAAAGTAATCCTTTAAATTTTTTTTCCTTAAAATTTGGTCTTTATTTTTTGAATTATTATTTTATTTGGAATAATCTAAGAAATTAGAATTTTTTTTCCCAATTTCATCCCCTGTGGATTTATTTGTCTATCAGATTTGGTTCTCATTCTTTTAATTGGTATTGGTTAATATGGTTTTAAATTTTTTTTTTTATATAATTTCATCTTTATTGAGTCTTTTTTCAATCAAATCCGATCCTTTTTTTATTATTATTTTGTTACCTTGAAAAATTATTTTTGTCTTGTCCATATGTTCCAATCTATTTACCACCTTTTCCTTTTACTTTTCTACATCAAGTTAAATCAATTTTTCAATTATACCCAACACAATTACTAAAAATCTTACAAATTAGATGATTATAAATTAACCATTTCATAACCCTTCCACCATACTTTCATAACTTTATCTAGGCATTTAACCATTTACATCTTATACATCTTTTCATAAATGTCATATACATGCGCACGCGCACGCACACACTCATAAAATTTGGAAGTCTTTCATTCACTTCCATAATATAAAACCATGTTTTTTCCAACAAGTCAAAAAGCATAATTCACATACTCTGCTCTACATAAACCTTACAACCTATCACTAACACAACTTTATCAACTAACACAATCATATAAATTCCCATTCAATTCTTTCATTTCCTTTTAATTTACTCATGGTCGACTGATATAGGCGGAAGTTGAAGACAATAAAATACAGAAAGAGCACAAGAATTTTAATAACCGAAAAGGGCTGCTGATATGAACTCCAAGTTCACAGGTTTTATTTTCTCTAGAATAACAATGATAAAGTTTGCCTTTTTAGGAGGTTTACAAAGCCTTAAATAAGTTAGAAACCCTACCTCAACTAGAAAACAAAAATAAAAATTCAAGATTACAAATGAAGGAAGCATAAAATCTGAAATTAGCATAAAATTTGAAATTAAGAAGAAAAATTACAAAAACTACCAAAACCAAGGCCTCAATGTGAGATTTTCAAAATCTAGAGATCCGATGGTCGGAATAGTAATTCCATGGAAATTCTAAGGAAAATAGTCTCCGGAAACTCTTGTAAAAATTTGAGAGCGATCTAAATGTCAGATTAAAATTTATGGCATTTGAGTTATTAATCTAGTTTGGTGCCACCAAACATTCTCTTGGGCCTAGACATGTCTCATTAGTCCATAAATATCTATGTTAGGTCATCCATGTAATCTGTCTGTGGTAGATCCTCATCTAGTTGTGGTAGACCTACACCTAATTGCTCAGAATCATCCGTTATCGCAAGTTCAACTGCATTATCAACCTTAGCCTTGTAACCATTTTCGTCATAATCCAATTTCAAGTTCCCTTAAATTTATCATTTTCTTTTAAATACAAATAAAAATAAGAAAAAGGTTGCAAAATAAAAAAAAATGCACAAAGATAAACGACTTGGTTGGCAAGATCAAGTTGAAGAATGATCTACATGCATAAATGAGAGATGTAGGGGTCAAATTGGATCCTTGACTTTTGTAGAAACTCGATTGCACCATTGAAAGACCTAAATATAAAAGGTAGTGCAAATTCAAGTTTAACTTAAGAAATTGAATGAATTTGCATAAAAATTAAGTCTAAGAATTTAATTAAATTTTTAATAGCCAATTTGATTTAATAATAGGTCTAATTAAAGTTTTAATCAAGTTTATAAATTAGTTTAGGCTAAAATTAAAAGAATTAATTAAGTGCAAGGACTTAATTGATGAAAAATTAAGTTTGGAAGCTCAATTTAGACTTAATTGATAAAATTGAAGTTTTGGAGGACTAGATTCAGTTTTTATAAGCTTAATTGAATGAAATCAAGGGGTGAGATTGCAAGAAAATTAAAATTCAAGGGTCAATTAAGGGCCAAATTAATGAATCTAAAAACTAAGGATCAAAGTGCAAAAAACACGTAAGTTTGGGGACTTAAATCAATCAAAATCAGGGGTTAATTTGAAAAAAAAATAAAAGTTTGATAATTGATAAGGGTCAAATTGAATAAATTAAAAACCAAGGATTAATTTGAGAAAGATGCTCAAATTAAAAGAGGGAAATCAAAGTTTTCAGGGGTGTGATTGCAACAATTAATAAGTTTCAGGGCCAATTAAGGATGCATATGCCAGAATTAAAATAATAGGGATCAAATTGAAGTTTGCAAAATCCAAATTAGAAAACTCTAATTTCTAGGTTTTAATCTAAATGACATATCACTCATCTTTAATGAAAAGAATGAATAACACGTTCTCTAGTCCTTGTTTGTCATTGTTTTCAAACAAGAAGGCTAATCAGGTTGCCACCTTCAAACAAATAAACATGACATCTCCAACCACCTTAGAGACTCAAACCACCACCAATGAAGTAAGAAATACCTAATCTATAAGGATCATCTTTTAAGTTGATTGAGAGCTCACTTTCATGATAGATATACATTCCCACTTTAAGGATCAACTACTCTTATCCCATGTTTACATCCAGTTTGTCATGATGATCTCTTCAAAGTAGCTTACTTATTCAGCCATGATTGACGAAGAAAACCAGCATGATAGTTTAAACTTCATGGCTACCTTCTCTTGACAGGTTTAAACTCATTAAATGACAAAAGGAACCAAAATGTATATTTCTATAGAGGTTAAAGTAGAGAATAAGCAAGAATCTTCTCCAACAAACTCTTGGCAAAACTACCATGGTTTTGCCATTTTTGGCTTGGTTTAGCTTATAAAATGTTGTTCTTGAGCATACCAAAAGGAAAGATTTGGAAAAAAAAATTACAAAGAAAATCATAAAGAAAAAAAAAGAAGGAAAATACAAAAAATCAATAGAATACTTAAAATAAAAAGGAAAGAAAGATAACAAAGATTGTGTTTTAAAAATGAAGCAGGGAAATCTAGATCAATTTAAGATTGAAAAGGAGCTGAAAATCAAGGGAAAAAAAACAAAGAATCCAAAGAAGGAATCAACTTTCTCATGGTTAGGTAAACCTTCAAACTTTGATAAGAGGGTGGAACTCAATGAGCACTCCTCCTCCCTTTTTTATTTTTGTCTTTTAAATTATTGTTTATTATGTTTGTTATGCATTCTTTAAAGTCATTTATTACTTTTAAGGCCATGCTTATTATTTGGAATGTTTAAACATGCTTTGAATATAGATTGTATATGCTCAAGTTTTGTATATTGCCTTATTTTAATATGTTATAATATAATTACAGAATGGAAAATATTAGTGTAGAATGTTGTTTTTTGCATGCTTTGATGTTAGGATAATCTTGTTTAAAGTTATAACAATATGTTTTAGGTTTTGATAATGTTGTGGTTTAGTTTGTTTTCATTTGGTCTACTAGGTTTGCTAAAGTTATAAGCATGTTGTTTAAGATTCAAAATAATATTTATGATGAATGGAATGATATTTATGCATAGAGAGAGGCTTTTTTTGCTTATTGTCATTATGGTTCCTGCTTATTATTTCTGCCTTTAATCTTTTATTTCTTATTTTTTTGATGATTCCAACAATTCATAGTAAGCATGCTTAAGCTTAGGTTGCTAGGTTTAGGATGTTTGTTTTTAGTTTTATTTCATTTTTTATGGGTTTAGACCTTTTATTAAGTTTCTGAGTTTGCTAACTTTTCTAGGTTACCATTCATCAGTTGAAATTTGTCTTAAGTTGTTGTTTTCTGAGTCATTTTGGTTGATTGATAGTTTTCTTGTGTGAGTGCATGTCTGTTGATTTTTATGGCTTAGAACACCGATTTAAAGGTTTTTTTATCTTCCTTTTTTATGTTTTTTTTTTGCATAGAATCAAATAATCGTGATATTTGCTAGGTTATCATGATGATTCAACCTTAGATTCTTGTTTGAATAGTGTGTTTACATGTTTCTGTGCTTTCATTTCGATTCGATCTAGTCTATTTTTGAATCTTCGTTCAAGTTCTTAGTGTTCTTAAGCAAATTCAAATGCTTTTCCCCTTTGATCTTTGTTTTCTTCTTTTTTGGTTTCAGGTTGTGTTTATGGGCTTGGGTCTTTGGTCTAGGAAGCCCAACCCATGTGGTTAGGCTTAACCTATTTTTTAATAAGACAATGTTTGGCATGATCAATTTTTATTAAAGAAAAAACACAATGTTTTGTCCTTAAAATGCGTTTGTCAAACACGGTCTTAAAGCATTTTTTAAAGCCTTTAACTCTTTAGTTAAGAGCGTGTTTAGCAAACACGCCCCTCTAATTTTCCAACAGTGTTTATATTCTCATTTTTTATGCTTTTGCCAAACAAACCCTAAAATAATTTCTAAAAGTTTTGAAAGGATTCAAGGATTATTTTAAAATTATTTTTGGGTTCCTCGCATATTTTTCCAACCATTTCACTTAAATATCAGGGTCGTAGACTTTTACTAAAAGATACTGACCGGGTATTAAAACTACATGTTTTTCTCCAATATTTCAAAAAATTCCAATTTGTTTTAAATTATCATTTCAAAAATACAAAAATATATTTTATTTTGTGTGCATATTGCCAAGTTATAAAATTTCCATGCATATTTCATAAAAAAAAAAATATAAATTGCATTGTATCATACTTTGAAAAATAAAAAAGAAATCTTTAATGAATATCATAACAAGTTTGCGATTATGCATTAGGATTTGACCAAAATTTCAAATAAAAAACTTTTTTATTATTTGTTTAGGCTTTAGGATTATTAGATTTTAACATGATGAGAAAAGAATCTCCTCACTAAGGAGGATTTTTTTTAACCTTAGACAATTGTTTTTGAATTTTAGAATGATTAGGTTTTAACCTGATGAGATAAGTATATCCTTATCGAGAATGACTTTTTTTAAACCTTAGACTGACTAACGAATAGAAACATGACTTTGAACTTTCAACAATGTAGCTTACCATAAATAAGGTGCACTGGGGGTAATAAGTCTTTTCTTTGTACAACCAGTCTCTTTATCCAGACTCTTGCAGACCATTAGGTTTTATTGTGATCATAATATTATGTGACAACTCATGAATTCTTTCAAATCATAATTTTATGATTTATTCCAAAACATCCGAAACTCCTTCGATCCAAAAAGCATTAGCACACCCCTTTCCTACCATCCAACGTTGTACACGGTATGACACATTTCATAATTATATTTCTTTCATTTTTAATCCAATTCCACTACTTTTATTCTATATAATTTCATCGTTTACACAACTCAACACTTTCTCCATTAACTTTGAAAAACATCCTTACAAAAATCATATAACACCCATTACAATTCTAAACCAGATATCTATCCCACAACATACATACAACACATACACATCAAAATAACTTTTCATTTCTTAAAATTGAGCTCAACTCATCACTTCCCCTAAATGTTATAATATGCTTAAGCTTAGGTTGCTAGGTTTAGGCTGCTTTTTTGAGTTTTGTCTCACTTTTTATGGGTTTAGACCTTTTGTTAGGTTTCTGGGTTTGCTAACTTTTCCAGGTTACCATTCATCCATTGAACTTTGTCTTAGGTAATTGTTTTCTGAGTCATTGTGATCGATTGATGGTTTTTGTGTGTATGTGTATGCATGTCTGTTGATTTTTAATCTAAAACTTTTCTGGCTTAAAAACACCGATTTAAAGGTTTTTAATCTTCCTTTTTTTTTGTTTTTTTTATAGAATCAAATAATCGTAATATTCGAGTCACCATAGATTCTTGTTTGAATAGTGTGTTTACATGTCTCTGTGCCTTCATTTCAATTTGATCTGGTCAGTTTTTGAATCTTCATTCAAGTTCTTGGTGTTCTTAAGCAAATTCAAATGCTTTTCCCCTTTGATCTTTGTTTTCTTCTTTTTTGGTTTCAAGTTGTGTTTATGGGCTTGGGTCTTTGGTCTAGGAAGCACAAAATAGGTTAGGCTTAACCTATTTTTTAATAAGGCAATATTTGGCATGATCAATTTTTATTAAAGAAAAAGCACAATGTTTTGTCGTGAAAACGTGTTTGTCAAACACGATCTTAAAGCATTTTTTAAAGCCTTTAACTCTATAGTTAAGAGCGTGTTTAGCAAACACGCCCCCCTAATATCAGGGTCGTAGACTTTAACTGTAAGATACTGACCGGGTATTAAAACTACATGTTTTTCTTCAATATTTCAAAAAATTCCAATTTGTTTTAAATTATCATTTCAAAAATACAAAAATATATTTTATTTTATGTGCATATTGCTAAATTATAAAATTTCCATGCATATTTCATAAAAAAAAATATATAAATTGCATTTTATCATACTTTGAAAAATATAAAAGAAATCTTTAATGGGTATCATAACAAGTTTGCGATTATGCATAATGATTTGATTAAAATTTCTAATAAAATTTTTTTTTATTATTATTATCTAGGTTTTAGGATTGTTAGGTTTTAACATGATGAGATAAGAATCTCCTCACTGAGAAGGAGTTTTTTAAAACCTTAGACAATTTTTTTTTAATTTTAGAATGATTAGTTTTTAACCTGATAAGATAAGTATATTTTTACCGAGAATGATTTTTCTTAAACCTTAGACTGACTAACTAATAGAAACATGACTTTGAACCTTCAACAATGTAGCTTACCATAGATAAGGTGCACTAAGGATAATACGTTTTTTCCTTGAATAACCGGTCTCTTTATCCAGACTCTTGCAAACCATTAGGTTTTATTGTGACCATAATATTAGGTGATGACTTATGAATCCTTTCAAATCATAATTTTATGATTTATCCCAATACATCCAAAACCCCTTCGATTCAGAATGTATGAGCACACCCCCTCCCCGCCATCCAACATTGTACAAAGCTCGACACATTTCATAATTATTTTTCTTCCATTTTTAATCCAATTCCACTACTTTTATTCTATATAATTTCAATTTTTACACAACTCAACATTTTCTCCATTAACTTTGAAAAGCATCCTTACAAGAATCTTATAACACCCATTACAATTCTAAACAATCTATCCCACAACATACATACAACACATACACATCAAAATAACTTTCCATTTCTTAAAATTAAGCTCAACTCATCACTTCCCCTACATGTTTCTCATGGCCAGCCCTGGAGCCTGTAATCATCCCTTAGTTTTATGAAGGGACCAAATAAGCTCAATAGCGAAATACATTCCAAAACAGGATTTTTCAAAACATCTAAAATTTGGTCAACATCTACTTTTATAAGAATACAACAGCACAAGTTCATGAAATAGAAGTTTAGAGTGACCATT
>Ga0325400_1002366_pt1 | contig 16491 bp, 6 predicted proteins | sample PopdelMetagenome_2_FD_205662 | JGI IMG/M metagenome (GOLD analysis project Ga0325400, IMG submission 205662) | Populus deltoides microbial communities from Bellville, Georgia, United States - Xylem-PdKOR-R1 | ecosystem: Host-associated > Plants > Phyllosphere > Stem > Wood/Secondary xylem... | reverse complement strand
CTATATAAACACATCCTTTGTAGAAGGGGAGAATGTTAATGATGATAAATTGAAATTCAGAATTATGTATTGTTTCTTCTGTTTATTGGAACCCTCTTACAAGGTTTTTTTTAAAAAAAAAAAAATTATTTAACCTTCTTCTATAGGGATTTACCCTCTTCTATAGGTTTCCTTTCTTCTTGCTCAATTTTTCCCTGTCCTCTAGGGAATTCTGCTCTTTCTAACTTTGCTACTATGCTGTGCTACATCAATTTTGGTATCGGAGCCTAAGGTTGGACCATACCTTAAACCACAAACCCTAAATTCTTTTTGTTAGCAAAAAAAAATTGTTTAGAAGAAAAAAAATTGACAACTAGAGAATGTGGAAACAAATCCCTCTCACCCTAGAATAGCTTCTATATCAACTACTTTAAGTCAAGATAGATATTTTGTTGCTGCCAACATCGTTGTCAAACACCAAACTTCATTATTGCACCACATTGCTTCTCATCTTAAATTCACCAGAAGCTTCATAAGTTGGGCTTAAGATGACTGATTTTGTTTGGTAAGAAACAAATTGCTTCCATCACATATGAAGATCGTGATTATTGAAGAGTGAAGAGTCCACTCATACAAGTCGGTTTTGTTTGTAAATTTCATGGATTCTTATATCAGGTTAGTAATGAAATATTGTATGAGATTTTTGAACCTTATAGCTTTGAGGAATAGATTATTATGCATGATAAGACAGCTATGGTTTATTTCAGATCTCACCACTATCTCTGCTTGGACTAATCTCAATGGATATTGTATTTATGAAGGTTTTTGCAAGTTGGATATTCAGTTTACTAAAGTTGCTACTAGATGATGTTTATATAGAAGAAACAATACTCAAATCTTACTTTCAATTCATCATCATTAACATTCTCCCTTCTACAAAGGGATGTGGTGTTTATACAGACACCAAGCAACCCTAGTATCCTAAACTAAATAGAAGATAAGAATTCTATTAAAATATTACCTTATAATAATAATAATAATAATAATAATATTCTAAAAGTACTAAATTACAGTCAAACAAATAAACTTCACGTTCCTATACTGTATCATTATGTCTCAACTAACTATAATGAATAAAAACTCCATGTGGTTTTTGAGGAATTAATATTGCTAGGGGAAGCGATTTAGTCCATCTCACAGAAAAAAAAAGGCAATAAATTTTCATCACAATGAGTTTGGCCTTCCCAGTGGCTCCATACTATACTCCCAAATTTGTGAAATTACCAACATCCCAACAAACGAATGAGCACCTTCAGGACATGAATTATCACAAAAAGCCACATCAGGTCAATCTACACTCATGTTGATCTCACTTTCAAACTTGACAGCCACAATTCCCAAGAGCACATAAAATGAGCTCACAGCTTGAAAGGACACAAAAGAACCAAAAACCCTAAACTAGAGAATATGAAGGTATCAAAATTATATAGAGGCCAATTTAGATGGATTACATATGAATGGTCCTTGACTATCCCAAAGTATATTAACAAAAGGGAAAAAAAACAGAAAAAATGAGTGTTACCTCACATCCATGAAAGCAAAAGGCAAGAGGAATTGCAAAGAAATAAAATGGTAACTTTCAACAACTCTGATTAAATGTAGAAAATGAAGATACACAAGCTAGGCTCTTGAGGCATAGCAAATGTAATGGGAATGATACAGTTTGGGTATTAACACTTGTTCTCATCCATTAAGAACCATGAATTTTTTCTTATGCAATCAAGTCTCCATATAAAGTTCTGTAAATGCACATTTGAAAGTTTCAAACATGAAAGTAAAATGATTTCATAATTTGGAAGAATGGCACATGCTACACACCAAGGCTGTTATTCTAGAAGTAACAAATAGCAAAGACAAAAAATAAACCCCAAATAAAGCCTGAAAGAATTGGATAAAACATGAATAAAAAAGGAAGCTCATGCTGGAATAGTTCCAAAATTAAATATTGAAGAACCACTAGAAACCAACCTTAAGATGAAATTACCAACACCCCTAACGAGCTCATCATCCAGAATGTTGAGAATACTAGCAACCTGGTTGAAACAAGATGATTGGAGCAGTGCAGAAGTGAGGAAAGCAAAAGTAGAATAACCTATCGAAAGAGTGAGATAGCAATGCCTAATATGACCTGGTGATATATAAATGCCCAAATGTAAGAGTTAAATGACCTAGTGAAAGTGAAATAACAATGCCAGTTACACACATAATTATAGATAGTACATAAAACTCATCCATGTTCAACTAGTAGTCAAGCAATAGTGAATATTTCACTTAGAGCAGTTTGAACACAACTTTTAGCAGATCTCACACCAAAGCTAATTAATTATATGGTTGATTATATTGATTCTCGAAAAAGGATCTGTTACAGAATATAGACAGCATTTTTAAGCTATAATAGATGGCTACTCTAAACACATATTTCAACTGATGCTTTGGCCAAAAGACTCCAAGGTGAAAGAGAAAGATCTTACTGAAATGGCGGTATAGCATGCTCGTACATCAATTTCACCAGCATCATGCATCCTAATGAAAAGAAATGCATGACATTCAAAGCTAGTCATAAACAGTTCATATTTCCTCTATAACATGTTTAGATGAAAATGAGCAAAACCAAAAAATTTATATTGTAATTTTGCATAACGTGGTGCAGAAAATAAAAGGAAGCAAAGCTAATGTCATTTTGTAGAGAAGGCATTTTTGTAGTTACCATTTGCTGGAAAACTACAAAATTTGTCTTTACCTTATTTTCCAGTCTCCCAGTCCCTAAACAAGTGTCCTACTTTCCTCTTTTGGAAGTCCAAATTTAAATGACTACTTAAGAAGTCAGAGTTAATCAATACAATCCATTATTACCCTTTATCATTTTCCAAATACACTGAAAGTAAAATATAGTTAGGGGTAAAAGTTGAATAAGAAACCATTGAAAGAAAAATTAATATATAGTTTTGGTTTCCTTAAAAATTGTGCCTTCTCATTTAGGAAAAATATACGTTATGGAACTATTTAGTAATTTTTAGCATCAAAGGGTTAGGCCCTATTTGTTTTTCCGTTTCAAAAGCGTTTTTGAAAAAAATTAAAAAAAAATTATTTTTTTCTTTACTTCAAATTAATATTTTTTTGGTGTTTTTAGATCATTTTGATGCACTGATATCAAAAATAATTTTTAAAAAATAAAAAATATATTATTTTGATATATTTTTTTAGTGAAAAGCAACCGCAACCACACTCTCAAACAGGCTCTTAGTTTTATTCGGCTTTTCCTATTCTAAATAAGACCATTAATGTTTTTTCATAAGACCTATATAAAGGTTATGTAATCGTTCCATACAATGCAAATCAATTTATGAAAAAAATTCTAGCAACTCTGCTTTTGATGGTGACTCCTAAAATTACTAAATGTGAAACCTTACTAGTATTACTCTAGTACTTACATTAATCCCCAATCCTTTTAAACCAACTCCACAAGTCCCTTGACACCACCAAAAATTCAAATCCAGAACAGCTTCCAAGGTTGTACATAAGAAAAGCAAGCTAGAACATGGAAAAAATAAACATGCACTAGACAGTAAGAACTCAAAATTGTGCAGTTTCAGATATGAGATGATACTCCAGTCACTGTAACATACGTACGTACACACAATAATGAATGAAATTAATGAAAAAATCAATTTCATTGGAACTGCTAGAACAAATTTGAAATCACACCTGAAGGCCCCGCTTGGATCTTTCATTCGCAATAAAAAATTGTATAATTTGTCTCTAGAAGAAAGATTAAAAAGAAGTTGAATCAATTCCAAAAACTGAAGTTGCAGTGTAGTGAGGAAAGGTGAATTCTTAAAAGAACAGCAGAAAAAAAGTGACCACCTATTAATTGAAGACAGGGCTTTCTGTCCTCCTAAAGTAACAATTGAATTCACTGCAGCATATGTTGTTGCGAGATGTGGCATCTAAAGACAAAAATATCAAACTAATACAGTCAAGTTGACAATTGATAGTTTTCTAAAAAAAGAAAAAAAAACAAAACAGCATGTAAGAAATCATGCATATATACAAAAGAGGAATGCCTCTAGCATTCTCCTACCACAAAAATAAACGCAAACAATATTTAACATTTGTTCGGGGAGACCACTGTAAGATAGGCAAGATCACAACTAAGATTGATTGGCTTCTCTATTATCGCCAAAACTTCTCACATTAGACTAACTTAGGATAGCTTAAAACCACAATTGGAGCCCCTTTTTTCAGCAGGAAACACTTTCACACAACTATAACAAAAAGTAAATGGGGGTATGAATTTATTATTAGCTTTGAAAAAGAATATCCAATCTCTGACTTTTGCATGTGTTTGATAGGAGGGATTGCAAAAGGGATGGATGAGAAATGAAGGATTCGGTGTTCATTTTGTTTGGCAAAGAAGATGGAGACCCAACAGAGCATTGGAAGGATCCTTCCTCACTTGTAATTTTCATTTCTCTGAATTTTGGCAGAAAAGTTTCATCCTTGCCCTCTTTAAATTTGTAGTTTTCAATCATCTCAATTTGGATGGATTGAGCCTTGTCCTTCCCTTACCTTGCTATCCAAACAAACATAGACTAAAAGGCAAACAAGCATAGGGATTGTGGAGGAAAGAGGAGGCTGGATTGGATTATGGTTTGGTGAGTTCTGTAACACTATCATACACAGTGGCAGCGTATCAAAAGAACAAGTTCATCTTGCGAAATAATGGAACTTGCCTGTCCAGGTCCGCCACCAAATCCACCATTTGGGTCCTGTAAAAAAGAATGCAATGAATAAAAGATGAAGTGCTAAACTTTTATTTCATTATAATGAGGAAACTCCAATACACAAGCGCTAAAAGAAAATAACAATAAAATGGTTATTAAACACACACAACCATAAGCTACATTAAAAAATAATAATAAATAGGAAGAAATGGAAGTATCTTTAAAAAAATAATACCTGGCAACGGTTAAGAAAGTCAATGGCATTATTTTCGAGTTGGTAATCAAGAGACTCCCCCAGCAAAGCCATGGAATGTATGATCCAGTAGCAAAGCCAAGGTCGACTGCAATATTACACAGCAAAATCAAATTTGAAAAAATAAATAAATAAAAAGAAAACGGAGAGGAAGGAAGAAGGGAGGAAAAGCAGGCGAGCAAACCTGGAATCCAGAGCTACAAAGGAGGGACCGAGTTGCTTGAGACCTTCATTAAGGTATTTAATGTGCTCGTCACGTTGAAGCTCCAACCTGTACATATACATTTATTTTTTTACAACAAAATTATTACGAATGATTTTTTTATTATTATAAACATATATATAAACGGTTTTTACATGGTGGTTTGGCCTACAGGAGGAATATTAGCGAACAGATTGTATATCCGGAACACCCGATCCTCAACAGACCACTGCTCCACTTGAGTCACCGTCTCTCCACCACTTTCCATCTCCAAAGAATGTCACCCTATAAGCGAAGGAAGAGAATAGGCTCCTCGTGATGGATTGCAGATTAAAAAATAAGAAAACTGCTAATTTCTTAAATGAAACAGCAAAGAGAGGCATTTAAAAAAGAAGGAAACATAGTGCCTTGATTTACCTGAAGAGAGAAAGAGTGCTTAACCCTTGACAGTAGCTGGCTGGGGAGAGGGATTGGGGTATTGTTGGGATTAGGGAACGGCTTGAGCTTTGAGTGAGATTAGGGTTTGAAATTGGATAGCAAATTAGGGATTTGGAATTTTGAAGTTACGGACGGGATAGATCAGGAATAAAAGAGGCATTTCTCACTTTCCAGGCGGCAACGGTTAGTCTGCGTCTATAATGTCAATAAATTGATTGTGTTTGTTTCAATGCTTAAGAGCGTGTTTTTTAAATAGCTTTTCGTGTCGAAATATATGTTAATAATTTTTTTTATTTTTTAAAAATCATTTTTGACATCAGTACATCAAAATGATCCAAAAAGTACAAACCGCACTCAATTTTAGCCAAAAAAAATATTCAAAATTTGACGAAACGCAGTTACAAACGCACTGCCAAACAGTCTCTAAGATAGGGTATAATTGTTTCTGATTATTTATAAATTTTAATTAAAAAAAGCTAGTTTTTTTTTATCTTTCTAATTTTATCCATTGAGTGAATATGCAATATAGTCTTGAACCATTTATAACAAATTCATAGTTCCTAATTTATGTACATGACATATGATATAATAGTTGCCTAATTACTTACATACATGACATCTGATATATTACAATTACTAAAAAGTACACCAAAATATTTATATGAGTCTTTACATCATGAACTATATATTAACTAATATCTAAATAATATAGGGAAAATACCGTTCCGTCACACACAAAACACTATAGAATTCATAATGCATTCCTCCTTTTTTTTTTTCAAAATTACTTTTTTTTCAACTTTCCTTTGTTTTTTTTTATTTATTTTTTTTCAAAATTATTTTTGTTGATTTTTTTTTAAATATTGAACTGATTAAAATTTTCACTTTGTAATTTTTTCTCTTTGAAATACTATGGATTCCTGCGGTTTTTTCCCACATAGTTTTTCTATTTTATTTTTTTATTTTTCAAAATTATATTTGTTGATTTTTTTTAATATTGAGCTGATTGAGAATTTAGTTTGGTAATATTTTTCTTTAAAACATTGTTGATTGCTACAGTGTTTCTCCGCATGGTTGTTTTTTTTGTTTTTTTATGAATTTCTCCTAAATTATCTTTTTTTATTTTATTTTTTAATATTTAGCTGGTTAAAAATTACAGTTACAATATGTGAGGAAATCACTGTAACTTTCCTCGCAGATTACTGTGGATTGCTATAGTATTTTTTCCCACATGGTTTTTTTTCTGTTTTGTTATGTTTTTTTCTAAAATTGTCTTTGTCAATTTTATTTTTTAAACATTAAACTGGTTAATAATTGCAATTACAAGTAAATACAAGTTTTTCCTCACAAAACACTATGGATAGATACAGTTTTTCCTCACATGGTTTTTTTTCCAGTTTCTTTTGTGTTTTCATTTTTTGTAATATTTTTTTTTAAAATTATCCTTGTCGATTTTATTTTTTTAATATTGAGTTGGTTAGAATTTAACTTTGTAATAAAACTTAATCATGTGGGGAAAGCATTGTAACTTTCCTTACAAAACATTATTGATTGCTACAGTGGCTCTCCACATGGTTTTTTTATCTTATAATTTTTTTCAAAATTATCTTTGTCAATTTTATTTTTTTAATATTGAGCTGTTTGAGAATTACAATTACAAATAAGGCTAAATCATGTGGGGAACACATTATAGCTTTCATCATAAAACACTATGAATTGCTATAGTGTTTCTAACATGATTTCCCTCCCTTTTTTTGTTATTTTTTTCTAAAATTATCTCTGTTGATTTTTTTTAATATTTAGCTAATTAAGAATTTAGTTTTGTAATTTTTTTCTTTAAAACACTGTCAATTGTTGTAGTGTTTTTCCATATGATTTTTTTGTGATTTTTTTTAAAATCATCTTTTTCGATTTTTTTTAATATTGAGTTGGTTGAGAATTATAATTACAATAAAACTAAATCATATGGGGAAAAAGTTGTAGTTTTTCTCACAAAACACTATGGATTGCTACAGTATTTCTTTAAATGGTTTTTTATTTTACTTTATTGGAGAAAGCATTGTAATTTTCCTCACAAAACATTGTCAATTGCTACAACGTTTTCTCTTATGGGTTTTTTTCCTTTCAAAATTATCTTTGTTGATTTTTTTTAATATTAAGTTGGTAAAGAATGTAGCTTTGTAATTTGTTTTCTTTTTATTAACAGAAAAACTAAATGATGTAGCGAAAGCACTGTATCTTTTCTCACAAAACACTGTGGATTGCTACAAATCATTTTATTCAGTCTCTAAGTTTTTAATCACCAACACAACCTTTTTTTTCCGTCATGAAATATTTGCTCCATCATACCTTTAGTTTCTATTACTTATTTAGCGCTAGTTCACAATTATAACACTATCAAATACGTTTATTTTATAAGCCCGCGACAGCGCGCAGACATGTCATCTCGTTTATATCTAAAACAAAATTATTTAACAACTAGATACGGAATCAATATTGTCCAGATGAACATGCAATACTCATAACAAATCAATAAAAATTAAGTTACATATACCCTAAAAAAATAACAACACATATTTCCATATTATATGTTCTTTATTAAGGTTATTATTTCTAAAACAAGAAATCATCACTTCTAATAATAAAGTATCATATTATTATAATTGATGATAAAGTATCATATTAGCACTTGAGGTCGTGGCCTAGCAGGGAAAGGGACTTATTCCCTTCTTCTGCACCTAGATTCGATCTTCTCTGTGCATGATTGTCACCCCCGCGGTGCCTTACCTATTTACTGGGCTTGCAGGGTGTTTAGTGGGCCCGGGAATTAGTCATGGTGCGCGTATGTTAGCCCCAAAGCCCCGAGTTATCAAATAATAATAATAATAATAATAATAATAATAAGTATCATATTATAATCTCACTCATTGTACAAAGGATTGGAGAAAAAAAAGAGGGGCCAAAACAGGCGCATTGCTTTGACACACTATACCAGTGTAGAGGAACAATAAAAGAAACAGTAATTATAGCGTAATGTAATGTACTAGGGTTTCACCTGTAACCCGGTGCTAAACATTTGTGAAAGATATTCAATAAACTAATGAGAACAGTTTACCCTACTTTTTCAAGCAGAAGCATCTTTGTTCAATAGCTTTTATTGGTAGCGGAGTACTTGATTTTACTGATTCATTACACATATAAAGAGTAGTCAAGCATTGCTCCGTAAAAGGAAATGAACCTTTAAGATTAAACGGAAATAGACCAAGTAAGAGTTGGATAGATGTCAGATAAGAGTCAATTTGTAACATAAATTCGTAATAAGAGTCAATTTTGTAACATAAATGCGTAAAACGAAAAGGAGTTTCAAAGAAGGAAAGAGGATGGATTTTCAAGTGCGTAGAAGACCACAAAAAAATGAAGTTCGGGAGACCTTGATCTTTGTTTTTATGGAGTGATGCGGCATGTAGCATAAGAATGAAAATCCCAGCAGCTTTATCTGGAATACGATTTTTATATACTCAAACCGAAAGTCACAGCAATGATAACAGTAACATTTCCTATTCAAATTTCTGTGTTTTGTTGAAGGAATTGAAGGTCTTTCATTTGCAACTTAACAGCTTCTTTTGGCAAGGGCTTTGGCTCTTGAATATTGACCTCATCACTGCCATCAGCCACTTTTCTTGCCTTCTCTGCAACAATTCTTTGTATTTCACGCTGCTCGACTGATTGAAAAACTGAACTCAGCATGACATTCAGCAGTCTCTTGTCTTCTTCTTCAATAATATCCTTCCCATAACAGCAGATGTAAATTGCCTCAAGTGCCTTCTCAACCCGTACCTCCATGGGGATATCAGTGGCTGCAGTCTTTGTTTTTGCTCGTTTCTGCAGTTTGCATACCATCATTGTGAGAAAAATAGTATTTGATAACAGTTTAAAGTCTTGGATGCGAATCCATACGTTAAGTAATCCCATTGATGGATACTAAATACAATCCCATTGATGGATACTAAATACACAGAACGACAAAAAAAGTACTGAAGCATTTTCCTTAAATGTTTTTGTTTGTTCAGCCTCTAAGCTATATTATACGCAAAATTTACCATTAGGACAGCTTAGATGTCCATCACACTTAAGCGAGAATCCACGTACTTATTTCGGAATAGCAGGCCATATAGCATTACAGTTTTAACTGTTCAACTGAAATGCTTGCTAAACACAAAACAGTCAAGGTTATGATCACGGTAACATTGACTCAACAATGTCCACACAAGTTCCATTAATTTAGCTGTCGAGCAAGGATTTCTTAGTATATATCACTTCCAACTATGCAGCATCTTAAAAGCTCATTACCTTAGTGAAATATTAAGGCAACCCTCTTAAACACAATTTATCTGTTATCTGTTACTAGGTGTGTTAAATTTCACCTTAAGGACTCAAGTAACAGCTCGTGCCTGGGAAAGGATGAAATTAGTAGCTTTTAAACATGGAAACCAGTATTCACTTATTTGGAATCTCTTTTAGCACTTATATATGCTTACAAGCATAACAATTTCGAAAACCTCAGTCATCAAAGAATCTCGTAAGGCATGACATATAGTAGTAGTTTTGCACTCAACGCAGTTACAGATATTTAGCTTTGAACTATCACTTGACTAGATAAGATGCAACTTGCATTTCCAGAATGATAAAAACCAAAGCCAAATCGTAACCACTTTGATTTCTTAGAAGTTTGACAAATTATTAAGGAGAGAAATACAATAATAATAGAGTAATAAAAAGCTTAATTCCCACCTCTTTTGTGTCGTTTATTAAAGCCATGAAAGTCTCCTCTTCGAACTCAATATCATTTGATAGCCGAAGCCTCGCTACTCCCTCCAAAATCTCTTCGGATTTGAGAAAACCGGCACCAACAGCAGCTAGCCAACAGCAAAGTAGAACATACAAAGGATCCCCTGCCTACACAGAAACAAAACCTCAACTAATTCCAAACATAGAATTACGATAATAAGAGAAACAAAACTCAATTCTTGAGGGACTGAACTTGATACAAATATCGACCCAAGGCCAGCACAACTTTTTTAAAAGCACAACCCATGGCGACCACAGAAACAGAAAAGAAAAGGCAAGATGACTATAAGTTACTAATAAGAAATAGATTACCCGGCCACGTCTGTCCTGGAATTCATAGAAAGCTCTAGAATCAGTAATAGTGCACTTTTTGCCCACTCTCCTTCTAAACTCTGCAAAATCTATAATATCACCTCCAACTCCACCTTCATCACTAAGAATCCTAGCTACAAGGCCGACAACAGGGAGAGAGCCAAGCACTTTGTTGGCAAAACTAGAGATAGAATTTGGATTCTCCATGTACGCTGTGACTGATAAGACCCCATTCGAGTTCTGCACTTTTTGTCTGCTGGGTCTTTTACAATTGGGGTAGATTTGGTTGAAATGTTGCAGGAATTGTGGAATGGGCTTGCCCCAAGGAAGGATTTGAACGTGTAGACATGATGATGATGATGAACCAGATGTTGTTACAATCACCATGGCTGTTGAATGGGGCAGTTAATAATAGCCACAACTTTATATCTGTTTTTTCTTTCCACGTTTATACATTTGATGTTTATCATGTTTTTTAAAAATTATTTTAATACAAGATGTAAATAATAATTATTTAAAAAAAATAAAAAATACATTATTTTAATACATAAAATTTAATAAAAATCATATTTATAATAAAAAATATTATTATTTTTTCTCATTTATGTATCTTTTTATAATAATATTATTTTATAAAGTATAGTTTATTTAACAAAAGCTAATACTAATCAAAAAGTATTCGTAAAATTATAATGACTTGAACTAAAAATAATTTTTTTAATAAAAAAATCTTTTTATTTATATTTATATTTTAATAAAAAAATATTAATTTTATTAACAGTATGGTTTTTCAAATAAAAAATTATTATGATATTAAAATCAAGTTTAAATAAAATAAATCAAAACAATCATGATTCAATATTTTTACATATCTATATTAATAAATATAAGAGTGATAAATCTAGAACAATTATTTAAACATAATTTTAATAAATTTTTACATATCTATATTAACAAAAACAATTAAACAATTCTTCATAATAAGTTAATATATAATTAATTATAAAGTAATTATTAATATTGCTATAAAAAGCTCTATTTTTAAATTATAATATAATTGGATAATTATTTAAATATAATTTTAATAAATCTTATTTAAATTTTTTTTAACAAAAGACTAATTATTCAAATGCCTTGGCATTTGAGGCCAGCCCGCAGGATTTTTTTTTTTTTAATGAATTAGATAATATGCGTTCAATCTAGTTAGAATACATATTAACAGATCAGTTTTTTTATCATACTGGTTTTTTTTTAAAAAAAAAATTTTAATTAATAATTTTTTGTTTCATTTTTTTATAAAAATTAATTTTTTTTCTACTTAGTTATCAAATTTTCATGACACAGATTTCGAGTTTGACGAGTTAACCCAGAATTTTTTTCTAGTTTTTCTTTTTAATTAATTTTTTCATTTAATTTAGTTTGTTAATGTTAATTTGTTTTCTATTTAGTTACCAAACTTTCATGACACGGATTCCGAATTTGACAGGTTAACCTAGCTAATTCTGAGTTAACCGGTAATTTTTTTCCTATTAAGTTATCAAACTTTCATGACATGAATCTCAGGTTTGACAGATTAACTCAATTAATTCAGATTTGTTTTCTTTTTCTTCACGTAGGCTTTTTTTTCTATGTTTTTTTCTTGTAAATTAATCCCTTTTTTTAGTATTTTTTTTTGTTTTTGCTTTTTGCTTTTTTTTTTGTTTTTAATTAATTTTTTTAAATTTAGTTTGTTAATGTTAAATTTTTTTTTTATTTAGTTATCAAACTTTCATAACACGAATCCCAGATTTGATAGGTTAACCCAGTTAATTCAGATTTTTTTTCTTTTTCTTCATTATTTTTTTTCTTTTTAATTAATTTTTTTTGTTTAATTTATTTCATTAATATTAATTTTTTTTCTATTTAGTTATCACACTCTCATGACATAAATCTCAGGTTTGACGGGTTAACCTGATTTGATGGGTTAACCCAGTTGATTCAATTTTTTTTCATTAGTTTTTTTCTTTCAATTTCATCTTTTAATATTATAATTAATCCACTGTGAAAAGGTTGGGCAGTTTTTTTTCTGCCTTTTTCTTTATTTTTTTTTAATGAATATTTTTTTTGTTTAATTTAGTTTATTAATGTTAATTTTTTTTTATTTAGTTATCAAACTTTCATAATAAGGATTCTGGGTTTGATGGGTTAACTTAGATTTTTTTTCTGGTTTTTCTTTTTAATTATTTTTTTTAATTTAGTTTGTTAATGTTAAATGTTTTTCTATTTAGTTATCAAACTTTCATGACATGGATCCCGGGTTTGACGGGTTAACCCAACTAATTCTGGGTTAACCCGTAATGTTTTTTCCTATTCAGTTATCAAACTTTCATGACACGAATCTCAGGTTTGACTGGTTAACCTGATTTGAAGGGTTAACCCAGTTAATTCAGATTTTTTTCTATTTCTTCATTGGTTTTTTTCTTCATGTAGGTTTTTTTTTCTTTGTTTTTTTCTTTTAGATTAATCTTTTTTTGTTTAGAATATTTTTTTGCTTTTTTTCTTTGTTATTATTATTTTTAATTTAGTTTGTTAATATTAAGTTTTTTTTTTCTATTTAGTTATCAAACTTTCATGATATGGATCCCAAGTTTGACGGGTTAACCTAGTTAATTTATTTTTTTTTCTTTATTAGTTTTTTTTCTTTCTAAAGGTTTTTTTTCTTTGTTATTTTCTTTTTAATTAATCTTTTTTTTTGTTTAACTTAGTTCATTAATGTTAATTTTTTTCTATTTAGTTATCACACTCTCATGACATGAATCCCAGGTTTAACGGGTTAACCTGATTTGGTGGGTTAATTCAGTTGATTCAATTTTTTTCTTTTTCTTCATTGGTTTTTTTCTTCCAATTTCATCTTTAAATATTGTAATTAACTATAACTAAAAGGCATCAACCTTTTTCCTTCCAATTTCATGACACAAATCCCAAGTTTAACGGGTTAAACCAGTTGATTCAGATTTTTTTTCTTTTTCTTAAGTAGTTTTTTTCTTCAATTTCATCTTTTAATATCGATTTGATTAAGAATTAAACTTTATGATTTGTTTTGTTTACTGTTCATTAGATAATTGTGATCTCATGAAGAGATTTTACTATACCCCTTCTTGTAAAGCACTATTCATCGGAATAATGCTTTGCTTTATTGTTTTTTTTCTTTTCAATTAATCTTTTTTTTTAATTTCATTCTGTAATATTAATTTTTTTTCTTTTTAATTATCACACTTTTATAACATGACCTTGCAGTCAGATTCATATCCAAGGCTCCAGGTTTGATGTTGCAATCAAACTACTTAAATTTGGATCGTGCAAGTTTAATATTATTATTAATATTATAAATATAACTTTTGGGTCAATGCTCTTAGATATAGTTTTGCAGAAAGATCTAACACTCTTAGATCTTAATTTTTTTTTATTTATTTTTATTTAATTTATTTAATCCTAGTTTGTCTAGAATTGTAATTTATATTTGAGTTAATATATTAGAAATTTAATAGGTCACATATAAAAAGAACCGTTGTTAAAAAAATTAAACTGGAATAATTAATTAAGGGTGAGTTAATTATAAATAATTTTTAAAAATTAAGGACTGACATGTAATTAATACAAATAATTACAATTATAAACTTAGAAAAATTAAGTAAAAGCTTGATTGCATAAATTTCTAAAATTGTCATTAAATAATATATGTGATATTTTTTATTTATTTATAGAGTTATTGGGTTTTTTCTATAAATAAAATAATATGCCTTATATTTTTCAATATAAATTATACAATGTTCTGATGTGGTTAGATAGTGATACACCTCAGTATATATAAAAAAAAGCTAGCTTACAAGGCATATTAATCCCTCTCTTTTAAAAAAGTATCAAAAGATTTATGATCTAGGTTCATGTTAATTACTACTAGAAACTAGATAAATGGATGCCTTGTGATTTATAATAACCTAGCCTTAAAGAGTTGATCTAACCTTAATAAAAAGATTTAATCTTCACTTAATCTTTGAATTATATAGATATACACACACAAACATAATTTCAACTCAAATCAAAATATAAATTAAATAAATAGTACATCCCCGAAATGACATGCCGAAACGCTCAAAAATCAAAACATATGATTCTAATTGAAAACATAGAACACCAAATGAAATGGAATTGTCAACCTTATTCTAACTTGCTGGCGTATGTGATATTCATGCCAGTAATTCTTTCCCAACTCGTCTAATCCAGTCTCTAATTTGGCAGAAAAGAGCGTTAGACATTTGTTTAAGTTTAAATTTGATCTCTTAAGTTTTAATTGTTTTAAATCCATAATATTGAATTTTATTGTGCCTAATCAATCATTAACCGAGTGTCAACAAAAATTTCATCATCTCAAGTGCCTCATATCAAGCTAAACAAAATAAATTATCAGGCTCAAAATCCAATCAACTTACTGTGAAGTGAAATAATATTAAAAGTAACAAAAAAATTAGGAGTGAAATTAAAAAAAAAAAGAAGAGGAAGGTGCTTCCTTGTTCAAATGTACACAAGTACCAGTTTTTCACCCTAAGTATTTGTAATGTTTTTAGTAATTTGTGAAATGTTAATTCAAATTAATAACTCAATTTTTTTTCCAAAATAACTGTAGATATGGGAGTAAATATGTTATTAAATGTATTTCATTTTCAAAAATAAATTCTTAAAGTATATCATTTGAGAAAGAAAAACTCTTTAACTCAAATAATCATTGGGAATAAACTAACAATTCATTATGGATAATGGCAAAAACTTGATATACAAGGCAAATTCTTGTTTATATATCAATTAATAATAATGTTTTTAATTAATTTATTTGAATTACAATATCTTTCAAATATATAAAATATTAAAAATATCAATATTAAACAAATAATTAAAGCTATTAAATATCACATTTTTCTTCTTCTTTTGTTTTTCATTTTTCATTAGGAAGTTTTTTTGTTCTAATCACAGTAACTTGTTTTCTTTGTTAAGTAATTAATTTTGACCTACACTTCAATAACAATAAATTTCTGTTTATATATCAATCAATAATGTTCATAACTAATTTATATGAAAATTAAAATATGATAATATCTTCCAAACATAGAAAATATTAAAAAAAAACTCAATATTAAACAAATAATTAAAGGTGTTAAATATCACATCTTTTTTCTTCTTTGCTTTTCATTTTTCATTACAGAGTTTTTTTTTTCTAATCACGGTAACCTTTTTTTTGTTAAGTAATTAATTTTTACCTACACCTAGACAATAATAATTTTATGTTTATATATCAATTGATAATGTTCTTAATTGATTTATATGAAAAATCCAAATATGAAAATATCTTCCAAACAAAGAAATTTTATTTTAGAGTTGTCAGATCTCAAAAATAAACATTGGAATATATACATACATACATACATGTATATATGCACACTTTGTTAAATAATCCAAAGAAAATAAAAAGAGGAGGTTAGAGTTTCATTATTACTATATAACATAATAAATTACTGGAAAAATATTAACTTAATCTAAATATAAAGAGGATATATATATAGATTAAAACAAAGGAAATTGAGAGATTATTATATTCTTAATAAATAATAAAACAAAATAACCCTATATTTTTTAACATTTTC
>Ga0325400_1002365_pt1 | contig 16492 bp, 7 predicted proteins | sample PopdelMetagenome_2_FD_205662 | JGI IMG/M metagenome (GOLD analysis project Ga0325400, IMG submission 205662) | Populus deltoides microbial communities from Bellville, Georgia, United States - Xylem-PdKOR-R1 | ecosystem: Host-associated > Plants > Phyllosphere > Stem > Wood/Secondary xylem... | reverse complement strand
GATCTACAGCTCCAGATATGACCCAATAACTGAACAGTGTTCCAATTTGAATTGAATCGGTATCTCCTTTCTAATCTTAGCCGTTTCTTTGTCCTTTCACTTTCAATAGTTAACCACATCAATCAATCCTTTGAATTGTAAGATATGCCTGCATTTAAAATGAACATTTACCATAAATTAAAGCTATCTTATATTATCAGATCTATTATTATAAAACATGCTCTAGTTAAGGAGTTATTAACACTTCAAGTGCAAAATGATGATATAAAACCTTGATAAAAATGCACTTTTAAGTACTAATCAATTATCAATTCAGCAAATTGATTGATTTATATTTGAAGATCAAATAAAATATCTGAAAATATTTCATGATCCCCCAAATATTACAAGAGTCGTATGTGATATAACTTATCCTTTTAGTATTAGTTTCTCAATGTAATTATTACTCTTCCAGTATAAGTTTCTTAATGTAATTTTACCCTTTCATTAAAAATATTATAATTTAGACATTATAGTATAAAGCATGTTTACTCCATCAAATCATGTTTAATCTTAACATCATAGCCATTGATTTTTTAAATGATTTGAAATCCTTTTTAAATGATTTGAATTCATCTTATACAAGGATTTTATAATCAATAATATTAAGAACATATGGAATAATTTTTTAATTCATTTTGGATGATGAATCCTCTTTTGATCACCTAATATTTACTTGTTTGTTACCCTTGATTAAGGCAATGTGTAGTCAGATCAAAGTATGATTTTTTCTATATATAATAATTTAGTGATCTCAAGTTTAAGAATCACATATACAATTATAAAAATAATCAAGCAACACCACAAGATCTATTACACATGCCTATAATAAGGCCAAGAGTTAAGAAGATTAAAGATTTTTATGTTAATATGCATAACTTTTTATTCAATAGTTGGATTAGGTTAAAATTATGATACAAGATTCTGAAGACCTTATTTGATTTAAAGTTAAAATTTTATAGCAATTAGACACCAAGAAAGACCTTAAGATAAGTTCAAAAAAGTATTGTTTGGGATTTGCTATATTTTTCTAGTTGATTTAAGATTTTTTTTATTTTTTTTAACTTTTTTTATTTTTCCAGTCCTATTTATGATATTTTACCTAGTATAAATATCGTTATTTAACTTGTATTTATATGTTTTTTTGTGGAGAAAGAGACTTCTTTTATTTCAAAAATAATATTGTGAGTGTGCAAAGTTGCCCATACTCTTACTTCTTCATTGAACTCTTCAAAACTTATCAAAGAATTTTGTATTAATGACATTCTTTTTTATACTTCTAGTTGATTCTTTATCATCTACATGTTGGGATTTTTCATCCAATAACTTTAGTTTATTGGTTCAGATGATCATGGGGTTAAGTTTTATATCAATTTTATTTTAGCTTTCTTAGGTTGTTTCTATCTTGTTTGTGTGTTCAAGGGTTCTTACCCTCTAGGCCCGTATCATACAACTATTACATGAGTTTTTCCATAGACACATATGATCTCTCTATATGAAATCCTCATGATAGTTAGTTCAATGTACTTATCATCTAACACGCACCTGTATATTAGTTTTAGGTATCTATTATATCAATAATTGCTTTTTTTTACAAATGAAAGAGAATAAATATATATATATATATATATATATATATATATATATATATATATATATATATATATATTCGCTCTTAACAGCACTAATTAATGTCATGTCTTACTAGAGCATTGATAAAAAAAAATAATTATTAATAAACTTTGATGTAAAACGAGTCTCATAATTATAACTAATTTATAAAAAAAAATTTGTCAAGTCTTTTTGTCCCAAAAAATTTATATTTACTCTAGATTTATTAATTAAACATAAATAAATATTAAAAATAAAAAAATATTAATAACAAATATGTTTGTATATGAACACGTGTAACCAATTAATTAATTATAGGAGGGTATATACACTAATATTTACAACTTTAACAAGACTTTGCAACTCTCTAGAATCAAATGGGAGATTCTTTTCCTTCACTTATAAAGAGGGTTGATGTCCTATTCAAGTCCTTTGATAGATTTTTTTATATAAATTGTCTCAATAATTTATTCTATCTTTTATATATATTCCCTTTATGTAATGAATGGATTTGCATCATTACTACCTATTTACATGGTATTTGCTTAGGTAATGGTTTTTCTTACAATTACTTTTCTTTGTTCACCACTCCTTTAATCAATGATGTGGGATTGGAGCTCAAATCTAACCCATAATTTTAAAAGATTTTTATTCATTTTGTTTGTTTTTCAAATAGATGGTACATACTTGTTTCAATAATTTCTCATTAATTTTCTTTAACATCGGCTTTCACAATTATACTTTGAATCAAAAAAGCATTACCAAAGTAAACTCTATGAACTTGGGATGGTCTCTTCCATATTGGTGACCAATTTTCAAGTCATTTGTCTCTCACTGCTTAGGGAAAGATAACCTCCCTAATCAAGTTTTTAAGCTAGAAATGTTTTGTCTGGACTCTTTTGTTATATGCTAGTGATACTATTATTGTTTTTACATCGATATTTGAGTAAGGGATTCAACTCTACAATGATCTATATTTCTAGTTCATTCATCATGGCCTCCCAAGATTCCACTCCAATAAATTGGTTATAATAATCCATCCTTAAAGACCTTACATTAATCTTACAAGATAGCACTACATCATGACCATAAATTAATGCATAAAGGGTGGTTCAAGTTGCTCTCTTAGGTGAATTTCCCATAAAGCATCAATGAATAATAAGTTGATCCTTTTTCTATAGATTTAACTTATGATTCTTGTTTGTGGATTTTGTTTATCTATTTGCTTGGGCATAGTAAGTTATGGAGTTTACAAGTGTAAAACAATTTTTTCTATAAATTTTTGCATTTTTCTCGGATTGAAAATGGTAGCTTGGTATGTAGTTATGGTTTTTGGGGTTTTTAACCTATTATTATATCATGTCTATGAACTCAATAGCTTGAAAATGTATAACTACTTTTAGTGGCCTTTTTACTTTTACTCATTTGGTTAAATAATTTGACATTAACAAACATGTTGCTTGCTTGAATGAAGAATTATTTCTTCAATTATATTCCTTTTTAAACCTTCAAAGATCAAGGATTTATTACTAAGTGTAACTCTCCATATGATACTCTAGGCAAATATTAGTGTTTTTGGCATGGTTTGCAACCTTTGTCTAAAGCTTCTTATTATTGCCTCTTTTTTTCTTTGCCATTGAAATTCCTTTCTCCTTATTAATCCCAACATTTTGGTTCTTACAAGGTGGGAGCATCATAAATATCCTAGCATAGACTTGTATGATTGTTTTTATGGCCTCTTTTGTTACACGTATCATTTATCTTTTTAGCATAATTTTCAATTCAACAATATATAGTTTAAGGCTTTTCAATTTAGTGTTTTGTCTTTAAAACATTTATGTGGGTTTTCTAATTGGTTGTCTTCAATTATCTTCACCCAAAGATCCTAGCAAATTAGTCATTGGAATATAATTTGTTTCATGAGTTGAATTCTCCAACTTACAAGCTACCTCCTTGGACGAAGTCGTTAGGTATTTATACTTTGAGGCCAATTAAGCTAATTCATTCGCAACATGATTTTCTTGTCTATAAACATGTCTCATTACTGCATCATCAAACCTTTGCAGTAATAGCTGTATTAACTATATCATCTTCTTGATCTTTCATGTTTTTTCCAATCAGGATATGAAAAATAGTATTCATACATATGGTAACTTACATCAACATTCTTTAAATTAAATTAATGAGCATCATTATCTATTAGAATTTGTCAATCACACTTGGAAACTCAAAGAAAATTTAAACTAATAAAGTTTTTTATTTAAAACTTGAAAAAAACACTTAATGAAGAAAATAAATTCTCAATTCCAACTAACAATTTGGAAAAATCAAGTCCCATTTAAACTCAAAATTAATATATATATATATATATATATATTTGGGTTTCAATTCTTTTAATATTAATTTCTTTAATTCACTTTCTGTGAATTTCTTAATTTAATAAATCTTTAGATTTTGGAGTTAAAATATGTGCATTTAATTATGTTTAACTTAAGGTTGTCAAATCTTTTTTTTTTAGTCAGAATGATCGGTATACATCGTACTATTTAAAAAAAAAAACTAGGACAAAATAAAACAAGTTTCATCTTACTCAAGATCTCGTATTATTTTGGATTTTTTATTTAAATTTTAATTGAGATATCCCGGATTTATTTTATCAGTTTCATTCTGGATAGGATATTTGACAATTGTTCTTTTTTAAACGAGATAAGTTTGTTCATGTTTTAACTTTGGATTGACATCAACATTAAATCCAGACATTTGTTTCTATTTCTATCAAGAATTTCTATATCAAACGAGGCTTGTCACTGTAAGATTTGTCAGGGATTCATCAAGTTTTAACATTCTAGTTATCATAACTGGATCATATGATGGGAACAGATTCTTGACAAGAATGCCAAGAGTTTCTCTTTACATCGTAAGTTTCATAATAATAGTGATAACATCATGTCCAATTCAAACCAGACAAGATCTTTCAATGTCACCTGCTTGTTGGACACCTCTTTCACCATTCAGTGCCATTATGTTGCTTTCTTTTCCTAAACAATTATAGAGAAATCAACCCAAAAAAAAAATCATAGAGATAACTTTTGTGTGACATGGTTTATATACTAAAAGATGGAAGATATGCAAATTTCTTTTAAGCATGCTTTATCACAAACCATGCATGGATGGCATGCATTTTGTACCTACTACCTAATCTCCTTTCTCATCTCGTCCATCCATAACAAAGGAATTTTTTTGGTCTTCATGCAGGTTCTTGTGCAGGAATATATTATGATGTGCAGGATTACCGACCCAACATTGTCTTTCATATCTACTTTGCAAAAATATTATTTTTATTAGCATTGTTATTATTTTTTAAAAAATAAATTTATAACTAATATATATATGGTTTATATTCATATTATTTTTTTTCATGTTTGTGAGAATTTGAGCATTATAAAGAATATTGTGGATTCCTTTAACCTCCATAACGTTAACTTATTGAATGAGTAGATTTACGAAGAATCAAACTTTTTTTATAGCTATAAATTAAGTTGGAAGATTATTGAGATACATTTATCTACTTTGACTTTAAATGATAAAGAGATTCATTTTGATGACAAGGATAAACTTAGTGGAAACAATCATCTATTGAAAAATTCAGTTGATGAGTTTCTTTATATGCCATCACTAGATCAAAATTTTTATTTCTATGTTAATAATAGAGATAATGTTTGATTTATGCTTTTTTTGTATTAAAACCTTTTGCTTTCTCAATATTTTAGCATTTTGATTGTGTTAGGTTACTTCAAGTTAAAATTCTTTTTAGTCATAACTCTTAACTATTTTTGAATATTTTAAATTTTAAAATTATGTTTAGATATTTGATAGTGTTTGTATTATATAATTTAAGATTAATTTATCTTTACATTTGAATTGGAATCATATATTTTAAATTACACACACTACTGAATACTGAAATAAAATGTTGAAAAGCTCCATAACTGAAATTTATTGTTTGAATAAAAAAAACAAAACATCAACTAGAACAGAATTCACATCAGTAATTGATTTGGAAGGAGTGAACCCATTACATAATATTAAAGTTGAAATTTATGGATGCAATTGCTGAAGAGCAATATCAATAACAGCAGGCAGGGTATTTTTATAGTTAACCCTTGTTTATTTTCAAAGAACTCAAGTTTCATCCAAACAAATGGATAGAGTTATTCCAGTGTAGACGACCCTGCAGTGATTCTCTTTGGCCGGCTTCACAATAAACCTATTCCATGAAACTAGTAAGGTTATAATCTCTTCGTTCCTCACGTGCCAGCATTTTCAATCTCATCTGCAGTTTCTCAACTATGACTCCAAGGCTCGGTGGGCTAAAAAAATACAACAGGACTCAACCACCTGCAATTTGTCATCACAAACTAAAAGATTTGGTGGATTAGCAAATACAACATGATCGATCAAATTTGTCTAGTTGACTTGACGTCCTATATCCTAAAGGTACAATAATGTTAATCTAGCAATTAACAAGTTCAACACAACTCATATTCCATAAGCATTTTCTTAGATGATCATATAAATCAAGACTAAAACAGTTTCAGCTACAGAAAAACCTTTGTTGATCCTTTGCAAATCAAGGTGGTCTTGAAATTGAAATGTAGTCACTGTCACACAATAACTGGAAATTCTAGTTTTTCATCAAGACGACTCTGATTTGCAGGGTTGCTCAACTCTGGCAGTACTGTTGTCGTTGGAGCTCATCATGCGCCTGGCCTTACGAATGAGATACTGGGCTAGAATGGGCATCGGCAAACAAATTCAGTGATCCAGCAAGAAAGATTGGCGTAAAACATAATTAACAATACAAAATTGAACCAGTGAAGAGTTTATCTCTTAAATCAGTATACTGCTATGCTGCCAGGCTGTGTACATTGATTGTCAGATTCTGAAGATTTATGCGAGGATGTTAAGGGAGACCCTTGTTGAAACAATGGAACTTATTCGACACTTGATTCCTTTAAATTGAAAGTAGCTTGAATGCCTATCCTCTCTGGATTAACAATTGAGACAGAAAAGAACTTGGAAAGTAAATTGTATCAAGCAGCAGTAAAATGCATACTGAACAAGGGCATGTAAATTCCATGGAAGTATTTTCTTTCGAAAAAAGGGCATCATCCATTTGAAACTGGAGACTTCTTTAAAAAGGGGGGAAAATACCAGTTGGCCAAAACAGGCACTGAAACTATACACAACGGGAATAAAAATAGCAATCACACATAATGCTTTAGAAAGCTCTCACGGGCCAAAATAGTTGATTATATAATAGTTATCAAACCCGACCTGAAGGGTTTGCCCAGGTCGCCCAAGTCATAAATCGATCGAGTTTTGCCGGGTTGTTTTACTGACTGGTCTTTTGTCCTACCTGAACCGGTCTAGCCACCAGATGAATCTACTGGTCCGATCCGGGTTTAATAACTATGAATTATATTGTCTTTGCAAAGAAAGCGGATATTGTTTTGAATCAACACAAGTCAAGTTTAAAGATCTCAACCTCAACTGTAGAATTTGGACTTCAGTACTTTGTTGCACTGTTATCCAGCATTGGACCACAACAAAAAGCACCGAGTTCATTGTACTTCGAGAGATGTAACTGCAACAAGGGGCTTCATGGATATGGGTACTATCATATGATTGGATTTTTAGGCAACCAAGGTTTGGTACTACTTACATCCATCTAGGTCAGAATAAAAAGTGAGAATTGCACTTTTTTACCAACCTTGTGGCTAATGCTGTGAGAGCAAGGATGCTGAGATTCAAATGTCACATATCTAACTAGTGTTTTTTTTTTTTTTTTCCTCCTCAGTAGGTATGGGGTAGAAAATACTTTAAACTTGCTTAACAAAGATAATTTTACAATGGAACCCCACACCCTGGTCCATGCTAAATGAAAACCACCTAGAATGGTGCACCTAACATCACACACTAATCCTGCAGGGAGGTTTGTACGAAAAAGCTATATGCAAAGATCCAGGTAATTCTTGCAACACTATCGGATGATAGTTTAGAACGATACAGCCTTGAGACAAGAAAAGTTTACATGGTCCAAGCATTTGATATTAAGCTGGGGAATAGGAGCCTACCAGGCATAACATCCCATATAGCAGATTTGAGTGAAACAAATGAACAGAATCACAGATAATCAGTGTCCTGTAAAGCACGGATCATTGATGAAGCAGCGGAATTTTCTGCATCCTTTACTCTCGTTCTTTCATCTCCCGTCGCATATAGAATACCATCTACTGTTGCAATTTGAACTGAGCATACAAACTTCTTCTCATGTGGAGGACCCATATCATTCTCAATGCTACATGTTCGAGAAATAAAAATAAGCATTATTAGAAGCTGTTAGATTGGCAAGAGTAAATAGTTCGTTAGACAACAAGCAAAGCATTGAAAATTATACATGCATGGTAGATGGAAAGTGTAGGTTGATCTACCAAGAAGCAAATTCTCATTCCCTAACAAAACGTAACAAGTTAAACACAGCAATCATCCCTACAAATTATCTCACTCTCTGGTCTCTCTATCCTTTGAGGTTAGAAATCTTTTTTAAAGGGTGCTTCTTATTGTTTGTTATACTTTTATCCACCCTCATGTTTTCCTAGGATATAACAAGTAAATTTTCCAAGAAATAAGTTTCAAAGAAAAATGGAACACCTAAACAGAATTTTCATAGGTTGATATGTGGTACAAAGGGATAAATTTCTGAGTATCTCACCAAAAACATTCCCTCAAGTGCAGCTAAGCCGTATTAGTTCAGGATTAATGCTGGGTTCAGTTGTCAGTTTACACAGTATGTTAATTTAAAACCATCATCAAAGACAGTCCTTGTTAATCTAGATCAACATAAAAGATCACAGCTGTGCAAAACATCCAGCAAACAATTCAACATGCTCCCCATTAACAAGTTCATAACAAATCATAGGACATCTTAAACAGTGCCACAACCCTGCACACAAGGTCGCTTAATGATCTGATAAAATGACTGATAGCTGATCTAATCAAATTAAAAAACAAGTTTTATCATTTCCATGATCATTAAATACAACTGTTATGTCATATCAACAGAAATCATTTGGAATTAGGGCAAGTTATCAACAAGGGAAACCATGTCACTGGAATGGGAGAAAAAAATCCATAAAAGCACCAGGTACTTGTTTGCACTTTAATATTCCTTTTAACTCAGCATAATGAGGCTTTATTTTACTCCAACATGATGCATCAATCATTTCCAAAGTTATGCTGTTGTTTTCTCCGTCCACCTCAAAGCTAAGACCTACTTCTTTTTTTCCATGACCGTATACCAGTATCTCATCTAACAAAAAGCACAAGGTACTTGCCTAATTTCTGTAGAAATTACTAAGGTGAAGAGTGCGCAAATCATGTCCCGGAATACAATAAAGCACTCAGTATTTAATTAAACAGCTTATAAAACTTCCTCACTTGACTCTGTCTTATCAAGCCTCATACTGCCTCTTGAATTTAGTTAAACAACAAAATTCTAATAGGTTAACCATGTTTTTCCCTTGCCATTTTACTCTACTGCATACCTTCTAAAACAAAATTGAAGTTCCTTGATAGACTGGTAGGACTAGCTTAAAGGTGGGAAAGAGAACATCAAGTAGCAATTAATAGCAAACTAATGGTCAGTCCCAGCAAAACGATAGGTAAAATGCACCCTATGAAAGGTAAGAAATTAACGATGGGAACACATATGATAAAATAGAACTGAAGAACATACACAGTGACTTGAGCATGTACTCATGTTAAGTACATATTCTCCACGGAATTCACTAGGAGGGTTGACTAAAGAAGTACATTTTGAAACCGAACACGTAAGGTGAAAAACATACTTGTAATTTGGTTTGGGCCATTTTTTCTTGCCGCAAAGTTCATGTAACTTCTGTTTGGCGCCTTCAATCTCGAAAGAAGACCCATCAAAGATATCAAGAAGAGAAACATTATTTAGATTAGTAGGGAATGAATTTGATAGTTTGAGCAAGGCCCCCTTGGCGGCATTAAGCTTTGCAATTTCTTTTTGCTCAGACGAACTGGAAGCGATAAATTGTCCATCTACATAGACACTGGCAATACTTTTGGCCTCATTTTTCCAATGTTTAATATCAACATTCTTTCCTTGCTTTTGACACCGCTCAAACAACATAGTCACCGGTTGTGGTTGCTGCTGCAAGTCTTCGAGGGTAACTATTGGCTCCAAAATACCCCTAAATATCTTTTTTTTTTTTTGTTAACAAGAAGAAGATTAATGAATGCAGCAATAGATTAGATAAAAGAAAAGGAAAGGAAAGGAAAGGAAAGAGGCAAGAAAGAGACCACCCAAAATGTTTGAAGATCAAAATCGACATCAACATAAACAGCAGCAGCAACAGACTCCACAATATCAGCAAGAATCTTCGGTGCCTTTATTGACCCGCCATATACTAAAGCATCATCATCTTCTCCACTCACAGCATCACTAAATTCCTTAACCTGCATTTTTCAATAAAAAATTGATTACTCCTCCTCCTACTCCTACTGGTTAATTATAATTATTGGTGCTTAATTTTACCTACCTTATCATCAAGAGCAGTGGCATTGTGTCTAACAAACCTGTAAAGACCATGCTTAATGGCCACACGCGCCAGTTTCTCAGTACTAATATTAGCAGCACGCAAAAGAGACAAATGACCAGGATCCAGCCGAGGGTAAGCCAAATACACATAATTACTCAGCGCAAGACCCAGCGCCGCGTCCCCTAAGAACTCCATCCGCTGGTAAGAAGCTGAGTCTGTGTAGGAGGAGTGCGTTAATGCTTCCTCTAGAAGCCGTTTGTTTTTGAATTTGTAGTTTAGGATTTTTTCCACTGCAAATACCGATGCCTCCATCTCTCCCTTTGATTCGCTCAGTTGTTGAGCACCAAGTAATCTACGCGATCGTCGGTAACCGTTTGGGTCTCCAATTCTCTACAATGCTCCCGCTCCCGCTCCCTTCATCTTCCAACCATCTCTTGTCTCCCTCTACTGTGTCTTTCTTCTTTTAAAAAAACAAAAAAAAAAAGTCGTTTTCTTTTCTCTACTTTAGAGGAAAAAAAAAAAAAAAACAGATCATTTTTAAATTACAACTTAGTGCCTTCCTAATCCTACTACTATGTGCTTATTTAAGTAACAAACAAATAATCTAATAAATATAATTCTGTATAAGAAATAGTGCGGGAGGTTTGTCTTTTACATTAACTATTAATTAACAACTATAAACTAAAATTGCGGGAGGTTTTACTACATCTTCTTTCCGCAAATACTATTTATTAAAATAATATTTTATTATTTTTATTTTTTAATATTAAATTTATGTTTTTATTAAGTTAACATAATCTCATCCTATAGGTTTGATAAGTTAATCTTTGACAAGTTTATTTGGATAATTCAAAAAAAAAATTAATTAATTTTTTTTTCATTTCATCGTTTAATATTAGATTGATTGAAAATTAAATTTCATGATTTATTTTGTTTATTTTCTATTATATTATTTCAGCCCCATAACTTGAGAATGGTGCTTAAAAAGTTAACCCGAGTAAACTCGGGTTGTTTTTTGTCTTATTTTTAATTGAATTTTTTTTTAATTTTTTTAACACTAGGTTGGTTGGAAATTAAACTATACAATCTGTTTAGATTTACTTTATATAAGGATATTTTGGTCTCATGATCAAGGTCGTTGATTTTAACATTTTAACCATTATTAAATCAGTTTGTTTTTTTATATATTTTTTTCTAAGAGATTATCTCAGTCTCATGACTTGGGTCATGGATTCTTCAACATTGAATTTTCTTTTTATTGGGTCGTCCTCACCTTATAATCCAAGTTGTAAGTTTGGCAGATTAACTCAATTGACTTAATTTTTGTTAATTGATTTTTTTCCCAATAATGCTTAATAGGTTAACCCAGGTTCTTCTGACTCATTTTTTTGTATTATTTTTTTAAATAAAAATTTTATAAATTTCATTATTCAATATTAGGTCCGATAATAGAAATTGAGAATTGAGTTTCATAATTTATTCTGATTTGCTCTCTATATGGTTATGTAAGTCTTATGACTAAAGTCATAGACTTGATAGGTTAACCCGGGTTAAATTAGGTAAATTTTTTTTTATTTTTATGAGATTATATTGGTCTGATAACCCAGATTATGAGTTTGGTGGATTAACTTTGTTTTTTATGTTCTTTTTTAATTGATTTGCTTTTCATAAGATTATCTAGGTATTATAAACAAGAACGCAAATTTAATTAGTTAACTTGAATTACTTTTTTATTTTTTTAAATTGATTTTTTTTAATTTTATCTTTCAATAATTAATCATTTTAAACTATACATTGTTTTTTCTTTCTAATAAATTACAATCAATCATCCTCTTGAGCCATTCTAGAACCATCTAGAAGTTTCAAAATGTTATAAAAAAACCCTTTTTTTACCCAAAATACACAAAAAGTTCATGGGAATGACTAGACAATATTACGAAAAATTTGAATGCAAAAGTGGAATTTTGTAATATTTACTTTTTAAGGACGGAGTGTGTGTCAAATTATTACACTTTAGACTGTCCATGTAATTTTTTTAATTCCTCATGGAAGGTTTTATAATTTATCCAGGTTTTTTTTTTTATCTAGATTTATATTTTTGGACTTTATGTTGTGAATTTTTTATGGATGTTATCTAATGAAATTTGAAAAACACTTTATCGAATTTGAGCTTTATTGATGAAAGATATTCCTTTAGATAAGAGTGTTCTATGCAAAAAAACCCTTTGATGCCAAGACTAATTTAGGATTTTTAAGTAGTGATTTTATAAAGATAGTAAGTAGAGAAAGATATTTTTTTTTTATTTGTATTGTATTGAGAGAATTATCATTTTTTCATGTTAAAACTTGGCATTTTATATCTGAAAAAATATGAAAAAAAAATCTAGAATGTGGCAACCCTATTTCTCTGTTATTTCTCTATAAAGAGTTATAATAGGCTTGTAACTTGTAATAATAAAAGGAAATTAAGAGGAAAGGGAGGGAGGGAGGAGAGATAGAAGGGAAGGGAAGAGAGAACTTGGTTCCATCAAGGTAAATTGAGTTCACTCCATTTAATTTTTTATTTTTTATTTTTTATCAAGTGTCCTCAAAGTAAATTTTTAAACAAAGTGAGGTTAGAAAATTATTTTATCAGAAAGCCCTTTGCAGTAGGGGGAACAAATAATGATGATATATACAAGGGGTAGTGTGAATTTACAAAGAAGAACAAACTTTTTTGGGCCAATTTTTGTACTTTTATCCTCTGTTTTTTAATTTCTTTTTCTTTAAGAAATTCCAAGAAATTAGTCATTGATTTAGGGAAAAAAGAAAGAGTTAAAAAAAAATTGAACAACAACGAACAATTTTTTATGGGTGTGAAAAGCGGCATTCTTTATATATATATATATATATATATATATAATGACGGTCTCGAGGGAATTATTTTTTTGGTTTTGTATGGGTGGCACATAAGCCTTAATTGAATAATGGCATGTAAACTAAAAAAGAAAATGCATAATTAAGTTATGAAAAGGTATTGTCTCAATTTTGCAATGGGTTTGCCTAGGGATTTTTAGATTCCAAATTATCAGTGGGCTATAATAAGCGTTACTGATGAGTGCAAGCAAAAAAATAATAACGTGACTTGATGCAGGCAATCTTGCTCAGTTACACCACCAATATAACCCATTGAATCTAACTCTGTTCCACTCCCCTGGTAATAGGACCCTTTCTATTTTTGGGTTAACTTTGCAAGAGCTTTCATTTCACAAGAGAAACATAAGGTACATCAAATCAAGGTGGGCTGAAGCCACTGCATTCATGGTTCATCAAGTTCATCACTAATAGTTTTAGCTAGACAAGCTAAACAATGAGCAACTTTGCTGTTAGACCGGCAGATAGAGGCAGCACAGAAGCTCTGAAACTTGGCTGAGAAGTTAAGGGTGTCATCTGGAACCAGTTCAAGGTAGTTAGTTGTCCGAACTCGGTCACTGGAAGTTCCTAGATCAGGGAGAGGCAGTCTGTTTCAAGAACAATTTTGTGCAAGCCCAGGGACCAGGCACTAACCCATAGAGCCCTACAAAAGCTTCACCCATTTCACTCTATTGGAGTTTATAATATGTTTACGGTTGTTCAACATAATCTGGCCCTCTAAAAATTACGGGAGACAGCTCCAAACTCCATAAATATTGGCATGAAAGCTACGTCTATGGTGATATTGTACCAATCCTCACGTGGGGGGAAACCAGTGAGAGATGTCAGTGTTGTGTTGAGTGAGATGAACTAGCCAAGGCCTGCTTGTATGCTGACAAGGTGGCGTTAGCTATCTAATAATGCTTCTAGCAGGACTTCTGGTTTTGAAAGTAAAGAGTGCTCCTGGCATACCATATAGCCCATAGCATAGCCCTTTTTCTGCTCTATCTCCATCACAACTAAGAAAAAAAGGAAACCTGAATCACTACCTGATGTTGTTCATGTGATATTGAAAGGTCCCACTGGCGCGAAATCTTTTCTTCCAAACCTTGTTAGCAACCTGGCAATCATGCAAAATATGCATTGTAGTTTCTCAGTATTGATTGCATGTACGACAGCAATAATCAGTATAGGTCCCAAATATGCTGACGGTTGCAGGAGTCGTGATCTCTGTTTGTGCTGGATTCTTCCGTCTTCTTTCTAACCCATGCCACATGATAAAACACCCCCTATTGTGAAAGAACCAGATTTTGTACGCTGTCTGGTGGGGCAACGACAACTTGATCAGATTGCTCAGAACCGATAAAAAAAAATGGAAGGGATAAAATTAAATTGGACAGGTCGAAGAATGAACTTGGTGTTCATTGAGAATGGGAAAAAACAAAGTTCCAATAAACCAAAAGCCAAAAAAAAATGTGCAGCAAATAGCGGAATTGATGTTGAGTAAAGACTAGTAAATATGTAAAAATTAATTTATGCTGTACCTTCCGAGTCCAAATGCCAACCGGCAAGTGACCCTAAACATGAACAGCTGGAGCTGTGAGTTTTCTTTTCATTATACATGAACAAATACCAGCTATATGATACGCAACTAAAATTGGCATAGCAACAAGTCAGCAACTAGACTAGCTTTTTTGTTTTCCAACGCATCCTCTTCTGGGTGTTAATTACAGCTACCAGAAATGCTCTCACATCAAAAAGGAGTATAGTAGGTCTTGAAGTGATGCAACAACTGACCGAACCAAAAGAAAATTGCAGTTTTAGTTCACCAGCATATGATCAAATCCTCCCCCAGCCTGAAGTCCTGGAACCCGATTCCCTCCGACATTGTGAAGCAACTGTTGCAGCCATCGCCTTGTTGTTGGATCTTCCTAGATAAATTACAATTTACAAAGAACATGAAATTGGTTGTCCACTGAAGAAAGAAGGGGGATGGGGGAGGGCAAAGAATATACTTGATTTGAAAATTATTCCAACGAAAAATATGAAGAACCTATACATCATTTGAAACTCCAAATATTAATATTGCCGACAAAATAAAATATTGTGGCATGGAAAACAAATAAATATGATATCCTACGCAGCTATCAAATTTTTCACATAAACACGTGTTGCAGTTAGCAATGTCAGTGACCAATGTACTTGGTTAATCATTGTGTCATAATTATAATCCCCATCTCAAGCCACACTAGCTTAAGACTTAAACTAGCGATCTGCCACATTTTCCACTAAAACAACTCATGTTATGATTAAACATAGAATATATGCCACGTTCAACTTTATCTACAGAACAATCAAACTCATGCAATTCAATCCAAACAGCCCATCTCTCACATAGCAAACTACAGGGGTGAAATTTCTATCGATGGGTTACTATTGCCAATGCCTGCAGAAACAAAAACTGCATAATCAATGCAGAAGTAGAATCTCAATCAGTGTGGCATTAATTAAGCAACACTACAGAAGTTTGTTCTGTTTGCTTGACTGCTAGTTAGGAATTTCAAACCATATATAGGCCTTACAGTACTTGTCTCAGTCAAGATTCACTTGATTATGGACTAGCTAAAAATCACCATCCTCCCAATGAGTCCTGAGGCAACAGACTATGAACAATTACTTAAGCTTTACTTACACGAAGGCAGCTACTGAAGGTAGCATCTCTCAGCATGTCTGGCAGGCAACTTCGTAATGCATGACAAGCCCTGAATTCCAAAAGTGAAAAAAAAATAAAATGAAAATAGGAAGTCAAAACAAATGACAAATCATAAAAAATTCAATGCAAGAAGAAAGTACAAAGCCAGGTAGCTGCTTGAAGCCATTGCTTATTTGGGAAGTGTAAGAACCTTGGATTATCTGAAAGTCGAAGATAACATCGGATGATATGTTTTAATAACCGTGACGAGGGTTGTTCAGCAAGTGCTGCAACCATGTTCCCCAAAACCCGGCCCACTGCAAAAAACCGTTCTGCTGTAGTGCAAATGTAATCCAGGCCCACATCATCCAATAAAATCTTTTGAACTATAAATGTGGCAACCTGCCAACAGAAAAGGAAGAATGCTTGCTGAGCAATAAATACGACTATTTATCTTATCACATTTATGGGTGACAAGCCATTGTTATTTGAGAACAGAGAAGACAACTCTATCGTATAGTAGCTAACAGTCACATGCCAAAATGATAATTACAAGCCTGTAATCTGCTTTTAAACATAGCATCTCATAGATATTTCAGGTCCATTACATTCTCCATTACATTTCAAC
>Ga0325400_1002364_pt1 | contig 16493 bp, 14 predicted proteins | sample PopdelMetagenome_2_FD_205662 | JGI IMG/M metagenome (GOLD analysis project Ga0325400, IMG submission 205662) | Populus deltoides microbial communities from Bellville, Georgia, United States - Xylem-PdKOR-R1 | ecosystem: Host-associated > Plants > Phyllosphere > Stem > Wood/Secondary xylem... | reverse complement strand
GTTGTAGTTTAGAAACGGTGTGGTCTATCTCACCCCATTTTCGTTGATAGTACTGCATTATAATTTCTGCCCTTCCTCAAACGAGTCTCTCTGCTCACTCACTCCTGTCTTCTACCTCTGAAGCACTGTTACCTTACAAGTTACAGCACAGCAGCATCACCGTCTTGCCCTACAGAATTTACACATGAAATGACAAGCATCCCACCGCCGCTACGTGGCTATGTGCTAAGCAGCAGGAAATAGCTTTAAAAGGTGAGAGAGATGTACGTCCAACGTCTGCCATTGAAAGGCAACTTACTCGCCTGTTTATTTTGGTGAGAGTTGTTCGCATTAAGTCTGTGCTGTCCCATCATCGTAGCTGGTTGGCTTGCTAACTTGCTGCAAGCCGCCATCTCCATCCTGTTCGCCTAAACCAAATCAAACTAGCTACAAGACAACATTCTCATTAAAATTAAAATAAAAAAAAAATCATATCCACAGTGAATTTACTGTCTACCTAGACAAACATTACTATTTACTAGTATAACTATCATTTTACTCCTCTGACAAAAAAAAATAAAATAAAATAATTAACTTGCTATGGGGGTAAATTGTCTTTTCCTTAGGTATGTTGTTTGTTTTATTTTTTTTATTGATTATTTTTTTTCATTTTACCCCTATTATTTAGTTTTATTTAATTTTTATATCTAATCTAGTCTTTATTTTTTTATTGTTATTTGTTTTTTTATCTTTTTTCTAATTAATTTTATTTTTAATTTAATCCCACAACATTTGATTTCAAATTATTTTATAAACCGAATTTGAGAGATGAAAAAATCAAAGGGAGATGAAATTGAAAAAATAATTCTAATTTTATAAATTGTTTTAAATAAGAAAATAATAATGAAAAAAAGAGTAATGAAATTTGAAAGAAAAATAAATTAAAGGATTAGCTTGAAATTATAAAGTGTCACTTTCCGGGTGCCGGGTGGAGAGAGATATAAAACAAAAAAGAAAAGAAAAGTCTAACAACACCAAATCGAAGGTCATAACATCACACGCACCGTCATGAGAGGGAGGGGATGTCAAGGTGAATCTAACCGCATCAAGAAAGCCCACTATTGATCGTCGGAAGCCATCGAAAGTGCCACTCGAAGACCACGGAGCATTTGGAGCCCTGGCCTTGCTATGCACGCACCCGTCCAATTTTTTTTATTAATATTTATATTTGTTAAAAAGCTAAATTGCTCCAAAATCAACATCAATAGAGCAAAAAAAACCCGGTCTAAAAAGATGAAACAAACCCTAGAAGATAGCTTCTTCTTTTTTTAATTTTAAAGGATAGTTGAATCAAAAGAAAAAGATTAAAATACCCTTTAACAATGATTTATCATCTTTTACCTTTTAGGATAGTTTAATAATTTTACAATGTTACAAGAAAAAAAAACCGACTTGCCTTCTGATTCAGCCTTTTGTTATATTATACATCAACTCTTTTATTGATAGATGATGCTCGACTCTATATTAACCGACTTGTTTCTATAAATAAAAAGAAAAAAGAAAAAAGAAAAAAGAGCCCTCTTTTATTTATGCACTCTCCATGAATTGGTGGCAGCACAAGTTTCATCTGATTACACCGTGCATGACCACTGATGTTGTGGAAATCTCGTGAATACTGTGGTTAGCTAGGGGCAATCATTTTGGCCAAAAGGAGGAGGATAAAAAATAAAAATAAAACATTTACTTTTTTTTTTTTTATGAAGGTCAACAACATAAAAGCAATAATTTCCCAGCGGCTCTAGCTGTCTAATATTTTGTGATTGATTCTTTTAACCTAGTTTAGTCAATTCCGAGGAACCTACCATCGTCCACCACCAATAGGAATGGAGGAGGCGGAGGTGGCGAGGGATCAGGCATACACCTGGAAGGAAGGACGGTGTGGGCACCGAGTGTCATTGGCCTTCATAAAGGAAAAAAGTGGTGAAAAGGAATCGTAAAAAAGGACCACATTTCATGTTTTTCTTTCGTTTTTTTTTTTTTTTTCTTGCTGAGAGTCATGTTGACTGACTCTTTCCCGATACTTTTCAAACAAGATTAGATTCTACTGACAGTCTGACACGCGTTCCATACACTCATTTCATTTCTTCCTCTTATGAATCCCACGACTCCTTAATAAATTAAACACGAGGACGCCTCTTCGTCAATAATAAATAAATAAATAATCCTCGTCAACATCCAAGAATAAATATTAGATTCATACCTCTCTCCCACCAACGTAATCCTCATGCTCAATGCAATCGATTAAGGGTCCAATTTTGTATTTTTTTAAATATATTTTTTTATTTTTTTAAATTAATATATTGATATCAAAAATAATTTTTTAAAAATAAATCAATTTTATTTTAATACATTTCTAAAAAAAAACACTTTAAATCGTCTTCACTGTTATAATCTTAAATACGCTCTAATTCTCCAAGAATTATATCAAACAAAATTATCTTGAATTGTGGTGTTTCAAAAGTGTTTTTTAATTAAAAATTTTTATTTATTTTAAATTAATTTTTTATATATATTTATAATTTTTTTAATGTGTTGATTTTAAAAATAATTTTTTAAAAAATAAAAAATATATTATATTATTATATTTTTAAATAAAAAATACTTTACAAAATAATTATTACCAAAACACCCTGCTCTTAAGCTGCGGAATATAAAATATTAATTGATGGTTTGAGTGTTTTTACATGAAAAATAAATATTCATGTTTTAAAATAAATAAATAAAAAATTATAGCTTCATCTACGTAATATATATATATATATATATATATATATATATATATATATATATATATATAAGAAAAGAAGGCCACGCGCTCAAATTGAATCAAGCGGCAGTGCTTGACGTACCTTTTCTGCTGGGTACAGCCAACACTTCTCTGAAACGGATCCAACTGCTTCTACGCGTATTAACCGAGCGTGACTAACTTCCCCTCCTGTCTCTAAAACGTGAACAAATCTCCCTCAAGGCTCTAACTAAGAAACTAACGTAATAAATAAACTCGAAGAAAAGAAATTTCCTCTCTCTCTCTCTCTCGTTCGCCTTGGATTCGTGTCTTCTCTCATAAACCAATTCTCTTGATTTGGCTACATTCAAAAACCCTAGATTCCTCGCCCATTATCAACAGGTACTAAGTAACAACGTGCTCTCTCCCAAACCCCCCTTTCCCTTTGCTTTCGAATTTTGCTTTTGATTGTTTGTTGCCCCAGATCCGTTACTGTTCTTTTGTTTTCTCAAAATTACGTGTTGATTTTTCCTGACTGAGAATTATTTAGCTCTTTTTTTCTATTTTTAAAAAAATTAGGACAATGTACGGACATCTACACACTATTTACTCTTTAATTCAGCCTTTTCGATAAGTTTAATTTATAGTGATTTATTTTTTCTTCGGTTGTTTCTGCTTGTGTTGTGTATTATTCAATGTGCTGAAAGATTTTTTCTAATCTTCAAAGATACTATAATTATTGTTGTTGTTGTTGTTGTTGTTGTTGTAGAGAGTGATAGCATTTTTCTTACAAAATTTAGTTTGCAAAGCAGTTGCTATACATTGGAATTTGTGGTGTTTTAGGTTGATGCAATTTATTTCGTTGCTTGAAAAAATTGAGAAGAACATTAAAAAAAATTAAGTAAATTTAAAGGCATTTTGGTGTTTGAATTTATGGTGACAGGTAAGGCAGCTAAAATTAGTTTGCCGACCTGTTTAAAATGGACTTAGAGGATACATTCCTTGCTAAAGGTATGCTCTTTTATCCATTTCTATATACCAGTTGAGATCTCTATTTTTCCTTTCTATGCTCAGTTAAGAATCCAGCAGCTAGGAGCAGTGCCATGACTTACCCTTACCATTACTCATAGCGGTTGTGGTGATTCTTAATAGGTCTTTACTTTGATGATGACATTGTTCACTTGATTTGTCAATCAGATTGTACTCATTATTGGCTGATATTCCCGTTGATTTCTTTTTTTGTGTTTTCATTCACCGGTAGCAAACCCTGTTGCGTACCCATTATTTTCAGTTGTTTGTTCATTGGGAAGGAGAAATAAAGTTTAATGTTTCTAAGCTGGATCCCTTTTGCTGATGCTGCTGCGTCTTGTTTTTCTCAGCCGTAATATGATACTGTTTTCCAATTAGATATGTAGGGTTGTATGTATTGGAGTTAGTTTTTACCAAGAAACATGGATGCCAAAACAAATTTGTGTTAATGTGTTTTACACATTTCTTGCAATTCCTGTGGGCTGGGCTGAATATTGTTTCCAACTGCATGAAGAAATGGGTCATTCTGTGCAAGGTGGTTGGTAATCTATCTATTTGGTTTGGGAGAGAGTTTTTGGGTGTTTTTTTTTGGACTGCAATGGATTCAGAAATATTGAGAAAATTTCTAGCCAAACCATTTTTTCCGGGTACAATTATGTTTTATTTCTCTGTTGCATCTTATAATTCAGAGCTTTGACAGCCTTGTTAGGTGTTTCATTGTCTGACATTCAAAGGCATTTTAGGGCTCTTAATACTTTAGTTTTCATTGTCTTGGTTTCATACTCTTTTATTTGGAGGATGAACTCTCTCTCCATTTTGCAATTCTATTTATGTGCAATGTTCACATAATTTTTCATCTGTAAAACAGTGGAGTGGTTATAAATTAGCTGACAAAGAAGGTGAAGTTTTAAAGATATAGGCTTTTTTTTTTTGGTACGCACCAAATGTTGTGTTTAGAAAAAATGCCTTGATAAAGGAGAGATTTAACTAAATCGAAGGCACTAACAGGCGAAGAGATATCAAAAAGTTAAGTGGGGTTGACCTATGAAGAAAGAAAGAACCATGTTACCCGCCTTGATAGTAAAACTTTATAAATATAGTTAGACAGCTTCTATCATGTTTACATGCATTAATCACATGAATTACTTACTAGAAAAAATGTGTTCTATTTTCTGCTAGAACTCCTCTTTTTTATTATTTTTTGGTTGGTTTGCTGTTCCTTTCCAGTTTCTGGTGTTCAAAGTCTTTCTTCCAGTGTGCAAAGCACCCCGGAAAAAAATGGCAATTCAGATGATGCTTCAAGAAGTCCAGAACTCCTTCAAGAGTTCCTAAAATCTGGTCCCAAAAAGGAACTTCTTCGAACTTGCTTGGATAAGGACAAGAAACAGACAGCTTCATCAAAAAGCAAAATGACAGAAGTTATGAAGACAGGTAACAAAACGACCAAGAAGCTGGAAACCAAAAAACCTTCTTCCAGTCCCAACAATCAACCTTCTTCTAAGAAGCAACAAAGAAAAGGGGAAAATCCTATGAGACTTGTACCTGCTTCTGAGCAATCACCTGATTTTGGATGTTCAAACTCATGGATATGTAAAAATTCAGCTTGTAGAGCTGTTCTATCCATTGACGACACGTTTTGCAAGAGGTGCTCATGCTGTATTTGTCATTTATTTGACGACAATAAAGACCCTAGTCTCTGGTTGGTTTGCACATCCGAAAGTGGTCAGGGGGACTCCTGTGAGCTATCTTGTCATATTGAATGTGCCCTTCAACGTGAAAAGGTGGGGGTTGTTGACCTTGGCCAATTGATGCAGCTAGATGGTAGTTATTGTTGTGCTTCTTGTGGTAAAGTTTCAGGGATTCTCGGGTAAGTAAATTCCAAGCTTGTTATGGTTTCTACATTCTTGAACAAGTTGGTTTCAGTGAGCCATCTGATCAGTTATTCCAACTTTTGGTTGATGTCTTGAACTGCACAGATTTTTCTCCAGTGGTAGCTTTTAACAAATTTCTCCTATATCATTTAATGAAAAATTTGTGTGTTGTTAAGAAATATTTATTTATATGGAAGAAAGTGCTTCTTAATGTGCCTTTATTGCTGGGAAATGAGTATAATGATATAGACTGAGTTTAGTGATCTAATGGCTTGTCAAGAGGGTAATTTCTCTGGTTCTGTTATAGACTGTACCTGCCCAGAAGTGAAGTTGGAATAGTTTTGTATTTCTGGAATAGTTTCTTATCCATGGACTGATGTTTTGCTTTGATTGGATTAATACTGACAGAAGTTGGAAGAAGCAGCTACTTATAGCAAAGGATGCTCGTCGACTTGATGTGCTCTGTTATAGGATATACTTGAGCTACAGGCTACTTGATGGGACTTCAAGGTTTAAAGAACTGCATGAAATTGTCAAGGATGCCAAGGCCAAACTTGAAATAGAAGTGGGTCCAGTAGATGGTGTTTCTGCCAAGATGGCACGTGGCATTGTCAGCAGACTCTCTGTCGCTGGTGATGTGCAGAAACTATGCTCTCTTGCAATTGAAAAGGCTGATGAATGGCTCACTACCATCTCTAGTGCGAACCCAAATTGCAGAGGTTAGGGTTCATTATAGCATTCTCTATTGGTATCCTTATTGTTTGAAATTGTGATCTTGAAAACTTAAAATGGATAATCTAATGTTTGTCTTTTCCACAGAGGATTCCCTTCCTGCTGCTTGCAGATTCTTATTTGAAGAAGTGAAGTCCTCATCTGTTGTAATTATTTTAATTGAATTGTCTATTGCATCATCTGCTGACATTAAGGGCTATAAACTCTGGTATTGCAAGAGTAGAGAAGAGACACATGCAAAAGAACCTATTTGCGTGTTTCCAAGATCTCAGAGGAGGATTTTGATCTCTAATCTACAGCCTTGTACAGAGTATACTTTTCGGATTGTTTCTTATACAGAGGCTGGTGACTTGGGGCACTCTGAAGCAAAGTGTTTTACCAAGAGCATAGAGATAATTCACAAAAATCCCAATACTTCAGTTGCAAGGAATAGTAAGAAAGAGAATACCATCACTGGAGGATGTACTTCTAGCTACAACAGGGATTCTGAAACTGCAACTGGAGTTAATTCTTCTGGATTCAAGGTTCGTGATCTTGGAAAGATACTCCATCTGGCTGGGGCTCAACAGCAAGGCTGCTTTGAAGGTTTCTGCAGCGCTGATACTGAAAAATGCTGTGGAGCAAGTAAACTGGTCAAGCTTCAAACTTCAGAAGATCCAGTGCCATCTGTTTCACATGGGCTAGACTTAAATGTTGTTTCCATGCCTGACTTGAATGAAGAGCTGACTCCTCCATTTGAGTCCTCCCGTGATGAGGATAATGGGTGCTCTTTGGAGCAGGCCATTGAGGCAGATGATGATGCTGCTTCTCATGAGGTAGAGAAAAATGGTTTAGCGAGATCTCATGGTAGTGATGACTCCCAGACCTGGATGCATGGGCCAAGTGGGGAAGTGCCTACTGTTGATTCCCGGTCAGAGTTGTGCAGGAAAAGGGCTGCACACGCAAATGAAGACTTGCATGACTGTGATAGCACGTTGATAAATGGATCACCATTCCATGTGTCCAGTGGTTCAGGTTACCTGGATGAGAACTTTGAGTACTGCGTGAAGACAATCCGATGGTTGGAATGCGAGGGTCACATTAACCAGGAATTTAGATTGAAATTGCTTACATGGTTTAGCTTGAGATCAACAGAACAAGAACGTAGAGTGGTTAACACCTTCATCCAAACTTTGAACGACGATCCCAGTAGCTTGGCGGGACAGTTGGTTGATTCCTTTTCAGATATCATATCCAGCAAGAGGCCACGAAATGGTTTTTGTGGCAAGCTGTGGCATTAAATTAGGGCGGGTGATTCCAAGACACAGGATCGCCATTTGCTTCATGATTATTTTTTCAGTGCGATAAATTTCCTCTGATTGTTTTGCCGTTCTTTGTATAGGCATTTTTTTCTCAATCACTGTCGGGAGTGATTCATTTATATCACGGACAAGTTTGTCCGGCTAAAAGATTGGTTGCTGATTGCGGAGACGGTTGCATTTTTATTGGAAGGGCAACGACACTGCATGGGACGCCTTGTGTGGTGGAGGCTTCATGCTGGGATTTGCCCGCCATCTTTTAAATTGTTCTAATTACATTCTCGGCACACTGTAGCTATGAAGGACATCTATCTGCTCGGATGCTGTTATTGTTATCTCTCCTTCTTTAAATCAGAGAAGGGTACACTAATTTATGGCGGATTTTATTTATAGTCTTGTAGTCTACGTCGAATTTTTTTGAAAGTAGTTAGTTGATTGGAAGTCAAGACTGGATTACTCTTCCTCCTGACCGAATCTTTATATAATTTGGCTGATCGATCTTGTTTATATTGATTTGAAAAATAACTTTTTAAAAATAAAAAAAAGATTATTTTAATACATTTCAGTAAAAAAAATATTTTTAAAAATATAAAAAATATTTTTAAAAATAACTAATTACTCTTAAATAACCCAAGAGCCAATGCGAAACACGTTGAAACAACAGTATTTTCTGACCTAGGAAGCGCACCGCCGGAGCAGCTAGATTTGTACGCACGGATTCGCACAGACAAATTGTGGAATGCCAGACCAGAAAGCTCAGGAGATTTATCGAGCGCAATACAAATAAAGTGTTTTATTTCCACTATGCATATAAACTAGCCATGGCCATCTATCCAATGCATTGACTCATTAAATTATATATTATGATCTGGGCTCTTTTTATTGGCCCTTTGGGATTTTTTTTCTTCCTTTATTTATTTATTGGGTTTTTTTAGTTACACTGTAGGTTTTTATTGGTTTTTATTTAAGATTGGAAATTGTTTTGGTATTTTTTATTGTATAATAAAATAAATAAATTAATTCAATTCAGTAGAATCTATAACTCCAATCACGGTAAATTTGCCGAGTTGATTAGAATGAACTTAGCCATTTTATTTTTTTTTACCTCTCTAGCTGATAAAATCATGTTAGATGATTTTTACACAATTTAATTTAAAATTTAAACTAAGCAAGAGTTTGGTCAAAAAATTTAAAATTTAAATTGTCATATTAAATTTAATGATAATAAAAAAAAATCTGAAAATCTATTATTTTTTTTTATATTCCAACAATTTTTGGTTAAAGCTACAGATAGGAAAAGTTAACCTAGTACATTGCCAAATTAATTACCTAGATAAGCCTCACTACATTCTGAACACGATGTGTATATATTTTTAATACGTGAAATAAAAAAAAAAAAAAAGAAAAGGCATAAAAAAACACATAAATGTGCTCTTCAAATGAAAAAAAGTAAAATCTAAATTAATTTTGTGATTTTTAATTAGTTATTTAATTGAGAATTCTTACTTTAAATTAAATTAAACTTTTTAATTTTTTATAGTATTTAAACTCGTATGATCGTTTTAATCGACTTTTTTTTTATCAATTAAGACTCTTCTATCACAATTAATTTTATTATTTTCAGCTTTTTAAAATTTATTTTATTTAAATCACTAATTATTTTTCTATCATTGACATGAGAATATTTATTTATTTAGTGTAAATACGTTGTTTTAACGACGAGCTACTATTCAAGATCCAGGGACTCGAAAAAATTCACTAAAAAAGAAATTGTGTGGGGGGCTTGGCGCCTGGCAGGGAGACGAACAAAGAAGAAAGAGAGGCAAGAGGTAAACGTCGTCGTTGCGGGAATGAGTTTAAAATTTTCTAAGCTGTTTATACTTTATATCCATCCATCCATCCATCCGCATCATTAAGCCACGAGAACGAGAGGCTCAAAACGCCCACTCACTCCTTGCTTTCCGCTACACGGATCACTTCCTTCTCCCACCCTCCCTTCCAATCCTCCCCACTCAAAATGCAACTTCTCTATGCTCCAACCTGCCATAACCTCTCCTTGCGAAGCTTACACACGCGACCAAAAGAAGGTAACGTAACACACTAACTTCAATCTTTGCTACTCCATTGAGATAATTTTTCTTTTATAGTGTTTTTGAGGTAGATTTTGAATTCCAAGTATGGATCGCGGTCTCTGTTGCAGGGCTGTTCTCATCTCTAGAGAAATGGCTTCATTTATCTGTTAACAATCAGCCTTGTAAACTACCACCTCGTAAATGCTTCTACCTGAAGAAAACCAGAGCTCTTAATTCTTCTGTTCAAGGTAACTTTCTTTCTTTTATTATTATAATGTAGAGACTCCATTTTGTAAGTCATCTAGATTACTGCCCTTGTAGTCCAGTTTTGCCTTCTTAATTCAGTACAGCTCTGGAGTTTGAAGTGTACTTCTTTATCTTGCTTAATATTTTTATAGTCATTTGCGTCGTCCTTTTTTTTTCTGGTATTATTTTTGGTTGTATATCTAACACAATATTCCTTTGGGTGTTATGTAGCTGGCGGTTCTGCAGTATCAACAAGGAATGCTGAGAGTGATGTGCTGAAAGCCTTGTCTCAGATTATTGATCCAGACTTTGGAACTGATATTGTCTCTTGTGGTTTCGTGAAAGATCTCAATATTGATGAAGCTCAAGGAGAGGTTGATTCGAACACGAGATCCAAAGTTTCCTCGATATGCATAAAAAGTATAATGTCGTTGCTGAAACGTTTGCTATATTACGTCAGGTTTCATTTCGGTTGGAGCTCACAACACCAGCATGTCCAGTCAAAGACATGGTAAATGACACTATCATCACTCTTTGATAGTGAAAATGTGTAGATGACTTTTTGATGAGTAACAATCAAAATCCCATTTATTTTCTTCTTTGTAACCCCTGTCCCTAGTATTAATTGGTCTCCACGCACATGATTCAGAAACTGTGTTTCCAGTGATCTTCTTTTGTTCTTTGATCCTATAGAAATCTTTTCAACTCTGTAGATTCTTTGATAAGATCGTCAATGTAGATGGTTTGCAATTGTGGTGTAGTAAGTATGACAAGATTTGATTGCAACAGTTTGAGCAGAAGGCAAATGAGGTGGTAGCCTTGCTTCCATGGGTCAAGAACGTCAAAGTGACGATGTCAGCACAACCTGCCAGACCAGTTTATGCAGGGCAACTTCCCCAAGGGTTGCAGACAATTTCAAATATTATCGCAGTTTCAAGTTGCAAGGTAAGCTTCCTATAAACTTTGGCTGCTTTTCTTGCTTTATATTTGGTTATATAAGGATTGGCTCTTTATTACTTCTGACAATTGCTAGAAGTTAATAAAGACTCGACTCTGACACCTCATGTGCTTCAAACATATCGGCATGATATTATATTGGGTACCCTGTTCATATAAAGTACGTTACATTAACATTGTTTTTAAGTTTCGATTTTTTGTGCACAATCCTGAATACGAAGTGCTTTAGTTACCAAGAGATTGCATCATAAGTTATCATTTCCCCTTGGTTTTTTATGGGAAAAGTAGAAATCATGCTTCATGGATCGTGCCATCTGCTGCGCCATGTTGTCTTTGGTTACTGAAACTAAAATTAATGTGTACAATATCGTTTCTATGACTGTTATTTGTGAAAAGTTGTGCAGGGAGGCGTTGGGAAATCAACTGTAGCAGTAAATCTAGCATATACTTTGGCTGGTATGGGTGCTAGAGTAGGCATTTTTGATGCTGATGTCTATGGTCCAAGTTTACCGACAATGGTTTCCCCGGAAAACCGATTGCTGGAGATGGTAGTATTTTTAGAATGAACTCTTTTCTACAGTAATTTGATTATGCTGCAATTACAAATGCATAAGAACTTCTACAGAATCCGGAGAAGAGAACTATCATTCCAACTGAATACTTGGGAGTGAAGTTGGTATCTTTTGGATTTGCTGGACAAGGGAGGGCAATAATGCGAGGTCCAATGGTTTCTGGGGTCATCGATCAACTACTGACCACCACTGAATGGTATGTTGTGGCTCTAAATAAAAGTCAGAACTTGTGTAGCAGAAACACTTATTAAAGGAGCTTGATAATATTGCTGTTTCAGATGTTTGTGGGTTTCGGTTCTACAGCAGTTCACATTTCGACTTTTCCCTATGAACTACTATACGATTGATATTACAAATTTAATTTTCAGTTCATTTTATTAATTTCACAGATTCACATCTTAAATATATCTCAATGCAGGGGAGAGCTGGATTACCTTGTTATTGACATGCCTCCAGGAACTGGTGATATACAGCTAACTTTATGCCAGGTTTTGCCAAACCCCCCCCCCCTGGTTTCCATTTCTCTTTCTTTTTATTTATTTATTGAGAAATGGTGTGTGTTTTCACCTTCATGGCTCAACTGATATTACCCGTTGAATGTGCTTTAGCTTTTAATTGTTGTTGATGTGAGTTATAATTATCTATAGGCATATGTAGAAAGAAAAGGAAAAGACTCTGCTGAAATGTGCTTTTTGCATGGCATCTCCTATGCTTAATCTCCGCAATTCAGCTGAATAAAATATATTTTCAGGTAGTCCCATTAACTGCTGCTGTTATTGTTACCACACCCCAAAAGCTAGCATTCATCGATGTTGCCAAAGGAGTTCGCATGTTTTCAAAGCTTAAGGTTTGGTTCGTTTCTTCATTACAATCACCCTGGAATTGTTTTTCAACATGTATACACACACTCACATACATGGAGGTAGAAATTATCTGTGTGGAGATGAAAATACTCATGAACATGATGTAAGAGAACTAAAAAATATGTATGATACTTGTTACCTTTACATATTCATGTTGTCTATTCAAGTGTACAGGTGCCATGCGTTGCTGTAGTAGAGAATATGTGCCACTTCGATGCCGATGGGAAACGCTATTACCCATTTGGTAGAGGTTCAGGTTCTCAGGCATGCTCATTATCCAAAAATCTAATTATCTATTAATATGATATCAATGCGGATAATCCATTCATTATCAATAATGTTTAGCAGATGCGGATATTTCACTGTTTTCTGTTTTCTTATTACATATTTGCAGGTTGTCCAGCAGTTTGGAATCCCTCATCTGTTTGATCTTCCGATTAGACCAACTGTACGCCCTATATAAGTGTTCTTATCGTCGGTTATACTTGAAATCTACTTGGCTGCATACTTTAAACTTCTTTCATGTAATCTGTTTAGATAGATTACTGGATAGGCATTACTTTCATATTGTGAACTTGCTAGATTCCTGCACTCAGGGCTGAAATTCTCTTCTTTATCTCGGATAATTTCCCTTTCCCAAAAGTATTCTAAATTAGTTATGTTTGGCACTGTGACCTCTGTGCATCTAATTTTGGTTACAATCATTGAACAAATTCCGTCCTGCATGAGCATGCCATAAGATCTTTACATTCAAATTAGATAGTTTCAATGTCAAAGTGTTCGCGATTTTTAGTGCTGCACTTTAACTTCGTCATAGCCTTCTATTACTCCATTAGAAATTTAAAAACATATGCTGAAAATGATTAAGCAAATTATAATTTTTCACTCCATCATCTGTGCAGCTATCTGCTTCTGGAGATGGTGGAATGCCTGAAGTGGCGGCTGATCCTCAAGGTGAAGTGGCAAAAATATTTCAGAACCTTGGAATTTGTGTTGTGCAACAGTGTGCCAAGATTCGCCAACAAGGTACAATGAAAAATATTCTGTACCCTGGTGTTTTGGTACAAGAAAGCAAAAAACTTTTGTACCAAAATTGAAATCTTAAGTATTTGGGAACTTTAATTGCGATACTTTCAATACTTTCTTGCTGGAAATAAAATTCCTTTTATGTTATGTTCATTCTAGTGTCAACAGCTGTCACCTATGATAAATCAATCAAGGCAATTAAGGTGAAGGTGCCGGATTCAGAGGAAGAGTTCCTTTTGCATCCTGCAACAGTGAGACGGAATGATCGCTCTGCTCAAAGTGTGGTATGTTACTTTGCAACTATTTCATCTTTCCAAGTTACGTAATACCATCTACGCCCACATTTACAATGATAACAGAGCCATTAAGAATAGAACAAGCCATTAAATTTTGAAACAAAGCTACCACTGGCATTTATTGAAAAAGACATCAATGGAGCCAACGACTGCTTAGTTCAATGGTAAAGACATTAATTTTACTTGAGAAGATAGTAGATTTCATAATAAATTGCTTTGCTTTTGGATAAAAGTAGGTTTTTGCATTATTTTAAAAGAAAATCACCTTCTTTTTAAAGTAGCATGTGTTTTTGTTTCGAAGCAAAACAGATCTTAACCAAGCACTGGTTTTACACCACAAGAAGGTAAAAGCTACTGTAAAAGTACAGCAACACCAAACAGGCACAAAGAGAACTGTCAAAAACAAGATAGCTTCATGCATCTGAGGGATGACTTTTTTTATTGCAAACATAATCTCTTCATGCTCCAGAAAAAGCTGAAATTCTAACTGTCAAATCAAAATCAAGAAGGTAGCTCGTTCAATCCAAGAGTATCTCGTTCATTGGAGTTAGCTAAGACCAACAAAACTTTTGTTTTTTTTTTTTTTTTTGAAGAGTGGAACTTCGGTGACATGATGTAATTGGAGAAGTACTAGAGTCCAAATCGTTGTTCCTTTTATTTATTTTCCTTCACCCCTAGGTTTTTTTATACTGTGTTAAGCCTGTAGCACATGTTCATTTGATAACATGATGTGATTGTGGAAGTAGCACTGTCCAAAATAGGAGCAAAACTCAACGACTGGAAAAGAATAGAAAGCTATCTATTTTGATCCCCAAAATACAATGAAATTGGGAAAAGGCAGAGGAAAGGGGTGAAAGAAAACCAGACAAAGAAATCAACAAGAACCAATGTCGATAAGGAAAAAAAGTAGTATTTCAACGTTCCAATTCAGATTGTCTAGGAAGCACTACATACAGTGATGATGATTTGATTATTTCTTATCTTGTAACTTGTCGCATAACACTCGCCAAGAAATCTGCAGACAGAAGTAAACAGGTTTCTGCTAAACAAAGTAGATAAAAGTCAAAAGCTTGCGACTGGTGACTTGAAAGACAAAGTAGTAGATTGAATGGAAAGTAGAAGGACCCTAATTCTATATCAGACAATTTGACTACTGATTAGAGTGCCCAAAAAAATCTCTAGCAAGAAGACCAGCCTTGAGAAAGTCTTATTATGGTCGAATTCAATTGTTATTATCATAAACTCACACATCATCTCAATATGTTGTTCCTCTGCTGTTTGCTGGCTGCCTCCCTTGGCCCTGTCTTTTCCCCCTCCCTCTCTGAAATAGGATGAATGGACCGGGGAGCAAAAACTGCAATATGCTGATGTTCCAGAAGATATTGAACCTGAAGAAATTCGGCCTATGGGAAACTACGCTGTGCAAATAACATGGCCGGATGGATTTAGCCAGGTGACTTGATGTCCTCCATATCTTACTCGCTAAATAAATATTTCTATGGTAAACTATTATGATTGTTGCTGAATTATATGTTTCTGACAAGTGCTGTTACCACGCAAGGCAAGTTCTCTCCTTTTGATTGGTGTATGATTTTTTGGATTCTTTTACGGGTTAGAATATTATCAAATTGCTACCTAAATATACATGGCCACGTTCAAATCTATGATTATAAACAGTTCATGAATATGGCATCCTATATTCCTAACACAAACCATATTTTGTAGTTGTCACCTCTCATCAGAACGGAGTAAGTTATGACTGCGTAGTGGGTGGTTCAATGGCCATGCTATAACCAGAACTTCGAGGAGAAAAAAGAAATCAAATGAACAGTTTTTTTCTATTCTGATAAGAGATAGGTCTATTTTAGTAACCACTTTAGCAAGGGCCCTTCTGTGTTCCAGTCTCTGTGCTCAAATTGTCATCATTTAGTGCTCTTGATGTCATGCAGATTGCTCCGTATGATCAGTTACAAACCATGGAACGATTGGTTGATGTTCCTGAAACGGCTCCAGTTGGGGTATGTTAACACATATCTGTACATGCCAATTGTTTTCTACATAGCACCTTGTCGAAAAATTTATGAGTTTTGCATCCTCCGGGTTTCTGCAGGCATGATTTGGTTGGTGAAGTTGAATAGAGACTGCATGAACCAGAAAAGATAGAAAGAAAAAGAAGAAGAAGAAGAAGACAGCACCACAAATCTTCCTAAACTCAGTTACCCTCGGGTGAAATATCGTACTGGAGCTGGTAGAAGCTCTCGAAGTGCATTGTCTCTGGCCTGTTTGCCTCACCCTCTCGAGTGATTCTCAGGGACAGTTGTACAGCCCAAATGTTGTAGTAGAAAACCTATCAAAAGCATCCGATTCCAGTTAGATTTCCCTTTTATATCGTCAGTTTTGACTATATGATTTGGTCTGGACGTGTTTCGTTTGCTTTTCCGCGAGCAATCTGCTCCCGAACCATCTGTTTGTATATCAAAGAAATCGAGTCTCTGTTGAATGGTAAAACAACCATCTGCATTACAATACAACCATAAGGCAGGCGTCTTTATTAACAGAGCCTAACGAGCGTGGCGTCAGATGCTATGTTTCGACGTGGATTGAAGCAGTAAAACGCCCTTCACAGAAAAATAATAATCAAATCAACTAATATTAGAGGGTAAATTGATCTTTATTTAGTTTATTTCTTATTTTTGAGTTTTTTTTTTTTTTTTTTTTTGGGGGGGGGGGGGGGGGGGGGGATATTTTTTTTTTTAAATTTTTTTTG
>Ga0325400_1002363_pt1 | contig 16493 bp, 9 predicted proteins | sample PopdelMetagenome_2_FD_205662 | JGI IMG/M metagenome (GOLD analysis project Ga0325400, IMG submission 205662) | Populus deltoides microbial communities from Bellville, Georgia, United States - Xylem-PdKOR-R1 | ecosystem: Host-associated > Plants > Phyllosphere > Stem > Wood/Secondary xylem... | reverse complement strand
GATCAAGCTAATCCCTTAGGACTTGATTTGTCTCTAAAGCTTTAGCATGTTCTATACATGCATATGTTGCTTTGTTATTTGTCAAAATTCACATTGACCTACAGATAATGTATACATATACATGGTTAGTTGATTTGATTGTTTTTATTATTTCTTGAATTTCTCTGTAAATATTAGCTTAATTTAGATTGCATTATACCGGTGTAACCTTGAAGAAAAGATGCCATAAAATCATTGAGTAAATTTCATCTCATCATTCTGCTCTTCAATAATATTAATGACAAAATATTGCATAGCTACGTACCTTTTTTTTTTTCTCCCTTCCCTTTGTTAAACCTTGATATATATATATCTTGATATAATATGTTTATATATTCTTTTCCATAATTACAGGATGAAACGAATTAATTTTACCACGTTGGAAACACTAATACTAAATATTAATTGCACAACTTGCTAAAAAGAGAGAGAAAAAAAAAGATTTCTTTATCATCCCAAATATATCCTACAGTATTTACTCATATACATTGAATACATGTGGCATCCAACTCCTCTTGGGCTCTGATCATATCTCCATAGACAAATTTTCCTTCCTAATTATTATGACAGGGAAAAAAAAATACAAGTAATTAAGGAGTTATGAGAAGGATTAGACATGGAATTGCAACATTAATTTTAATTACCATCGTGTTAGAGTATATAAGTAAGATCTACTCCCTTCCTTCTTATTCTTGTTTGCAAGCCTTAATCATAACTCGTAAGATACACATAAATAAATTAGTTTTTTGAATAATAAATATCAAATAATCAATTTATTACTTGGATTAACCGTATGATTAATTATGTTTTGATATGAAGGTATCTTCTAATTAAAAGAAAAAAAATAAAAATAAAAAGTGACACCATATAATTTGTTGAACAGAAAAACCTTTTACAAAGAAGTATTTACAGGTGATTTGTTATTTTTAAAACTAATTATTTAATAAAATAATAATAATTTTTTTTAGATTTGACTAATAACATAATAAAGTAGAAAATTATCAAAAAAAAAAAACCTGACCCTATTTCTTTAAATTAATTTATCATAAATCAGGTTTAATAACTATATTTATATTTCTTAATAAAAAAAATGAGATTATTTTTAAAAGCAAAAACAGAAAATTATCCTGCACCTTTTAGACCTTTGAAAGCCCATGAACGATTTATAGGAAAGGGCCAAGCCCAAAATCTGTAGTGCAGCGATGCAAAGGAATCAGTGAGGAGGTCGGAAAGAGCGGGGGCTAACTGATTTTGGTTCCTGACTCAACAGAAAAATTAACTAACCAAACATTAGTTACCGTTGACGTTGAATTACTTGGTGAAAAGTTTCGATCTTGATTTCCTAATTGCATACTGATTTTTCTATACAATCCGGACTCTATACTGATTAATTTCAGCATATTTAAGAATGCTAACCCACACCCACAAACTAAAACATCTGAGAAGAAAAGATTAATTGGTTTTTGTTTATCTGTGTCTTGTTGTAGTTCTGTCATTACTTACAGCAATGGAGAGACAACAACTGTTTCATGTTTCTAATTCTTGTTCTCTTTTCAAGAAAATTAAGAATCCAAATAAAAGAAAAGAATGTGAATGTCAACAAGCCGAGAGAGAAGTGTTTGCTGGGTCACGGCCACTTTTCAATGAGCATCCTTTTTGGTTCAAGAAGCCAAAAACAAGCAGCGGAATTGGTTCCGTTGTTGTTGCTTCAAGAAATCCAGGGATGGTTTTAAAGGAACCAAAGCTTTTTGATGAAAACAGGGTTTTCAAGAACTCTGTTGATAGTGATTCAAGAAACAAAGAATCCGCGGAAGAGTTGGAGAGAAGGGTGGCTTTTAATCTTAGGACGATGAGGTCGTCTTTTAGCCTTGGGGATTTGCTAGAGGAGAGGTCTCGTGGGGTATCAACTCAACTAAGTCTGTATCATCATGACCCATTCGAGATCAAGAAGAAGATGAAGCCAAGTGATCTGGGTAATCTATGCAGGCTGCTTGTGTCTGCAGATTTGGTTGAGAAACATATCCTGCCTTTCTTGAACGAGGATCAAACTAAACAGGTTAGAATTCCGAATCAAGAAAGGAATGGTTTGAAGGTCTGGGTTAGGGATATCGACACTGGAAGTATGCATCAGTTGGTCTTCAAAAGATGGAGCACTTCTAAAAGTTATATTTTCAATGATGGCTGGACAAAGCACTTCGTTAAAAGGAGGAATTTGGTTGAAGGAGATGAAATTGGACTCTACTGGGACAATGATCAGTCAAGACTTCACTTCAGTGTTCTGAATAGAGCTGCTGCCACTGGCTAAGACTAAGATTTTGTATTTGCTCTTAGGTTATGTTTGATTGTTGTTTAGAATCTGAGATGCTTGCTTGTTTTATTGTAGTCAACTTCTGCTGTTATTATTCTGTTATAATCAATCCAGTTTAGTTCGAAAGATTTCTTTTGCCTGGTTTGATTTCAATCACCCAATCCATTATTCCCAGTTCTGTTTAACATATTCTCATCGTAGAGCTTCAAAGGCTCATCAAGCGATCGATGATACAAGGCTTATCTAATGTTTATGACAGTAAAAGAAAAAATAGGTTAGAAGGTTAACTGATTTTCACACGGGCTGACGGTTTCTATTATTTATTAGTCATGCTTTTACTTCTTTTTTTATGAGTCAGCTAGTTTGTGGCATGGGAAGATCACAGTGCATTTTTATGGCATGGGAAGGAGAACAGTACTGCATCTGGTGCTCATTAAAGTTTCTTGGCAAGAATCGACTTTTCCTATACAGGAAGGAGGATTAGGAATCAAAAAGTTAAAAGGGATGTAATTCTGCATGTGTCTTGAGGAAGGTGTCTGATTATACAAGCAGGATCTCTAAAGGTGGCTTGGTGCATGGCTCATCTCCTAAAATTTGGAATTTATGGTGCTCAACTATTCCAAATGACTGTCAGAATTGGAAAAAATTACTAAAGCTTAGAACTCTAATTTGGGATCAAATCGAGCATACAGCAGGCAATATCGGGGAGAATTTCTTTTTTTGTGGTGGACCTCAACCCACATGGACCTAAGAAATTATGGCCGAAGGCTTATGTTTGAGTCTGATTAATTGCCTACAACCTCAAAGCTTACACAAGTTAATAATGATCTTGTTTGTGTCTGCATTTCTGTAGATGAGGATAGAGATCACTCATTCTTCACCTGCACCTTCATTAACAAATTTAGAACCACAACCAGAAAATTTGTAAATAGCAGCATAATCGTCGATAGGAAAATTTTCATCGCTAATTTCCGATGGAAATGATAACAAATAGTTTCCATCATTAATTTTCCACAGAAATTATGATGGATTACGTTTAGTCCATAATTTTACACATCACTATTTAATACTGGAATTGCTGACAAATTATTTCCATCGACAAATGTTAATATGTTATAATTAACGACATTTGTTCCCCTTCTTTTTTTTTTCCCTCCTCCTCCATGCACCTCAACCCACATTTACATCTATCAATATGCATTGATAGTTGGATTTTTTGCGAAGTTCCAATGCACAAGATAAATAAATCCACTTATTATTTTTTTTTAATTCATCTATATTTCGTGTTAATTTATTGAACTTTTTTAGTAACCTGCATCTACATCTATCAATAATATCAGTATCGATTGTTGGATTTTTTTATGAAGTTTCAATACACAAGGTAAACAGAGCCACCTATATTTTTTTTTTAATTCATCTATGTTTTACGTTAATTTATTGAATTATTTTAGTAGTTTTCTTGTATATTTAAGTATTTTACAACTATTTACTATGAAAAAATTATATATTAATATATGATTTGTGTCGCACCCGACATCACAGCAACTCATAAAATAATCTTGATTTATAAAAAAAACAAATTTTTGGCATCTTGTTCTTTTAGGGGAAAATGTCTTGTTTGAGGAGTTGTCACCTAGTATTATGGTTATTAGGAACTCTAACTGGTCAACAGAGATTCTATGGCTCGAGATTGGTTACGTAAAAAGAAAGATTTTATCACCCATTAAACGTTTTGCATGAGACAGACTGCATTGCTGATTTTGTCTTAAATTGCTAAATGTTTATTAGTTTATGCTATGATGATTTGTTTACAATATTCCTGACTCTAGCGCCAGTGAATATTCGAGCTCGAATAATTCCAACTCTGGCGTTGGTAAAAATTCGTAGCTACGAAAAAATATTAGATCAATATTTTTTATTCCCTACTCTAGCGCCAGTGAATAAATAAATAAAAATAAATTTATTTTTACGCATGCACATATTTTTTTTATTTTTCTAGCTAAATAAAATAAAATACAACGAATAAAAATAATATAAATTTAAACCGGTATTTTTATTCCTGACTCTAGCGTCAGTGAATAAACCAATAAATTTACATTATTTTTATTCATGCATACACATTTTTTATTTTTTATTTTTTGAGCTGGGCCCAGCTCAGCCCAATGGGGACTGGGCTGGACCCAACCAGCCCGGGTCATTGGCCCAAGCCAGTGACCCGGCTGGCCAGCAGAAGGCACATGCAACGTGTGTGTGCACAGTGAAGGAGTAATTAAATTCAAGCTGCACAGTGACTTTGTAATGAAAAATGAAAGAGGAGGGAACGAAAAACTTACCTGATCTGCAGGCGTTGTTGGAGGCGAAAGACTGGGAAGAACACTGGCTTTGGAAGATTCGCCTCTCTTCCTTTCTGTTTTTTGATTTGCTTTCTCCTCTGGCTTCCTCTGTTATGTGCTCCCTGGTCCTTCTTCCCCGTGTTTGTTCTTTCTCTTTTGTCACTGTCTTCTCTGGTTCTTACGCGTTCCTCTGTTTCTTTGAGAAGAAACAGGGGAATAATAGTCCTGCTTTCGGGCTCATCCTTCTGGGTTGTTCTCTTGTTCTCTCCGTGTGTTTTTTTCGCGGGCTTTCCTCTTTCTCTAATGGTTTTTTTCGTGTTTTCTCCTCTGGTTTTTTCTGCTCATTCATCCTCTGTCTCCTGGTTTTTTCGCCTTTTCTCTTGTTTTTCTCAGTTCTCTCTTCCGATGGTTTGGCGTGTGTAGCTGGAGGCGAACAATTAGCTGACCAACACTTGCATTTTCCCTGCACTTCACTTGCGTTTTGAGAACAAAGGCAAAGCAGGCCTGCTGTCCTTTTGCTCTCTCCCTATTTCTCTGTTTTTAGGTCCCCTCTCTGTTTTCGTTCATGCTCCCCATTGGCCCCTCGGTTCTGCCCTTTTTTCTCCTCCTCCTGCCGGTTCTCTTTATCTGGTTTTTATAACCAGAGAATGCCATGCAGTCGCATGGATTTTAATGCAATAAGGGCATCCGTTTTCTTCTTTTTTCGGGTGAAGAAGATGAACAGTGTTAATGTTAATGGCCATTTGTGTTTTGATCCTTGACAGTTTGAATTTTTGCAGTCCAGTCCTTGGGTAAATTGCAATTAAAACCCTGCATCTCAGAGACATTTACACATTGGTCCTTGGGTTTTAATTTCTTGCAAAGTTGACTAGAATCAGCCCTATACTTTGATAGTTTTTCAATTAAGTCCCGAAATAAATTAATTTCAAGTTCAATTAAGTCTCAAAAACTTATCAATTCTCCAATTAAACCCTTGATTTGATTAATTAAATTAGTCAAGAATTTAATTAAATCTTTAAACTTCCAATCATGTTGCCCTTAATCCAAATTTTAATTAATTCTTTATTTTTTTTATTTTTACTTGTTTTTCATCATTTTTTTAGTAAATAAAATAAAACAAAAAAAGATCAAATTTTGGGTTATGACATTTGAATACTAGGGTTTATTTGAGATTTGAGAAAAATTGAATTTTTTTATCATTTGATGAAATTAAGTTTGATTTTGTAATTTAGGTGTTTTGTAATTGAATAAATGATGATTAATTTTAATGGGTTCTAATTAATCAGATTTTATTGTTAAATTGAAAATTTAAAGAAAATTAATTTTTTTTAAAATTATAAAATGAATATTATTGTTTCATATATATTTAAACAATGAATGATGGTTATTGGATCATCCATTGCATAATTATTATTTCATATTTAAACCAACAATGAAAGGCACCCCTTGAGTTTAATGGATTTCATATATAGTTTAAGTAGTTGTTTTATTATTCAAATTCAATCATTATTCAGAGTTGTTTCTTGTTTGATATAATTATCGTTTCGGCTTAAAAATAAAATTAATTAGTTTAATTGGTCATGTGAATATATATATATATATATATATATATATATATATATATATATATATTGAGTGATTATATATTGGTGTTGTTAATTTCTCTTCGCAATGAAAGATCAGATAAAGAAAAAACGAGAGAGAGAGAGAGAGAGACGTCCACTCTTTCTCAAATAACGTCTCTCATGAGCAAAGCAAATTACTTGATCAACATAACATATATATAAAATCTAAAGCACAGAGAAAGAGTGTAATTATTCTTTATTGCTGTTGTTTTCGCTGTTATTACCACTAACAGCTAACCTCAAATTCTAATCAAGGAACCAAAGTTTGCTTTGGAACAATCTCAACAGGCACCGCAGATGGTGCTGACGGTGATGGAGTAGTGGGATCGGCAGCTTTATCACAGTAGCCTTCAAGAATTTGGCTCTCTTCAGTGGTAAATCCGAGTGTATCAATCATGTTAGGCCAGCAATGTTCACCAATGGTGCTCAAAGCTTGGCAACAGCTATGACCAAGTTGAGTCTCGCCGTTAAGGAAGAAAAGAACAATCTCCCCAGTACATGCTTGTAGTTGCAACAAAGAGTCCCAGCAGTTCGATGACTCTTCATCTAATTTTAAGCGAGTCGAAAGGTTTGAGATTGAAGCCAGCGGTCTTGCCTTGGCCTTGTAGCAGCCCAAGCTGCTGCATGCCAATAAAGCAACGAAAAGAAAGAGCTTAAGATTAAAAGCCATTTTGAAGGTGATATTATAGAGAGAGTGGTTTTTGATCAGGCAACGGAGATTGCTGCGTGATTTATATAGGAATTATAGAGCATGATGTTGAGTTAATTTGAACGTTACATTTCTTGAAAGTTACACGCAAGGCAGGAAGGAAATGAGAGAACGTGTGGTGCTTGGATCTTGGAAGGGAATAGGAAGACCAAAAGGCAGGCAATAATCAATTAATCATCCATGAAGTTTACAATTTATGGCAAATAAATCAGATTAAAATTTCTGTAACAGGCCATAATTAGCAAACATTAGTAATATTTACCACATAATGACGGGCATAATCTTGTTGATGCATTTAATTTATTTGCTATAAATTTTTTTCCAGCCCCTTAACAATATTTATAGTTTTAGCCAAAACAGTAGAAAAAATGAAAAATTTCTCTCAGAATAATTTTTCTAATTTGGTCCTCTTAATTTTATTTTCTAGCTCCTGTTGGCGTCAATATTTCGTCGAACTCTGTCAGCCATTTACATCGTTGACGGAACTGTGTTTACTCGCCGTTGAAATACTCCGTTGATGTTTTTCAATTTTCTAGTGGTGAACGGACTCTACATTTATGTATTAGTAACATGCCACTCATTGATTGGAATACCGAGTTCTGTTGGGGTAAGGAAAAACCGCAGAAGAAGAATTTTCAGGCTGTTGTCATGGCGCTTGCATGGCGTTCTTTCATTTATTAGACATGGAATGATGGGAGCAGGGGCACCTCACATATCCATAGTTATAATATCTGGCTTGGCTCAAGGTCTAGCAATTTGTATATCTATGAGTTCATCCAGGTCAATTGAGTTTTAGAATGAAATGATGTTCTTTTGTACTATTTTTTTTAAAAAAACTAAAACAAATTGATTTTGAATAATTTTTTTTTAAATAATTGTTTAGATCTTCCCTTACGAATTGACATGTTAAATCACCAGAATTTAACCTGTTAAACTCCTCATAGAGTTTAAAAGGAGTACAGGTTCGGTAACAATGTGAAGGTCCGAGCCCAAGAGGAAGATAATATGAGATGCAGGGCGGCAGCATAACGGGCGATAGGAAAAGAGCGGGAGAAAACTGATTTGATTTCCCGTCTCAAGTCTCAATAGATTTACAAACCAAATTAGTACTTACCGTTGAATTTCTTGGTAACAAAGTTTCTTTCTTTTCCGAATCGCATACTGACTGACTTTCCGGACTCCACACTGATAAACTCCAGTCTATATATTTATTAATCCACGCCCACAGAGTAAAACATTTGTGAGAAAATTTTGGTTCTTATCTGCGTCTCGTTGTTTATTTTATCTGTTATTGCAACTATGGAGAAACAACAACAATTTTGTGTTTTGAGTCCTTGTAGGAACACCAATAATCCTAAGAAAAGAAAAGAATGTGAATGTCAACAAGCCGAGAGAGAAGTGTTTGCTGGGTCACGGCCAATTTTCAATGCGCATCCTTTTTGGTTCAAGAAGCCAAAAACAAGCAGCGGAATTGGTTCCATTGTTGTTGCTTCAAGAAATCCAGGGAGGGTTTTAAAGGAACCAAAGCTTTTAGATGATAGCTGGGTTTTCAAGAACTCTGTTGATCCTGATTCAAGAAACAATGAATCTGGAGAAGAGTTGGAGAGAAGGGTGGCTTTTAATCTTAGGGCGATGAGATCGTCTTTTAGCCTTGGGGATTTGCTAGAGGAGAGGTCTCGTGGGGTATCAACTCAACTAAGTCTGTATCATCATGACCCATTCGAGATCAAGAAGAAGATGAAGCCAAGTGATCTGGGTAATCTATGCAGGCTGCTTGTGTCTGCAGATTTGGTTGAGAAACATATCCTGCCTTTCTTGAACGAGGATCAAACTAAACAGGTTATAATTCCGAATCAAGAAATCAATGGTTTGAAGGTCCGGGTTTGGGATATCGATACTGGAAGTATGCATCAGTTGGTCTTCAAAAGATGGAGCACTTCTAAAAGCTATATTTTCAATGATGGCTGGACAAAGCACTTCGTTAAAAGGAGGAATTTGAGGGAAAGCGATGAAATTGGACTCTACTGGGACAATGATCAGTCAAGATTTAACTTCAGTGTTCTTAGTAGGGCTGCTGCTGTGGCCAAGATTAGAAATTAGTGTTGCTTCTAGGCTATGTTTGATTGTTGTTTGGATTTTCAGATCTTGTTTACTGTGATTAACTTCAACTGATATATATAATTCTATTTTTCCTGTCTTCTTCTTCATCATAACCAAGATCACAAGAGGATCAGCTCTTCATTTTTTCTTAATCTTGCTGTGGCTTTTACTGGCCCAAAACACGTTGAGAATTCCCAAGTAAAAGACATGGTGACAATTATAATGACCACACAACTGATATCTTGGTTTGGCCCATTGGCCTATTGCAAGATAGGTAAATTTTTTTTTATCTTAAGTAATTACTTATTACTGTATTCCTTTGTAATGCAACGTGATATTACTGTTGATGGAACTAGATAGGCAAGGATCATGTGAATTATCCCAATAATTTATTTATTTTTATCATTTTATGTAAAGGTTAAATAGTTTTTTCAAATGATTGCAAAAGGAAGGCTTTTTGGAGGCAAGATGCTAAAATGATTGTGCACGGGAAATTTCCTAGCTGGTAGAGGCTGAACCACGTTGAAGGGTGCGGGCCAGGGCACCCCAACTATTGACAATATTTACATTTTAGTCCTAGAAGTTTTAAACGTTTTAATCATATGCCCTGGTTTTACATGTTTTGCACCCTAAAAAATCACTTGTTTTCTTATTTGCCCCTCTAATCCCAAAATTTCTAGTTCCACCCCTTAGCTGCACCTCCTTTGACAAACCTTTCGACTGGCAAAATGGACTGGCAAGTGGTAAAATTCTAATGAGAGCTGTCCATGCTTCAAGTGAAACCTCTTCCTTTAGATTATATATATATATTCATTGTGAATATATATAACTACTTTTCACAATGAAAATGAGGTAATATGCACTGTTATTAAACCCGGTTAGGCCGGCAGGTTGACCCGGGACCTGGTCGACCCGGTGGCTGCACTGGTCCGGGTTTAATAAAAGACCGGCTGTGGTAATAGCCCGGCAAAACCCGGATGAGACCCAGTTTTTTTTCTTTCAAATGTGTGATTTGAAACTCATTGGTATATATACTCTATGTTCCAAAAAAAAAAGTCATATTTTTTCAATGTGGGATAAAAAAACATTTTGGTTTAAATACTTCAACTTAAAAGGATAATATAATATCTTTTTCAATGTGGGATTTGAAACCCTTTCATATATATACTCTATGTTTCCATGAAAAAAAACCATATTTTTTCAATGTGGGATAAAAAACCTTTTGGTTTAAATACTTCAATTTAAAAGGATAATATAGTATTTTTTCAATGTGGGATTTGAAACCCATTAGTATATATACTTTATGTTTCCAAGGAAAAAGTTGTGTTTTTTCAATGTGAGATAAAAAAAACTTTTTAGTTTAAATACTTTAATTTAAAAACTTAACATAATATCTTTTTAATGTAGGATAATTTTTTTAAAAAAATATTCTTTTAAACTTCATAATATGTATAATCTATACTTACATGGATTTTTTCATATGAAATATTAAAACTTTAATTTTTTTTAATTCTTCCGGGTTAATCCGGATTGATCCGAGTTGACCCATGAAACCCTGGACTCGGCCCCTTGGTCGGGTCAACCCCCTGGTCGGGTTTAATAACTATGGTAATATGCAATGAAATTAACAAAAAATCATTTTTAAAACAAAAATAATGTTTATAAATCTAGCTCAATTTTGACAAGTTAAGAAGTGATTTAATAATTTAATTTTTATTCTAAATAAATTTTTAAATTAAATCAAATGAAAATTGACCGGTGTAATTTAAAAATAATTTTTTTTAAAATATAATTTTATTTTTTTAAAAAAATCTTAAAATAACATTATATTTAATTAATCCAACTCAACCTAAACCTAAGTTAATTTGTTTACACGAGCCTTTGGCAATGACATTGTTGGGCTGGTTTAATAACTTTGGGTAAAAGGGAATGCTGGCCATCAAGGCGAAGGGTGATAATTATTTAAACACAAATACTTATTTTCGTCTTTTCAATTAAATATTTTAGTATTAGTTTAATAAATCCATTTACCGCTTCTTTACTTCGATCCCATTACCTGTCACATCAAAATCACAGCAACACATGCACGTCTATGGTTTGTAGCCAAAAAAGGGCAAATTCTGGTAATATATATATATATATTAAAACTTAAATTTATTGCATTTTAAATACAGGCGGTGGCAGTTAGGTTTTACCGGGATTTTAACAGCCTATTTAGGATCTACCTTGCCTATTTTCCTGTTCTACGCATCCCATTAAAAAAATAGAAAAAGAAAAGAAAATAAATAAGTAAATAAAATGGAAAGAAAATCTAGGTCCCTAATATTGGAAAAGGTTATTAATGTATCACCGTACATATACTTTTTTTAATGGTAATTATTGCATCTAAAATCAGACAAATTCATTGTACAGAGATATTATTATTTATGAATTTTCTTTTTGTTAAAAATGTGAATGCCGCTAGATTTATATATAAAAAAGTTTTTTTATGGTAATTATTGCATCTAAAATCAGGCAAATTCATTGTACAGAGATATTATTATTTATGATTTTTTCTTGTTAAAAATGTGAATGCTGCTGGATTTATATAAAAAAAAAATTTAATTATTAGAATATTGATCTAATTTGCAAATAAACAAGTTATTTTGAATAAAATAACTTTATTTTTTTTTGTTAAAAAAATCCTTAAAATTGATCTTAGAGTTTTGATTAACTTTAGTCAGCGTCAATTAATTTTTATTAAGTTAATATTTTTTAGTTTAAATCTCAAATCTTATAAATCAAATAATTAATTGTTTTTCAGTAACCTTTTTCAAGAAGAATCTTTACTAAAATTAGCATTAATTAGTAAGGAAAAAAAAAACCATTACCGTAACTGAAGTGGTTGAATTAAATACAGTCTAATTCCACCTGGCGCACGAGAGAGAACATTAAAAAAAAAAAAAAAAAGACAAGAAAGAGAGAGAATCCTTAAAAATAAACCAGAAATAGAGGAAGCCATTAAAACTGCACAACCGACAGACAAACATAGCAAACAATTTCGAAGAAACGCTCGTAACCCACAAATCAACTACAAAATCAACGACCCCTTAGCCGCTTTTCTCTTCAAGGTTTGTTATCAGATCCATTTTTTTTTCTTGTTTTGTGTTTCTTGAATTTGGTGCAGAGAGATCTTGAATGCATTGAGAAATCAATGTTGTTTGTGAAAGTTTGGTTTTTGTTTTATGTGTTTGGTTTTTTTTATGCATTTGGTTTGTTTTGATAACTTTCTTTTCGGGTCTGGTTGGATTTTGAGAGATCTAATTGTATTTATTTGAGTTTTTTATTCTATGCTCATTTCTTTTCTGTAAAAACTCAGTTATTATTATTATTTTTTATGTGGAGGTCAAGAATTTGTGGTGGGGCTTCATTTTTTTTGGTTTGTAGGTATTTAGAAATTTCATTTCCTTTTGTTTTCCATTCAAAGAAATACTGAAGATTTCATTTCTTGTGTTTTGCATTGAGAATGTGGGATGGTATATGGATTTGTGTTTGAATCAATTCTTTTTTCAGTTTTTATTATTGTTTGCATAATGTTTTTGGCTTACAAAAAATTGGTTGCAAATGATATTTTATTAGTCGGTTATGCAATTTTGAGAGCTGAATTAATGACATTTGATTTTGCATCTTACCTTTGGTTTTGTGTTTGCTCACTTTCTCAGGATGTGAAATATATTGCATTTGTGTTTGATTTGATGATATTCTTGTTAGCAAATCGATGAATTGCAGAAAATTCGTGTTATTCTGTTTTCCATTTTTCTTTTCCTCAAAACTATGTTAGTTTCGGATTTGTGTGACTTAACTCTGTAATTTCAAATGTGTGATGAATGCATTATGCCACCTGGGTTTTCAGTTTATGATTCTGCTGTCTCTTTTTGTCGATATATATTTTTTCATTAAGTAGTGGGCAGCTAACGAGATGCAGTTGATTCTTATGTAATACGTAGCATGCTGTATGCTTTTTAGGTGATTTCATCTTGAGATTGTCACCCATAACATCCATTAAGAATGGGATTTTAAAAGCATTATGGATGTAGGTTATCGAGTTTTCTACATATGATTAAATGAATGTTTTGAGTGAACTGCATATGGCATTTCTGATAAGAATTAGATTGTGAACCAATTCTCTTTCCTACACTCTTTGCAGTTTATCATGAATATGGTGTTAAAGATGGAAAATGATGCATTGGATATGTGCATTTATGCTATACTTTCTCTAGCTGTAAGAAGTGGTTTTTACATTTTGCAGGAACATTATCTTATAGTAATCCAGAAAGATGTCTCCTGTATCAAAATCCAATACCAAGTCCAAGGATAAGACCTCTGCAAAGTCTGCTATAGAACAACCAAAAGCATCCATTAAGTCTTCTGGATCAACCAACTCTGTAACTGGGAATCCAGCGAATGCTTATAATCCAATTTCTGGGACTTTTCACACATTAGAAATACCAGCTGCTGCTGCTTTCCCGCCCTTGCATGATAATGGTCGTTTCAGAAATATAGATGACACAGACGACCATTCTAGTAGCCCAAATGGAACAGTTTCTGAGTATGATTCAGTTTCCAACAATGGGAGCTGCTCTGGTGAGTCAGAGGACATTAAAGAGAAGATAATCAATTCTACTCGACAGGAAACAATACCTGGCTTAGAAAGCGACCGACGTGAGAAGATCCGTCAAAGGAATGAGAAAAAGCATCAGCGTCAGAGAGAGAGGAGGGCGCAAGAGTTGCATGACCGATGCAGTGGGTATCTAATGTCAAGAAAACTAGAAAGGCTTTCACAACAGCTTGTGGCAATGGGTTTTTCTCATGAGCGGGCAATCTTGGCCCTTATGTTGAATGAGGGCAGGGTAGAAGAATCGGTAAACTGGCTTTTTGAGGGAAGTGAAGAGGAAGCTCAAAAGGACTCTAAGCTTGAAAGTGGTGGTAACCTAAAAATTGATATAAATGAGGAGCTCGCTCAAATCTCAGCAATGGAGATGAGATACAAATGCTCAAAGCAGGAGGTTGAAAGAGCTGTGGTTGCTTGTGAAGGGGATCTAGAGAAGGCAGAAGAGACCCTGCAGCCACAGAAGCAGGAACCACCTGCAACTCCACCAAGGCAAGAATATACTGCCGATACGAATAACCTGAGGAGACTGCATGAAAAGCCTGTACCTGTGACTTCAGTTACAGCACAACAGAGAATGAATGAACGGGATTTCAACTACAAAACAGCAACTCCAGTGCTAACATATTCAGAACCTGGGAGTAGAAATTTGCAACCTCTGAATCAGCCCAAGCCACTAGCAGACAAGAGGTGGGGCGCAACAGGATTGAGCCCTGCATTCTCATCATCTATGGGACCATCCATGCAAGTAGCACCTCCATCAACAAAACTTGATGTCCAGCTTGGTTTTACTGAAGGAGTGGGCACAACAGGATCGAGCCCTGCATTCTCATCATCTATGGGACCATCCATGCAAGTAGCACCTCCATCAACAAAACTCGATGTCCAGCTTGGTTTTACTGGAATTGAGAGGGAAAATGTGCAGCAGATAGTGAGGGAACCAGTAAGCCCTCAGTCTATGAATGCCAAACAAAATACAGTCCCTTACGCAAGTGCCACTCCTTCAGTAACAGCTGGATGGTATTCAAATAATGTTCCAGGTGTTGAACATATGCGGTCAAATGTTAAGTTGCTTTCAAATCAGAGCACTGGAAGCCTTGGTCTTGTAAATCAGAGCTCACAACAATTTTACCATGCAGTGTCATACAAACAAAACCCGTTCCCTTATAGCGGCCCAGTAAATTATACATCAAATGGACTTGGAGGAACAAGGTCTCCTTCACTTACAGTTCCATCTCAGTTGCAAGGTTCATATGGTAAAACGACTGCATCTTTGCCTTCTCTAGCAGCACCGTCCTCACTTGGTTTATTCACTGGCTGGGGCTCAGCTGGAACTTTAGGTTCTTCACATGTTGATTGGAATACAGGAGGCCTGATGTCAGAATTTGATTACACCAGCATCGATTGGACTTTGGATTCGAACATTTTATCCTCTAAGTCAAATGGGTTGTGGTTGGGTCTGTCTTCATTACTTAGGAACACGTCTAGCACAAGGACGAGCAGTACAAATAGTTCCTTCCTATCAGGGTTACGGGACAGTGGAGTGGCTAAAGAAACATCATCCTCAGCTGGTTCGCGCGAGTGGACCTCTCCTTTCGCAGGCAAGGACATCTTTAGTTTGCCTAGGCAGTTTGTAACTTCTCCTTCTCCCTAGGACTAGGGATAGGACTTTGGAAAAGGAGAAGAAAGCAGGCAGTGAGGCTTGTTTAGTTGGGGTTTGGATGCATGTTCATGCTTGTTTCTGGTTTTATCAGTGGTAAATGCATCCATCAGTTTCTGCTTCTATGATTTGTGTCCTCTTTTTCATTACTGGTTTGCTAGATGGAGAATGTGCTGCTATTTTGGGCAATCAACAGGACTTGCAATTTCGGCAATAGGTTTTCACCTTTCAGACATTTGCTAAAAAAAAAAAAAAAAACAGAATTTCATATCATACTTTCTCAACTGGAATTTAAAAGAACAAAATATAGGGCGTACCAAGATTAAATAAAAAACAGCTATTAGACTTGTATTTTTCCATGGGTAGGATAAAACATTTTTGAAGTACAAAAAATACAAGCTTTTTCAATGTATTTTTTGATATAAAAAAATTCTCATCCCTAAATTGAAATGATTATACATGCATTTGAATTAATTAAATTAATAATTAATTAAAAAAATAACTAAAATTAAAATATTTGATCTCGCAACGGGTTATATACTTAGTTATATTTAATAAATTTGTTTCATAGAATAAATTTTTTACTTAATCAAATGATTAGCTATGCTAATAAAAGGTAAAAACAAAATCATTAATGAAAGCAAATTGAATAAACTATGAAACCCGACTAACAAACAACTCAAAATTAAATGGTAAAATTAAAAAAAAAATCACAAAAAAACAAAGAAAAAAAATTTAAGCTAACCTGTTAACCTTGTGACCATAAGTACATGATTGGTATAATAGTCACATATAAAAAAAAGTAAAAAAAAAATCACCTTGTAACCATGAGTACATGGTTGGTATAATAGTCGTATAGAAAAAAAAATTAAAAAAATCATGAAGAGTATTTCTCAAATAATATAAAAAGACTTGGATGTCCTCATTGAATCTTGCATTGATCTATATATGTCGGTGCGAAAAGACTGCTTTACAATACATAGACGACGAGTATTTCTTTAAGGGCAAAATAGGGTTTTAGGTTTTGTTATTGTGATGTAATGATTTTTGGCCAGAGCAGTTACAAAAATT
>Ga0325400_1002362_pt1 | contig 16493 bp, 7 predicted proteins | sample PopdelMetagenome_2_FD_205662 | JGI IMG/M metagenome (GOLD analysis project Ga0325400, IMG submission 205662) | Populus deltoides microbial communities from Bellville, Georgia, United States - Xylem-PdKOR-R1 | ecosystem: Host-associated > Plants > Phyllosphere > Stem > Wood/Secondary xylem... | reverse complement strand
TTACTGTAACACTAAATTAAATTACATACAATACATTAATTGATGATGCCCTTTTCTTTTCTATCCAATGGATCAAATATAAAAGTGCCAAAAGAGATGGCAAAGAAAACGAAAGGCAAACAGCAGGCAGGTGGCAATATCACCATAGTAAAAACAAAACAAAAAAAAGACAAAACCAAGATAGAGACAAAATATACAAGGAAAAGAGGAAGCTGACATGAGAACCACAGTTTACCGAGACAAGAAGCTCGGCAGAACACCAACTCCTTGCCATGAGAGGGAATATCGGTAGAAAACCCAAAGAAAGACCTGATGTAGATGGAGCCCGTTCCGGGGAAGCAACTACCATCCCCGCCGTGAAATTGACTACAAGAGGCAGATATCAACCCTACCATGAATAGATGCTAGAATAATGTAAGCGTTTTTTTTTTAAGTAAAAAAAACCTGAGGTTCGTTATTCAGTATACTATAATAAATTCAGTTAATTTAAATAATATAAATTAAAAATATAATGATAATAAAAAATTTAACAACATAAAAAAGTTTTAAAAAAACCTTATCTAAACCTATTCAGTTAATATGTCAAATCTACGACCTAGTTGTAATATTAGGCAACCCTTTTTCAAAAACAAACAAAATAAAACTATAAATCTTAATTATTAAATAATCCAATATCGAAGAGTGAAATAAAAAAAATAATAAAATTTTTTTGGTCAATTTGGGTTAAGCTGCTAACCTCGTGATCATGGGTACAGGATTAGAATAACCTCCTGGAAAGAAAAGTGGAAAAAAAACATCACAAAGACTAATTCTTAATAAATCAAATATTAATGGATGAAATTAAAAAAAATAATTTTAAAAAGGAAACCAAAAAACCAGCGTCAACTCATGTTTAATTTCAAAACTCATAACTCTGGTCATGAGTTCAAGACTAATCTTATAAAAAGCAACCCTTAAAAAATAACAAAACAAAATTCTAAGTTGATAAAATGTTGAGAGATTAAATTTTAAAAAAATACAATTAAAAAAAAAAGATCCAAAGCAAAAGAGAATTCAATAAGAAAAATAAGGACTAAATTTGATATAAAAATAATTTGAAATCAAACATTGAGGAATGAAATTGAAAACAAAATTCAATTAGAAAAATAATGAAAAACAACAATTAAATAAATGAGGATCAAATTTAATATAAAAATTAAACGAAACTAAATGACGATGAATTAAATTAAAGAAAAAAATCAATCAAAAAAGAAAAATAAAATAGAAATGAAAAGTATAAGAATCAAATTGGATACAAAAAATAAATGAAAGGACACCTTTATATTTTGACGAGAAAAAAACAGAGAAAAGAGAAAAAAAAGTTTATCAGAGCTCAATCACTGCCCTGTTGTGTGCACTCACCACACCACCAGAAAAATCACGTTGGGTTGCTTATGACAACACTGTAAAAGAAAATGGAATGATATCTCATGCACTATCTGAAGAGCGCAAAAATCTTCTACTTGTTGAAACTTCTATTTTACACACCAATCATTTTTATTTTGAAAATAATAATTATATTTATTAAAATATCAAATCATCTTTTAGACAATAAGCATTAAAAAACTTATTTGAAAATACAAAATTCTCCTAGATGGAAGTTTGAGAAATTTTATTTTTAAGGTAATATGCTTTTTAAATGTGAAAAAGACCAAGTTGTTTATATCAACTAGTGGATTCTATATAAAAGACTGTGTTACCTTATTAACAAGTTCATTGATTTTTTGTTAAAATAATAATTATATTGTTACTATGAATGATTTGTGTACATGTGTAAAATGAATCTTTCATATTGATTATTTGTTTTAATAAATAATACAGTAAAAGAAGACATGTTAAACATCAAAAGCATATTCCAGCTTATAAACCAATCGACGGTGCGGTTGATAAAATTCTTCTAGTATAATATTTTACATGTAAAATTATAAAAAAAAGTTAAATAATAAAAAGAAAATTAGACTTGATATGCCTATTAAATTCAATTAGTTTAGATCTAGCATGATTATCGGATCCAAAACATTTGAATTTAGTATGTGTGCCTCAATCAATTTGTTTGAGTTTGGTTATCAGATCCAAAACATTTGGGTCTGACATAACTGTCAAAACCACTTTGCTTATATTTGAGATGTTTGTCAAACTCGTTTCACTTAAAACATTCTTTATATATTTAATATTATATATATATATTTTTAAAATTTGGTATCGAACCATTATAAAGCATGAATATATTAACTAAAAGCTATTAAATTCGATGTAATTCAATATATTAATTTAAAAAACTTGTAGTTTGAAGTTTGATCTAAAAGGTTTTTAATGACCCCATTAACATGATAAAATCTAACTGTTTTTTTTTCCCAGAAGAAAACCAAAATAATTGAATTAAGAGTATTCTTTCTGGATAGCTGAGCCGGAGCATATGCCTAATTCCCTTCGAGGGGTTGTTCCCAGAATCAAGCTACACATGTACGGACTACAAGTGGCTCGTGATTGAAGAGAGTGAAGTAACAATTACCCGAAAAACTAAAAACAGCGACACCACTTTTTATGACAGCTCACCAAAATAACTACTTTTCCTAGAAAGCTAATCATGTTCTTAAACGGACATGAAAAGCATAAGCGCGAGTGCTTGAAGGATCTTATATTAAAAAGCAAAAGATGAGTCTACTTGGATTAGCATGATCTGTCATGTGACTAGTTTTTATTAATTTGATTGATTGTTTTTAAAAATATTTTTTATTTTAACATATATTTTTTTAATTTTTTATATTAATATATTAAAGAAATAAAAAATATTAATTTAAAATTTAAAAAGTATCTAAGACTTCAAGGGACTAGATTGTGAAAACAATATTTAACCTCGTAAAATTGGGGGTGTTCTAGAAAACAGTATAGACTGGATTGTGAAGTGAATAATAATTGGGGGTCTGATTTGTAACCATCCCATCAGATAAATAATAATTACATATGTTCCTCAGCTCTCTCTCTCTCTCTCTCTCTCTCTGATAGACATTGGCAAGTGGAATTTGGTTTCTATTCACGTAACTCCAACTCAACCTCCCTCAAATATCTATCACCGTGTCACCGATTCCTCCTCCTCCTCCTCCTTATCAATCCGCAAGACAAAACAAACAGACTCTTCTTCAGCATGGAAGCAGCTGTAGCGACGGAATCTCTCTCGAAGCTTAATATCAATGGCGATTTTGCTTCCTCTCTTCCCAATCTCCACAAAAACCTTCACCTCCTCTCCCCTCAACAGGTACATGTCTGTTTTTTTTATATATCCACACATGCGTGTATTGTGTGAACATCATCTTGCAGTTCATTTTGATTGTAATTGGTGGTGGTGGTGGTGGTGACATGGCAGGTTGAGTTGGCGAAGATGTTAGTGGAGAAAGGACAGTCTCATTTGTTTGAGCATTGGCCAGAGCCCGGTGTTGATGATGACGAGAAGAAAGCGTTTTTTGATCAGGTTTTTTTCATTTTCATTTGGAATTCAGCTGAGATTTTCTTCCTTGGGTGGATCTATTGACAGGAAAATCCGAATTGTTTAGCTGTTTGCGATGTGGATTTGGATTTAGAATTGAACTATAATTTTAATATTTTTTGGCGAGTTAAATTAGAAATTACAATGGCACTGTGAAAAAGAACGATGTTGAATTTGGTATAATTTGATTTGAGAAGAAATCTAGTTTCCGTGTAAGTAAAAATTGAATGTCTGATCTTTTGTTGAGAAGAAATTAATTTGGACATCCTTTTGAATGTGGATTTGTTACACTTTGCTGCCTTTTTTATACATGTTTTTTGCCTATTAATGTAAACTATGAGTTTGAGTTTTCAGTTCTGACTTCTACGGACAATTTGACTGTGCAGTAACGTTCAGGTCATGTGGTTGCAGGTGACTCGGCTCAATTCGAGCTATCCTGGAGGCTTGGCATCGTATATTAAGACTGCTAGAGAACTTTTAGCAGATTCTAGAGCAGGAAAGAACCCTTTTGATGGCTTTACACCTTCGGTAAGTTAATAGATATTTCACTTTTTCAATGGCTGACCTACTCATTTGTGCTCCATAAATTTCGTTTAGGTTTCAAATTTATTTAAATTTCATTGCATTGGTTCATGTTGAATTTCGTTTAAGTAATTCATCAATTGGTTAAAATATGAAAATTTTGAAATACTTGGAGCACACTAGCAATTCCATGCATCATCAATAAATTATCCCAAAATGGGGAACAGAAAGAGAAAATTCTATACATCTGTTGCACATAAGTGATGGCCTTTTGGATGTGCCTCTTTAGCAAAATATAAACAAGTAGAACTTTGGTTGATATGAAAGCAAAAACGCTGCAGGTTCCTACCGGTGAAAATCTGAGTTATGGTGATGAAAACTTTATCAAATTTGAAGAGGCAGGCGTAAAAGAAGCCCAGAATGCTGCATTTGTTCTTGTTGCTGGTGGGCTTGGTGAGCGTCTTGGATATAATGGAATAAAGGTGAACAATGATACTGCTAACATATTTACTTTATGTTGATCTGGATTAGTTGAAAAATCTTTGAATTTCTTTTTCCCCTTTCAGGTGGCTCTTCCATTTGAGACCATAACAGGAACATGCTTCTTACAGTGCTATATTGAATCTGTTCTGGCTCTTCAGGAAGCTAGCTATAGAATGACACAGGGTTTGTCACCCAAAGCCTATTACCTTGCCATGTCTTTGAGTATCTTTTAGTCAAAGCTAGCTACTTTCAACCTTCCTTCTTCAAAAAGTAAAAGATGATGGTTATCATGTTAAATAGTTCTAGCATTTCCAAGTAACCTCTGTTTTTGTAAATTATAGGTGGACAGAAAAAAGAGGTTCCTTTTGTTATCATGACATCAGATGATACACATGCACGCACAGTGGAGCTTTTAGAATCAAATTCTTATTTTGGAATGAAACCTACTCAAGTAAAACTTCTCAAGCAGGTAACATATTAGTCGTTGATGCCTAATTGGAGAGCTAGTTCAAAATGCAAAATATGTATATGAATATGTTATTTTATTACTTATTTTAGGAAAAAGTTGCATGCTTAGAGGATAATGATGCCAGACTTGCTTTGGATCCGCAAAACAAATTTCGAGTTCAGGTAGCTATTATGTAAATGCCAAAAACTTGACTGTTATATAATGCTTGTGATCATTTTGTGTTCTCTTAACCTTTATCTTTTTGCTGTAGACAAAACCTCATGGGCATGGTGATGTTCACTCACTTCTCTACTCAAGCGGCCTTCTTTATGAATGGTATGCCTCAATGGTTATTTAGTTTCTTTTCTTCTCTCTCTCTCTCTCTATATATATATATATATATATATATAAATATATATTTGTGTGTGAGTGTTTGTTTAATGTGTGGCCATAAGAACTTGCATGTGATTTGATCATGCCCCCTTCAAAAAGTCCATTGAAACCCTTAGAATAATTATGCTGCTAAATAAAAATAAGACCCTGGAATATCCTCTCATCTTTTTGAAGGATGTTTGTGTTAAGAGTATATATTCTGGTTTTGCATGACAATCTTTGGTTAACGAGGAGGATTTCTTAAGCTCTGATGATTATTTGTTTTGTTTTCTAATTTTCAAAGCAGTAAAAATTGAAGTTTTTTGATCCTACACATGGAATGACTGGTGACCCCTGATGCCTTGTTAGTAGGATTTCTGGCCTTACTGATTAGTAAAGTAAAATAAGAGTATAAAGGCATCATCAGGCATATTCTTATGCATGCACATATAGGAATAGACATAGTCACCATGTTACATGACTTGCTTGCATATGAGTTTTTGTTTAGCAGTTTGTAGGTCCTTAGTCTTCTGATCTTTGTTGTGTTTCCATCACCTTTTTAGGCATGATGCTGGTTTGAGATGGGTTCTATTTTTCCAAGATACAAATGGACTTCTATTCAAGGTTTGGTTACTTCAACGCCTTATGATTGTCTATGCAAACACATTTTATTTCACATTTATATTTGGATGAAAACTCCAAATTTTATGTTTTTACATGATTGTGTGTAGGCAATTCCAGCTTCAATTGGTGTCAGTGCCACTAAGGGATACCATGTTAACTCTCTTGCTGTCCCTCGCAAAGCTAAAGAAGCTATAGGAGGCATTACCAAGCTTACTCATATTGATGGTATGCAAGATCATTCTTCCAAACATTCATGGAATACACATGCTTTATCTTAAGAAAAATAAAGGATACATGTACTTTAGCGTTCGTGATCTATTCTGCTGAGCGAAGGTTGTGCTTGTATTTTTTCTGACTCCAAGCAAATACCCTTTCAAACATTTTTTTTTTGATAACCCATTAGATATAAATTCTAAATAATGACTGATATATCTTATGCTTTTGTGTAAGTTCTTAATGTCTGAGTGAAATTGATTTTCCAGGAAGGTCCATGGTGATTAATGTGGAATACAATCAACTTGATCCTCTGCTTAGAGCAACTGGGTTTCCTGATGGAGATGTCAATTGCGAGACAGGCTATTCTCCTTTCCCAGGAAATATAAACCAAGTAAATTTCTTACAGATTCTTACAGAATTCCATCATACTTAAACGAACAACTTGTGCTCGTTAATTTTCTCGAATTGCGATTGCTCCTTATTTGATATTATCTTTACTTGATGTATAATAATGCAATTCCAGATTAAAAAAGGTTAGTTTTTTTCTGTTTTTGATATGGATTTCTATATATTGGCTTTATTAGTAGCAGCTTAAAGTGTACTGTGATGAGAACAGTTGTCATGTACTTGCATGTGGTTCCATTGTTTCATATCACTCTCTCCTGCCAACCATCCTCTAGCCTTTTATTTCAGACACACATAATCTTTGGAAGCGCAAATGTTTCAATGTGCATTGTCTTCACATGTTGGGCCACAATGTTAATGGAATGAAATTGCCTAGAAGAACCAAAAATGTAGAAAAATGATCCTGCAGAAAGCAGACATGTTTTGTACTTGTTCATGATCCTAAAATATTTAGCAGCAATATAAAAATGTCTTTTCCTTTTAGAAATATACACTATTTTTGGTATAACATATATGAGATATCATTGGAATTGGTGTAGCTTGCCATCACTTTTTTGGTGATTATATTTTATATTCTGATGTCCATTGAATAATTCATGCTTATGCTTGCTTTCTGCATCGTAATTCCTTTCACAGTTGATTCTGGAGCTTGATCCTTATATTGAGGAGCTCAAAAAAACAGGAGGTGCAATAAAGGAGTTTGTTAACCCAAAGTAATTCTTCCTACTTGTATCTACCAGCCCCCTTCTTTTTTTTAGTTCTGAAACATGATGCTACTGCATAAAAAGGCATTTCTGAATTCTATATCAGCCCATTTGTTTTATACATTCTTCCTGCAGATACAAAGATGCCTGCAAAACTTCATTTAAATCTTCAACTAGACTGGAATGCATGATGCAAGATTATCCAAAAACACTGCCTCCATCAGCAAGAGTTGGATTTACGGTAACCATTTTTACCTTTGTAAGAGCATGGATTTTCAGCTACCTTATTGATAGTCCTGCCCTAGGACTTGAGCCCTTTTGTCTGTTGTTGAACTCAGTCTTTTATGTATTCTCAATTGAACATTTTTTCCACCATTTGGCAATAACATTGATAATTAAGGTATTGCCATCTTTGTAGTGCTCATTAAACTAGTTCTTATGTGTTTGCTTAGGTGATGGATACATGGCTTGCTTATGCACCTGTGAAGAACAACCCTGAGGATGCTGCCAAGGTAAAAAAAATTGTTGGTCATTGTTAATTGTTTCAGTTGTCAATTTTGTGCCATTTAAAATAGGCCAATGAAGTTGCAATAGTGCTAAAGAAAACTTACGCCGGCCTTCAGACTATGGAGTCAATTTCTGGGGATTGCATACACCACTTGTTTACTATATATATCTGTAGACAACTTTTAGCTGCCCAGTTTGGTTGGTGGGATTAGGTTTGTAAGAATTTTACTGTTTGACTGCTTCGGAAGTGATGCTCAAAGGCTGAATTCAGAGTCTTGATCTTTACTTTTCTGATTGGTGATCTTTGTACCTAATACCTCACCCTACTCACACACCTATTCCAACTTGACTTCAAGCCTGAAGGTTAATTCTTGAGTGGTTCTGTACTTTACTTAATTTTCTGTAGATTGCCTTGATTGGTACAGCAGACATATACATATGCATGCAATGTTTGAGATGCCTTAAGTTAGTTACTTGATTGCTCCTGTTATCCTGCTTGGCTTACTTGCTGGAGCCAAATATAGATACTCCTCTCCGATCCTGCTATCTTCTATCATTGCAAATCCTCTATTAAAACATGCAGAGAGATTATGAAGCAAGGGGTTTGTTATATTAGAGATTAGATCACAGAGTAACTTAGCATGGCTATTTGAAACGATGTCGTTCTTTATAGAAGAAAAAGGCTAGTTGTTGTCTGGTCAAGAGAGTAAATGCCCAGAAGCATGTGAAAGAGTAGAAAGCATCCCTTGAAGTAAATAATCAGTTGTAGAAGTCGACTGCTCAAGGCTTTTATTATTATTTTCAGATTATCTTTAATTCCAATTTCAAGGTTCTTATGCTTTTTTGTGCTCACCTCTGTATGACGTTGCATGAAAAACTTTCTGATTGGGGATTCAAGTCCTGAACAGCATTTATTACTTTTTTTTCCCCATTAAAACTAATGAAGGTACCAAAGGGGAATCCATATCACAGTGCAACTTCTGGAGAAATGGCCATTTATCGTGCAAACAGCCTCATACTTAGAAAGGTTCGTTTTTTGTGAGCCTTTTTCTTATAATTTGTCATTTTTTTAATGCTCAACTTTTCTCTCTCATTCTCCCTTAATATATGTGTTAACTAGGTTGGTGTCCAAGTGGATAATCCAGTTAAAGAGGTCTTCAATGGACAAGAGGTGGAAGTGTGGCCTCGCATTGTATGGAAGCCAACATGGGGATTGACATTTGCTGATATCAGAAGTAAAGTTAGTGGAAGTTGCTCCATCACTCAAAGATCTACCATGGCTATTAAGGGTCGGAATATCTTTGTCAAAGATCTCTCCTTGGATGGGGCACTTGTGATTGACTCTATTGATGAAGCAGAGGTATGTTTGGAAAATGAAATCATGTGCAGCCTCCTCTACTTTTCTAACATGAATATTTTGACAGGTTAAAGCTGGAGGTTCAGTGCAGAACAAGGGCTGGCTCCTGGAAAAAGTTGACTACAAAGATACTTCAGTACCTGAGGCAATACGGATCAGGGGCTTCAGATTCAAAAAGATTGAGCAGCTGGAAAAGCAATTCAGTGAGCCTGGAAAGTTCGAATTGAAGGCTTGAAGAAGGCGAACTTGATACAGAAGGACCAATCACAGTTTTCTTTCAAGTTATTTCTCTGATACTAAAAAACCATCACTTACTCCATGAATAAGTTTGGGCCGGAAATAGTTTTGAATGGATATGACGAGGTGATGTGATGTGAGCTGCCAAGATTTTGTTGATTTCGTGTTCCTTTTTTAAAAAAAATAAAAAAATTTGTTGTCTCTCTTATTCCTTTTCTAATTCTGGGGAAAGGAATAATAGATTATGCTGAATGTTCTCCTACATCGATGCTCTCTCATCTTTTAACCAAGAGGTTTAATCCTTTGTGTCGTGACTTCTGGCATCCACTAGCATGTGAGCCAATATGTTGGACTTCTAAAACCAAGCTCGACTGTGTTGTTATGAGCATGAAACATTCATGTGAACATTGCCTTTCTCTGGACAAGGAGAGCTCTTGGTCACCCACATGCTGATTCGGGTGATCTAGAGTGATTTTGAAATGTTTAATCAAAGACACAAGAAGACCTGACCAAATCGAGATCCATGAAATAATAATAATCGAGTTGTGGATTCCGAGTTTGTCTTGGGTTGTTCCGAGCCACACCGTTCGCAATTCCATGAACCAAAAATGCATTCGCAGAGGTTTGTTGTTTCAAGTTTACTCGTGACGCTGACCTAAAAGGGACAAAAGAAGGAACAGAGCCTCTTTGTCCCTCAAAACGTCGTGATTCTAACTGAATAAACCTATCGGCGTATATAGAAAGTCCCTTTGATGGGATTCAACGCTGCGGAAAGGTTGCAAATGATTCGTCGTGTATCTTGCCGATTACACTCGTGTCTTTTTCCGGGAAAAGATGGCAAAAACAGAGCTGAAACAAAAAAGTATTGCGCATACGGGTAAGCTAGTGAAAATGAAAAGGGAAGAAGGGATCTATAAGTTGGCCTGCGCCCACGGATTTCCCGTGTCTTCTAAAGGAACCAATTTTCTTGTTCTGAATTGGAACGAAAGCCGCCAAAAAAAAAAATAATAATAATTTCTGGTCATTGTTATTACGTGTAAAACTAAGGAACAGAAGTAAAATCAAACTACATAAATGTTCTACTTATACAAGGCCACACGTAGGATCCTTGATTTGCACCGCTTGTTATTGGTCCAACTTTCCTGCGTACCAATATGCGAAATATCCAAGTCCTTCAAAAATCAGATTTCGATGCCGAGAAATGTAGATTATTATTTTTTTTATGGAAAAATTATATATGGACCACATTTAACCATACGTTCGGAGGTCAAACTGTAGAAGGTGGACTTCAACTATATAAGCGAAAATTCTTAAAAATTAAACGCTCAAAACCAAAGAAACTTGAGGCTTTTCAGCTATCATGACTCCTAGCAAGTTCCTTCCAAGCTTCCTTAATCCTTATTTCACCAGAAAAAAATACTATCGGATTTTCATTCTTGTGCCTTTTCCCTATAAGAAAAAAATTCCATGGAGCATCTATAAATATACCCTCGTCCACCTTAATGCTAGGTCAACAATACGTGCAAGCTAGTATGCTCACAAATTAAATCTCTCATTATTTGTGCTGTTCGGTGATTCCAGAGCTAGCTAGGTATACCATGTGTCCCCTTAAAACAAATGACCTGCACCGGATTTTCCATGAACTTGACAAAAATGGTGATGGTCTTTTGAGTACAGTGGAGCTCAATTGGCTTCTCGAGAGCATCGGAGTCCATTCTAGCCTAGAGGAGCTTGAGTCTTCGGTGGGGAAGTCGTGCCTCAGCTTTGACGAGTTCTCGTTATTTTACGACTCCATAACAAAGCAGAGCGATGATCCCAGCAACGAAGCAGTGCTAGCAGACGATGAGGAAGGCCGCAACAAGGAGGAATGTGACCTTTTTGAGGCATTTAAGGTGTTTGATTCTAATGGAGACGGATTCATTTCTTGCGAGGAGCTTCAAAGTTTGTTGTCAAAACTTGGATTGTGGGATGAGAAGACTGGTAAGGATTGTAGAAGTATGATTTGCCGGTATGACACGAACCTGGATGGGGTTGTTGATTTTGAAGAATTCAAGAAAATGATGCTGCGTACCAGTTTGTAATTATTCATTTTTGGGCCACTCTAGGACTCTAGAGGGTTGGAGTTTTGCCTTCGGTTTGAATTTGTGAGGACGGTGGTGGTCAGCCTCTTAGACGACCTCACTGGGAGTCGACCTTGGCAGCCAGCTTTTCATACTATGTTTTCCTTTCATGTTTGTTGTATTATGTCACAGATATGCATGTAAAAAGGAATTTCTCACCGAGTACTATTATCGGAACTGATTTCCAGTTGCCACTCTAGCTACTGCTGTCCATATTATCCTTTCGCTGTTTCTGTCTTGATAACTTTGGTTTGCGCAATCAGTATAGCACCGATTTCCATTTGCATCCTGAAGGTTCTCATAAGTAACTCAATTCAATCTTCTAATTCTACCCTTTATTTGAATCAGTTAGCAGTACGAATTAAGAAAAGGACACAGTATTCATACATGAGATATAGGATCTTGAATCCAGAACATATATAAATCTTTATTCATAAGGAATTCACTTGATGGTTAAGAAAATTTGTCTTCTTTTCGTACTTTCTGATTTGAATTTCATAGACATATGGGGAAATTCATTACATTTTAAAGATGCAAGAAATCAATGAAGAAGATGCGTCATCAGAATCATTCAGAAAAGATGCTGAATCTTGATTGATATTCTAATGGATGCGAAAACCCTCTATCTTTAAACAAGAAAAAGATTTAAAGATGCATGCACGAACATCCTGCGGGTTTCTTTCCCAGGATGTTCGTAGGACCAAGACAGTATATGAAGAAGCTGTTGATCTATCTTTTGTGATATAATTTTACTAGTTTAATGGGAATTTCCCAGAAAACACCCATGAAATAGACTGCCGTACACCTGCAAGTGTCAAATGTCCTTTCGTTGCATTATTAATTAAAAAAATCTCTAACCGTCAAAATTCCAATCGTGGCCAACGGACACATGAAAGAGCAATGAAGTTTACTGCAATATATGTATACGTAGCCCGCACACATTCATTCAATTACGATGGGCTGATACATGCAATGCAAATTGGCTCTCCCCCCTGATTGATCTGTAAAATCCTGAGCTCAGGTTATGACTCTCTGAGGTTTCATGGAAGCTCACTTTTTGGCCGCACGTGCTCTCTTCACAGTATTCCACTTTGCAATTTTCCACGGAAAATGGTATATCATATAAACAGTAAAACGTCAGCAGTGAGAAGGACTTCTCAAGCAATGGAAACACTGACCAGGATGCGTAGAAATCGATATTCAACTGGGAATATTTTGCAATATAATTGCCCCTTGTGAAGCAAATTATTCGCTTATTTTGCAATCAAAGTTGTCTTTTAACTATTCATTTGTACGGTGAAGCACAATGCTGTGTTCAGCGAAATTTCCATAGCTGTGTTATTAGATTGGGAGGAAAATTCAAAGTCAATTTGATTTATTAGTTGCTTTTCGGCTTTAGTTTGAAAAGAAACGAGTTATTTTATATCTATAATTTTACCGTCATCAATCATCATTAGTTTGTCTCCCATCAGTCATCATAAAACATGGTAATGGGCAGAGATAAATGAAGCTCACGAGTCTTACTCCATCTCGAACAATTGCCATCTGTGCTGTAGATAAATGAAGCTCACGAGTCCTACTCCATCTCGAACAATTGCCATCTGTGCTGTACATGGTCATGGTCATGGCCACGGTCGCTCTGGCAGTGCTTTGTTTTGAGAAGATCTCAATAATTTCTTATTGGACAATCACCAAACCAGGCCTCAGCTAGTTACTAATTCATTTATCACAATCGATCGAGTCAGATACTATTTTAGGCGACCCGGGAAAAGCAGTTGGAAGTGGTTCTGCTTTTTATACAAATTTCCCACCACTTTCTTTTTCTTTTTTTTTTTGAGTATTTTTACTTATTAACACCATTTAAAAAAAATATTTCCCAAATAACATAAGTAAACTTTTTCTTGATGAAATAGCACAGTTTGATACATGTCGCAATTAAAAAATGTTATATTCTAAGATGTTTCTAATAAAAAACTCAGTATTTCAAATATATTGTTAAATAAGCCAACACAGATTACAACTAGAAAGGATGGGACAAAAAAAAACAAAGGAAAAAAGAAAGAGATCTTAAAGACATCGAAATTCCAATTACGACACAATCGGTATCATTCAAAAAATTTCAATAAGGCAAATCCAACGACACCAAGAAAGATTATCAATGGTGACATGATTGGTCCCTCTATTTGTTCAAAGGCAAGTGAGTTCTTATTGTTGTTGGATTTGTCTTATCAAGATATTTTTTTATGGTACTTGTGGTGTTGTAATCGGTTATAAGTGCCTCAAGATCTCTTTAATCTTTTCTATCTTATCTTCTTATTATAATTTGTGCCAATTTATTTAATAATTTCTTAGAAATATTGCATTTTCTATGAGCAATATCTTAAAATATTGTGTTTTTCAATCGTAACATATACCAAATTGTGTTGATTTTTTTAAAAAAAAATATTGTTTTTGTTCCTTTTATTTTGTGTTTCATTATGACTTTGAGATATAAAAATAGTGATAGAATAAAGAGAGGAAATCGATGCCTATCAAACAAAACAAAATGGTCGGGTAGAGGATTAATTAACTTGCTACCCTGTCATGAATCCTACATGTGGCAAATCATAACTAAAAAATAGGAATTATTTTTTAAAAATGACATGGTTAGTGTAGAATTTTGGAAAAATAAGACATGTTGAAAAGATACTTGAAAAATAGCGTGATTTGAATACAACTGCAATTCTTATTATCATATTTGTTTATAATCATGATTCATAATCACAATTACAATTAATATGAAAACTCTGTTTCAGCCTCTCATTGCCGCCGCTCTATTAAAGAAAAAAACTACCACTAAAATAACCTTCAATTCTCCATCAAAACATCAAAATCATCTTCCCCTCATCTCCACGTATCTTTTTACTATTTTTCCAAAACAAATTATTAGCTCAATCAGTTTTATTCGGTCTCTTCACCATGACAACCGACAAAACCACTACCTATCTATTAGAAAATCAAGGTAAAATAGTTTCCTTTTCTCTTACTTTTATAGGTTTCATTGTTGAATTGAGAAATTTTAAATTTTGATTTATGATTGTTCATGTGGTGTTTGATAATTTGTTATGTATCAAATTTGATTTTGCATTTTATTGTGTTGATGTTATCAAATATTTGTTTTATATATACCCTTAGTTAGGATGCCATATATATGAGGTAATTCTTCATTTACACGTAGAGGTAAGGTTTTTCAGTATATGAATCTGGTTTGGTTAACCCTTTTATTCTACAGATGTAGGAGTTGTATGGTTCAGAGACCATATATATGGAATGAGAATGCAAGTTTGTTTTTATATCACAACAAATTGAAAATATTATGCTAATTATAATAACATATTCATTAGATATCCTATAATTTATATTAAGACATTTAATATTTTTTTGGTTTTGCAGGATTTAGGTAAGATGTTTTGTCAGTTCTAGAAATTGACGTCACTTTTAGATGTTCTGATCCCATTAATCATGCAAGCAAACTTTTTGTTGCATCACTTGTTTGGAGCATATCAAGATAAATATTGACTTGCTTAGTGCACTTATTGAGAGATGGAGAAGGAAGACTCGTACATTCCATATTTAAGTAGGTGAGATGACGTCTATATTATAAGACATTGTTGTTTTGTTTAGCTTGTCTATAAATGGGCGAGCACTTAGTATTGTGGGTATTCGAAATAAGATTGCTCTATGCAAACAGGTATTTGAACGAGCACCCCTTCTCTTGAAATGTTTAAAGAGAACACTTTATGTATGAGATGGCTTCATAACAATTTCTCTGAATCACCTGTTCATGTTAATGATTAGATTCTACGATGATATGATAATGCTAACTAATAATACAATTAACATATTGAATGATTTGATGTGGATTTTAAGCCATTGTTGTATAGATATGCTAGAACATATATACTTTATATGTTTAACAACATACTCTTCATGGATTTTAACGGGATACGGTGCCTTTTGTTCTACCCACCATTGTTGGAGGACTTCGACTTCATTTTACTATATAGTTGGGGTTCAGATGTCCTTTCATGTTTGTACAAACACTTAAGTTAAACAATGTTAAAATATTACACCAATTACCGTTATAATAACGAACAAAAACAACATCAGTTACTGGATTTCAATAACGAACAAAAACAACATCAATTACTGAACTTCTTATTAAACTTTCTCTTACATCATTTACTTTATTCAACACTATGTTAAGATATTGATTTAGGGTTTTGGATTACACTCATTTGGGGTTTAAGTTCAAGGTTTATAGGATGGGAGTTTGGATGTTAGAATTTAGGATTTTAGAATTTGAGATTTAAGGTTAGAGATTATAGACTTAAGTTTGGGTTTGGAGTTTTGGATTTTAGAATTTGGGGTTTAAAGTCCCTAAGGTTTTGAAATTTATAATTTTAGGTTTAAGGTTAGAGTTAATGTTTATGGTTAGGGATTATGAGTTTTGTTTGAGATTAATTTAGGGGTAAGAGTATTTTAGGGTTTGGTTTAGGGTTAATTTGAGGTTTGGTTTGTGGTTAATTTGGAGTTAAGGTAGTTTAGGATTAATTTGGAGTTATGGTAGTTTAAGGTTTTGGTTAATAACACAATTGTATTTCCCATTATTGGTTTTATAATTCAACTGCCATTCTCATTCATAATTATTTGACAAAACCAATAATCATATTCATTATTGTATGAAAGTGTGCTATTTCATTAAAACTTTTCTTGTGCATGCTATATGCTTATATCTTTTACCAAACTGTGTTAGTTTGGTAAAAAAAAACCCTTAAAACAAAACAAAGAACAATAAGGAAAATGAAATTGTATAACCAAACAAATTAGTTGCTTCTCGATTTCCTAGTCTTGTAAAAAAAAAGCTAATTTTTATGCAGAAACCAAGAGCGATTTGCACGAGTAATAACTAGCTAGGTTACTTATTGTGCTACAA
>Ga0325400_1002361_pt1 | contig 16498 bp, 14 predicted proteins | sample PopdelMetagenome_2_FD_205662 | JGI IMG/M metagenome (GOLD analysis project Ga0325400, IMG submission 205662) | Populus deltoides microbial communities from Bellville, Georgia, United States - Xylem-PdKOR-R1 | ecosystem: Host-associated > Plants > Phyllosphere > Stem > Wood/Secondary xylem... | reverse complement strand
GAATCAGGAGGCCTTTATTCAGCCCCTTTTTGACTTAATTACCGAAACCTTACCTCAAGAGCCTGAGTGGATTTATGAGTACCTGCTAGTCTTAGAAGCATTAGTTAATGGCGTAGGCAAAAGCTTTCAGTTAGGTCAACAACAAACCCAGGTACTTTTAGATTGGATTGTGAGCCCAGAACGGGGAAGTAAGTCAGGGGTAGCCTCAAAGATTGTTCTAAAAACGGCAAGAAACGAGGTTTCCAAACAAGTTTTTATTGATTCCATCCAGGATTCAACTCTACCTTTTTATATCAGATTATACGCTTTACAAGGCTTGATTCGCCATTACGACTTGACCTACAAACCACTCATTGTGCAAGTGCTGGAGCAAGAGCCGGAGTCGGACTTCAAACGATTTTTGGCTGAACGTATAGATGATCTTAGAAGTGGATACGAGGAGAAGGATAATCGATAGGCTACTGACTGAAGTTGCTGGTTGTAAATAGAAATTCTTCTATAAAAGGCTCCCTCTTGAGGCACCTAAGCATGCGTGTCTCTGCTTCAATAATTGGGCAAACTTTGAGCGGTATCAATAGTGTAACCATTCTTAACCCAATAGAACAATGAACCTCGGATCCGTGAATGATACCGACTGATAAGCGTTCTATACTATAGAATCTATTGAAGAGTCAAAACCATTCCCTTCAACAATGGCTTGTGCAGTAAACAGTTTGTTACATATGATAAAATCTCCTCTGCCCAACTGAACTTGATTGCCCCAAATAGGTCATCAAGGCTATTCGTCCAGCCTTAATGACGACCCGGAACTAGCCTATCTTCCCTTATCAAACGCAGCGCTGGCGCGACAACTACCAGCACACTTCAATGAATATTGGCATCATCGCCCACCTCAAGCACCCCATCCGCAAACCCTACATGGGGGGCTTGGAGGCCTTTACCCACGACATTTGTTTTCGCTTGCAGCAGCGGGGCCACCAGGTCACCCTTTACGCCAGCGAACTCTCCGACCCTGCCCTGAACGTACGCGTCATCCTGAGCGATACGGACTATGACCGGGAAACCTTCAGTCGCTTTCGCTCCCACGAGCTCAGCGAAGAGTTCATCTCCACCCATCATGCTTACCTCGAATTGATGCAGGATATCGACGGACAGGGTCACGACATCATCTTCAACAATAGCCTAAACTACGTGCCTATCACGATGGCTTCGCTGATCCGGACGCCCATGCTGACGGTGTTACATACCCCTCCGATCTTCGAGCTCAAGCGGGCCATTGCCTACGAGAGAAAGCGGGGACAGATTCGATACGTCAGCGTTTCCAAACCCAATGCAGAGGCCTGGCAGCCGTTTGTGGGCGCCTGTGAGGTGGTCTCCAACGGAGTCGATGTCACGCGCTGGAGGTACACCGATCAGCCGACGGGCGGCTACGTTTTATGGTTTGGCCGTATTCATCCCGATAAGGGAACCCACCTCGCCATCCAGGCCGCCAAAGCAGCAGGCCGGCCCATCAAGCTGGCTGGCAGCATTGCCGACCGGCACTATTTTGAAACGTATGTCCAACCGCTCCTCGACGATACGGTCGAGCTGTTGGGGAACTGTAGCCACCAGCAACTCAATGACTACATTGGCCACGCGGACGTGAGCGTGATAACCCCTTGCTGGGACGAGCCCTTTGGGTTGGTCGTGGCCGAAAGTCTGGCCTGTGGTACGCCCGTAGCTGGCATTGCCCGGGGCGCCTTGCCGTATATTCTAAGTCCCGAAACGGGTTGTCTGACCACCAGCGCGAACCCACAGGATTTGGCCCACTGCATCAACCAGGCCGCCGGACTGAGCCGCATGGACTGCCGGGAGCGGGCCGAGACCCAACTGAACGTCGAACGAATGGTGGACCATTACGAACGACTCTTTTCTCACCTGGTAACCACGCCTGATTTTGCCAGCGCCTGCTAACATAGCCTTTTACGTGCACCACCACGGATCTGGGCACCTGATGCGGTGTCTGGCTATCAGTCGCGCTTTAGACGATTGTCAGATTACGTTTCTGGGTAGCAATCTAGCCGCCTATGCGGCCATCATTCCGTCGACTATTACCTGCATTCATTTACCCCTGGATACGCCCCGGCTGACGGATGAACACTACGTTTCTGGTACGCCAGTGGAGGGACTCCACTACGCTCCCCTAAACGTGCAGGGACAGCGGGCGCGTTCGGCCCTACTAACCCAGTTCTTCCACCAGACTATGCCTCTGCTGCTCGTGGTTGATGTCTCGGTAGAGGTGACCCTGTTGGCCCGGTTGTGTGGCGTACCGACCCTGGTGGTCCGGCAACACGGCAACCGACAGGATCTCCCGCACCAGTTAGCTTATCAGAGTGCCCAGTGGCTGCTGGCTCCCTACCCACGCCTAATGCAACAGCCCGACGCTCCCTGGCTGGCGCAAAAAACGGTTTATACCGGCGGGTTCAGTCGCTACGATGCCCAACCAACAGCGAGCCAGACCGAACAAGCCAAGCACGTAGCTGTTTTGGTTGGGTCCGGGGGTACCTGCATCGATTTGCCGTTTGTAGCCTACCTGGCCCGCCAAGCTCCGGCCTGGCGGTTTGAGGCAATCGGCCAGTTAGCAGGCTCCGCTGCCGAGGGCCTACCGGACAACCTGGTGTTACACGGTCACCTGGATGAACCCCGGACGGTGCTTGATCGCTGCTGGATAATCCTAGGGAATGCCGGACATAATACGGTCATGGAGATGGCCTCTCTCAAGAAGCGTTTTATCGTCGTACCGGAAGATCGTCCCTTCGCCGAGCAGCGGGTAAAGGCGGACCTGCTGGCTCAGCTGGCGCTGGCTCATGTGCTTCAGCCGGAGCAGCTGTATCAGACCTACTGGCCTGCCCTGCTGCTCCGCGTCGAGGCTGCTGCGGCTGCCTGGCCCGGTATCGTAAGCCCGGCTGCCACCGCCCAGGCGGCCCGGTTGATTCATACCACCTACGAATCGTTGTACGATTATGCCTAACTTATGGCTTAAGCGCCGAAGCTAATTCGACGGGCGAAGGGCTACGAATGAGTTCAATTTTATCCGGGGTCCACTCAATAAAGCCCAGTTGTTGAAATTTTCTGAGCCAGCCTTCCATCGGCCATACATGCCATTTTTGCTTAAAGTGGGCAGCGTTGGCCACGATGTCCTGGATGTGGTTTAGGGGCGGATCGTAACTGGGGTGATACTGATGATAGGCCATCGCCGGTAGGAGGCCTATTGGCACGCCAGCCTGACGGGCCTTGAAGGCAAAATCAGTATCCTCGGCTCCATAGCCCGTGTAGCTCCTGTCAAACCCCCCAATCTGATTAAATGTCTGCTTGCTGCAACCAAAGTTCAGTGACCAGAACAAATGATAGGGTAACGTCTCTAGGCCCGTTCGGATCAGATCGGGGCGGCTCAATTCGTCCAGCCGCTGCGCCCACCTAACTTCGTTGTCCGCTCCCTGCCTCAAGTAGCGGACGTGGCCTGACCACAGCGTATCGACCTGTTCGAAAGCATTGGCATAGTGCAGGAGCAAGTCGGCATGCGGAATGCAGTCAGCGTCCAGAAAAACCAGATCTTGACAGGAAGCTGCCTCTACGGCTTGGTTTCTAGCCTCGGCCAGGGGCAAGTGATGGGGTTGGTTGATATGCCGCTTTAGGAGTGGGAAGGGGGTAGGGGGCAGCTTGTAACTAGCTTCATTCATGTAGACGATCACTAATTCAGCGGGACTAATGTGATTCCGCAGGAGACCATTGATGAGGCCCAGCAGTGCTTTTTCCCGGTTATGCACAATCGTGAGCACCGATATTTCTTTCATGGTATTGGTAACCAAATTCAAGCGAAACTGGCTGGTTATACGCTAGCTTTTCCGGCAAAGTTGATCGAGAATATGTCCGGCCCTGGATCAGCGGTCCACCGGCTCGTCCGTCAGCTGAAGCGTTCGCGGATAAGCCGTCAGCTTACTTCCTAATTGATCGCGCGGTTCGTTAGGCTATTACGCACCTACTATCTTTTTCAATTTCACAAAATGCTCCACCTTGAGACGATAAAGCAATCTACTTCCCCGGCTCGAAACCATGTTGAGGACTTAAAATATAAAGCTTATGCATAGCTTTGCGTCTTCATACCAAAGTAATCACGGACGCTGCCAGTTCCTGGTTGTCTCCGTCGCTTTTTGACACAATCTTGTGAGTATGTTTTTGAACAAAATCAAATCAGCCCAATCAGGGATCTTGCTCTATGGCATCACTCCGCCCAAAGCCAGCACCCCACCCCAACGCGTGGCCGAGATTGCCCAAAAAACCCTCGAACGGCTCAGGAGCCTGGATATTGATGCACTTGTGGTATATGATGTGCAGGATGAGTCAGCTCGTACAGCCCAAGAAAGGCCCTTCCCCTTTCTAACCGCCCTGGATCCGCTGGTTTTTGCTTCCCAATACCTGAGCTCGTTAGTGGTTCCCAAGATCATCTATCGGCCTGCTGGTAAGTTTTCGCCCCAGGAGCTTTCCGATTGGCTCGAGCAACTCCATGAGCTCCACTTCTATCCAGTCTTTGTCGGCCTACCGGTCCCTGATTACCCCGTCAAAACGACCCTTACCCAAGCTTACCAACTCTGGAGTAGGCATCAGCCGACATCGGTTGTTGGGGCGGTAACTATTCCCGAAAGACATCACCTACTCCGGGATGAGGATAGTCGAATCTTGGCTAAGATGAGTTGCGGGGTATCTTACTTCATTTCCCAGTGTGTGTTCAATATTGACTACGCCAAGGAGGTGATCAACGATCTGGCCCGGCGCTGTGATGAGCAGCAATGTTCTCCTCCGACGATTATATTTACCCTGGCCGCCTGCGGATCAGCCAAAACGCTTCAGTTCATGGAGTGGTTAGGGATCCATATACCGCAGGCGGTGAAAGAAGGTCTGAACGCATCCGAGGATATGCTCCAAACCTCGGTGGATCTATGCCTTACCATTGCCACCGAACTGACCACCTACTGCCTGGAACGTTCGATTCCTTTCGGCTTCAATATTGAAAGTGTTGCGATTCGCAAAGCCGAGATCGAAGCGTCGATCGATCTGGCAACCCGAGTGGGTCAGCTGCTAGGGGAACAAGGGGTAAGGCCGTACTCACCCGCAGACAGGGTAAAGCCAGATCGCTCAATTTAACCACCTTTGTTGTCCTCACTATGCTGTCAGCCAGGCAGTTTGACTGACAGCATAGTGAGGACAATTCTTACAAAAACCTCCCCAGTGAGACGGTGGAGCGCTCATGAATCTACCTCGTAATTCGGGCGTTTAATGAGCCGTCAAAACGTCTTTCCACGCAAGTAGCTCTAGCCTGGTTCTGAACGTTTCAGGACAATAAATTTGGACGTTTCAAGATAATCCCCGTGCTTACTGAGCCCTAACTTTGCTTCAATAAAAGCTAAGCAGGATGAACAATTCAACGACAGTGCTAGTAACCGGGGGGACAGGGGCTCTTGCCGCCTACTGTATACGACAACTTTTGACTAACGGATACCTAGTCAGGACAACACTCCGTTCGATCAGCAAAAAAAATGACGTGATTCAAATGCTCAGCACCGGCGGTATCACCTCCCTTGACAACCTTACCTTTACCCAAACGGACCTGACCAACGATGCCAACTGGGACCAGGCGATGAGGGGTTGCCAGTACGTTCTACACGTTGCCTCGCCCACCCACACCGACGCCAAGGTATCCCAAGACGAGATGATACGCCCGGCGGTGGAAGGTACACGCCGGGTCTTGAAAGCCGCCCGAGACGCAGGCGTCAAACGAGTGGTCGTGACCTCAAGTTTTGGTGCCGTCGGCTTTAGCAACAAAAAAAAGGATTCGGTGACGACGGAGACCGACTGGACTGACCCCCATGAAAAGGGCTTATCAGCCTACGAAAAATCAAAAACATTGGCCGAACGAGCGGCCTGGGCGTTTATTCAGCAGCAAGGGGGCGGCTTGGAATTAGCCACCATCAATCCCGTAGCGATTTTTGGCCCCTCGTTAGGAGCCAGTAAGTCGCCCAGTCTGGGCATCCTGACTTTTTTGCTGGAAGGCGCTACGAAAGCGATTCCCAACATTGAGCTGAATGTGGTAGATATTCGGGATGTAGCCGATTTACACCTTCGGGCGATGACCCATCCCCAAGCTAACGGCCAACGCTTTATTGCCAGCGCCGATGGTAAAATTTCGATGCCTCAGATCGCTCAGTTACTGAAAGAGAAACGGCCCGATGTAGCTCAAAAAGCGCCTGTGGGTGTTTTACCCAACTGGCTCTTATCCCTAGCGGCTCTATTCAATGCGCAGGCCAGGCAGTCGGTTGCCTTATTGGCTATCAACCGCCAGGTAAGCAACGCGAAAGCGAAAAACGTACTAGGCTGGTCACCTGTGGCGACAATGGAAGAAGCCATTCTGGCGTCAGTGGACAGTATGGCTCAAAAGGGGGTGCGACCGTGAGCCCTCATACAGACTATTTTATTTACCTCTGGAAAGCCCTATTTTTCGTTCTATTAACGATCATCGATACAACGCCCCCATCGTTTTTTGCCGAGACGAACCTCGATGAGCTGACGTATCTTGGGATGACCAAAAGTGAACCAGAGTGGGTTAAATTCAAACGTGTCTCATGCGCTCAACTGCATCAACAACCCCGGTTGGTGAGCCCCAAATCATTCCGGAACAATTTGTTCCCGATCACGTCTTTGTTTATGTCGAGACGGGTTGTATCCACTGCTATGATGGCAGCAAAAACCAAGTGTTAGGCCCTGGTGAGTACTACCTGTTCCGTAGGCATCAGTTGATCCGTTATTCCTTACTAAAAGGCACTGATGGAACCCGGTTCATTCGCCTGTGTTTCGAGGAAGCGTTGCTGAAAAAATTCCAGGACACGCATCACCCGCCGATTATCCAGTTCAACTTACCCGATGCCTTTATCAAGCTAAAAAAAAACGAGCTGATTCCGGATTTTATTCGTTCGGTAAAGCGCATCTACCATCAGGGAGAAATCGAGGAGGCCTTCACCGCAGTCAAACAGGAAGAGTTACTGATTATTTTATTGCAGTCCCAGCCCGAGCTGGCCGGGATCTTGTTTGATTTTGGCAAACCAGCGAAACTAGACTTGGAAGCCTTTATGCTGGGTCACTATACCTTCAACGTGAGCGTGGACCAATTTGCCTATTTGACCGGTCGTAGTTTATCGGCCTTCAAACGGGATTTTCACTTAATTTTTAATCAGACGCCCAGCCGATGGTTGGTTCGAAAACGATTGGAAGAGGCCTATTTTCTGCTCTATGAACAGCACAAGAAGCCTTCGGAGATCTATCTGGATCTGGGCTTTGAATCCTTCTCGCATTTTTCGTTTGCTTTCAAAAAGCAGTTCGGTCTAAGCCCAACCGAATTAACCGGACAGAAACAAACGCTGAGTCATTAAAGCTTAAGCCTCGATCTATTATCTATCTCGCAAATCGCTCATAAATGAGATGGCTGTGAGCTTAGGCATGTTCCAAAATAAAGTCAGCATCGATCTTCAATTTGGTGCGTAAAGTCTTGGCCATCGCTAGGTTGACCCGGCGCTTGCCCCGTAGAATCTCCGATAAACGAGTTTCGGGCACTTCCAGCAGTTGAGCCATCTCGCGTTGTTTCATCTTCTTCTCGTACATCTTAAACTCAATCATTTCCGGAATGGACTGGGGTACCTTGATTGGCATTAGGGGAATGCTGTCTTCGTAGGCTTCGGCCCAGGCCGAGAGTTGGACCAACTCACTGGCTTCCTCGGGGCTCAGCGCAGCAAAGCCCCCGCCTGCTGTCGCCTTTTGAAGGAGGGTTTCGATTTGAGCCATCAGCTGCTGATAGTCGGCGTAGGTGGTTGACTGTTGCATGGATGAAAGTGATTAAATAGTTGAGCAGTCCGGTAGTTTGTCATACTGGGTATGGGTGCCCACAAAGCGAATGAATACAGTACGTTTGTCAAAGAAAATCATCGCTATCAATCGGTAGTGATTGCCTTTGATGGTGAAGACATAGTGATCGTTGCCCACATAATCGACCGAGTTGAAGGTTTGCTTGACATCAGCCAGCGTAGTCCAATCAGTGGCCTTGACGATAGCGTACCATTCATTGAGAGCCGCAGCCGCGCTGGTGTGCTGAAGGCCGAACTCGTTGAGCATGGTTTTGCTGATAATAACCATTGGTGTCTTCTGAACTACAGACTAAAGATAACACTCTAGTTTTACATTATCAACTATAAACTTACACATCATGTAAAATGGCAAAAATAGACTCGTTTCATAAGAGGCCTCAATATTTGGGTGATTTGGTCATAGGGGATTGAAAGTCAAAGAGAGGCTTCTACAAGACGAAAGAATATCTATGGGTTTGCTTCAACAATGGGGCGTTTCATGCGATCCTATAGCCAGAGAATGCACGAAGAAAGTAGTCAGGCAAACCCTAGCTGTAAGCGTGTTGAGCCCATTGGCCTCCTCGCCTAACTTGCCAATAACCAAAGCCGGTTGGAATGGACTAACTTAATCTGTATCTTACTGGCAGTAAGTAGGTTTAAGCCCTGGCTGCTTCTTAGTTAGTTAACTTTAATTTATGAGACTAATTGTATTAGCAATCGTTCTGATAGGTAGCCTGGGTCAGTTATGGGCACAGTCCACCAAACGACGCCTACCGATCATTGACATGCATCTACATGCCATACCCTATACCGACCAGGGGCCACCGCCGGTCACTATTGGCGCCCCTTATCGGGATTGGTCGGCTCAGGATCCCAAACGGGGCGGAAGCATGAGTTATATGAACCAGTTGCTTAAGTCCTCATCCATGTGTGCTAACTGCTTAACCTCCGCCCCTTCCGACGACGCCTTACGCAACCAAACCATCAGCCTGCTCAAAAAATACAATATGATTGGGGTGGCCAGCGGTCCGGTAGCGTATGTACGACGGTGGCAGCAACAGGCACCCGATCGGATTATCCCGGGTGTGTTGTTCACCATCGGTGACCCAACCCTCACGCTGGACTCGATGCGGCATTATTTTCAGACAGGAGCCGTCAAAGTGTTTGGCGAGCTGTGTTTACAGTATCAAGGTATCACCCTTTCAGATTCAATTGTTGAGCCTTACTTAGCCTTAGCGGAAGAATTCGATGTGCCCGTGAGTGTCCACATCGGTACTGGTCCGCCGGGCGTAGCCTATTTTGGGGCACCCACCTATCGGGCGCGCTTACATAGCGCTTTTACGGCGGAAGAGGCCATGATTCGCCACCCAAAACTACGCGTGGCTATTGCCCATGCGGGCTGGCCGCTGTTGGAGGATCTTTTAGCTACGCTCTATAGCCATCCCCAGGCCTATGTGGATCTGGGCGTCATCTGTTATATTCTACCACGTATAGAGTTTCACTCGTATCTAAAACGGATCATCGATGCTGGTTTTGGTAAACGGGTGATGTTTGGATCAGATCAGATGGTTTGGCCCCAGGCCATCGAAGTGGGTATCAAAGCGATTGAAGAAGCGGCTTTTCTAAACCCTGCCCAAAAACGAGACATTTTTTACAATAATGCGGCTCGGTTTCTGCGTCTGAATCCTTCAGCAAAGCAGTAGGCTTAATGGGTAACGGTGCAAGCGGCCAATCAGTGAATGTGTTTAATTGGATTGGTTTCTAGTTTGAAAGCTAGCCACACTACCAGTCACTTAATCTCACATAAGGCGCCCCACTGAGACGAAATAAACTTCCTGGGATGTTTTCTCTAACCGGGCGTTTCACGAGGAAGTAAACAACCCGAATGTAGCATAAATATCCAATAAAATACTAATCTTTAGCTCATCAGCAGCGAAGGGTGTAGCAGTGGTTCATAAAAGACAATAGAGACGCTCAACCAGTAAAATAAGCCGTACCGACTTACAGGACTGCTTCTGACTCCCTTAGCTTGTCCACTCATCGCCTACCTCAGCGGTACGATGCTATTTCAGCATGGATCACGAAACAAACCGCCTTACCCGACTAGTTACCCTACTGACCCTTTTACAAACCAAACGGCTCCTGTCAGCGACTGAATTAGCCCGGCGCTTTTCGGTCAGTACCCGAACGATTTACCGCGACATCCGAACCCTTGAACAAGCGGGGGTGCCTGTTGTAACCCAGGAGGGTAAAGGGTATACGCTCGTGGAAGGCTATCGGTTACCCCCTATTATGTTTACCCGCCAGGAGGCTATGTCCTTACTCACGGCCGAAAAGCTGGCTATTGGGCTGACGGATACCGATACGGCGCAACTCACGGGCTCGGCGATGGACAAGGTGCGCGCGGCTCTGCGACGCACCGACCGCGATCACCTGGAAACGTTCGCTCCCCACATTCAGGTCCTAGCACCGGCTGAATCCCACAGTCGCCAAAATACCTACCAACAGTTAGTCACCGCCATCACCTTGCAACGAGTCGTCCGGCTCAGCTACCGGGCAGCCGTTTCCGCGGAGGTCACCACGCGGGAGGTGGAGCCCATCGGTTTATATCTAAGCCAGCAATGGCACTTGGTAGGCTTTTGCCGCATGCGACAAGCGTTCCGTAATTTTCGGCTCGATCGCATCCAGGACTTGTCCATCCAAGCCGAAGCCTTTCCAGCCCGGTCTGAGACCCTGGCCCAATACTGGGCACAGGAGGCTACCCGGCGGGGTAGGGAAAAGGTTGTTATTCATTTTAAGCCGACAGCCGTGCTCGCCGAATCCGCCCAGCGGCTGCACGATACTAAACACCAGTATGGCTGGGCGTACGAGCACCAACTGTCGGATGGTCAGCTAGAGATGACGTTTTTTATTGGATCGATGCCCTACATAGCGGCTTGGCTGCTACCCTACGCAGGCGCCGTTACGGTACTCGAGCCCGCTGAGTTACGGCAGGAACTAGGCGAACTAGCCAGGCGAGCGTATCAATTTTTTAACTTCACCACTCTGGGTATGATATAAGGCTGTCAGTAGGGGCCATGACCTTTAGACCACTTAGAATGTGGAACAACGCATCAGCGAGGCCGGCTACGAATGCAACAATAGTGTCCGTCTGAATGTGTGCACGACCTCAACGGCCGAGTTTTTACCAGCTATGGGGCTCTCTCTCTACCAGAAATTTACGGCCACGCATGACCTCCAACAGGCCACTACGCTGGTTGAAATAAACGGGCTTTACCAGAGGCAACCGTTGAACTCGAAGCGACCGTCGTTAAGTAATCCGCTCGCTAATGAGACGAAGGGCCGGATGAAACTTGCCCTTTTGCCGCTGTCACGTTCCCCGAATGAAACTTGCTGAAGGAATCAGACCAGCGTACGCGACTTTTTTTCTGCTTCCGCAACCGGGTATGACATACCGCTGTCATGGGGGGGAGCGACCTTTGTAAAGTAATTGTAAAACAGCTTTCGCTCACCCATCAAACAAGCAAACTATGAGTAACGTATTGAGCAGTATCAATTGGTTCAGCGTCCTGGTTGCCTTTCTAGCCTATTTCCTGCTCGGCGCGCTGTGGTATATGCGGCTCTTTCCCCAGCTTTACAAGGTATCGTTAGGCAAAGCGGACCAAACACTGGACAATCAAGGCACCCTCTATCTTGTTGGTCCTGGTCTATGCGTATTGGCCACGGTCATCGCCAGTGCCATTTTGTTTTATGCGTTGGGCATCAGCTCCTACCCGCAGGCGTTGGGGTTTGCCGGACTAATTGGTGTCGGCTTTCTGGTAGCAAATACAACCAATATCGCCATTAATCCGAATATTCCCCGTCCGTTCCTCTATAGCTCGATCACCAGTGGCTACCACCTGGTGGGCATGACATTGACCAGTCTGATTCTGATGGCCATGCGATAACCGATTCACCCGTCTTGATCCAGGGAGGCTATCTGGTAGGGTTGGCTACAACGTTTTTGTTGGTCCATATTGGTCTATAATTGATAGGAAACCGGAACTCGATTCGTTGTGGCCCACCACTCGTCAGCATTGGCGGGCGTGGCTTGAGGAACATCACGCCACTAAACAGGAAATTTGGCTGATCTATGCCAAGAAGAAATCCACCCTGCGGGGCATCACCTATTCCGAAGCGGTGGAGGAAGCGCTTTGTTTCGACGGACTCGTCTCTGGGTCCCCTTCAAGACCAAGTCGTTTTGCCTTATTCAGGCGGCTCAACGGAACCAACTCAACGCCGGGCACCTTCTAGTCCAGAAGGGTCCCCCCTAACCGTTCGTCAGGAGCGGCTCAGGCCGCTCCTGACATTAACCGCATGGGTTAGAACGGGGGGAGAGAAGCCGGGTCAGACTAGGATGCGTGCTTGATCAGCACGCATACCCTCTTCTTAATAAGTTAGTTAGCCGTATGCAATACATTACTGAGTGTTTACAGACAATACCGCTGCTGAGTAGTGTGGGCTTGCCCTGGCAGGGTATCCGGGTGGAGCAGATTCAGCTGGAAGCGGGGTCGCTGCCCGCCCAATATCGCCAGCACCATTTGCTGATGATCTACCAGGTGCCGCTTCCTTACGTGGTGCGGCATCAGACCAGCGGACGGATTAGCGAGTGGATTTATCAAACGGGCGACCTGGGCCTGTATCCCGGGGGCGATTGTAATACGAATCTGAGCTGGACAACGCCCAGCCATAATCTCTATCTCACGGTGAACGATGACTACCTGCAACAACTGGTCAGTCGGGAGTCAGCCCTGTCTCAATTTACCCTGCAAGAACGGCTCAAATTTAAGGATCCCCTCTTGTGCCAACTCGGTCAGCAATTAGCGGCAGCGACGGCTACCCGTCATAACCTGGGACGGCTCTATGCCGAATCGTTAACCAACGCTCTCTGCTTCCAGCTCCTCGAGTACCATGCCACCTACCAGCGGAGTCGTCGATCAGGGCCGCGGCTACCCGCATCGGTGCTGGCCCGCATTGATTCCTACCTGGAAGCGCACACCGAAAGTCCGGTAACCTTGGCCGAATTAGCCGAGTTGGCTAATTTGAGTGCGTATCATTTTGCCCGACTTTTTAAGCAATCGGTGGGCCTATCCCCGTATCAGTATGTGCTGCAGGGCAAGATCCGGCGCGCCAAATACCTGCTTCGCCAGGACGGCGCACCGATCAGCGCCATCAGCGACGCGTTGGGTTTTGGCTCCCTGAGCAGCTTTGTGGCAGCCTTTCGGCGAGCAGTGGGTTGCACGCCCCAGCAGTTTCAACGGCGCTGAGCGAGCCAACTCAGCAAGAATTAGCCAAACTAGCGCAAGATCATGGAGCGGTTTGCCCGGCAGGATCCCGACTTTTGTCAATCGAAGCCCGGCGCATCCGTAAGCGTTTGGCGGGCCCAACGCGTGAACGGGCCTGAAGCCCCGCGTTAGGCCCGCGGCACTGATGGCACTGGGCTGCCACTTTATCTTTTGTTCTTTATGCGTTACAATAGTCTTGGCCAGACCGGTCTTTTTGTGTCCCAGCTGTGTCTGGGCACCATGACCTTTGGGCAGAGCGGGGGCCGTTACGCGGCTGCCAGCGGGGTTTCACAGAGCGAGGTAAACGCCATTCTCCGGCGCGCCGTCGAGGCTGGCGTCAATTTCATCGATACCGCCAACGTCTACGCCAATGGACAGGCTGAAGAAATGGTCGGCCGAGCCCTTACCCAGCTCGGTATTGCCCGAAAGGACATCGTCCTGGCGACCAAATTCGAACACGCGATGGGGCCAGGCCCCAATGACAGCGGAGGCTCTCGTACCCATATCATTGAATCGGTCAAGGCCAGTCTAAAACGACTCGGCACCGATCACATCGACCTCTGCCAGATGCACGGCTGGGACCCCGCGACCCCGGTCGAAGAAACCCTGCGGGCGCTGGACGATTTAGTGCGGCAGGGCCATGTTCGCTACATCGGCGTCTCAAACTGGGCCGCCTGGCAGGTCACCCGGGCGCTGGGCATTTCGGAACGCATTCATTCGGCCCGGTTCCAATCCGTGCAGGGCTACTATTCGCTGGTGGGACGCGATCTGGAGCGGGAATTATTGCCCATGGTGGAGTGGGAAAAACTGGGCCTGCTCGTCTATAGTCCGCTGGCCGGAGGGTATTTAACGGGCAAATACCGGGAAGCCGCCAGCGGTGGGCGACGGACAACGATTCCGTTTCCACCCGTGGATGAGTCGCGAGGGAACCGGGTACTAACGGTCATGGACGGCATAGCCGCGGCACAGGGCGCTTCGTTGGAGGCTATCGCGCTGGCCTGGCTTTTTGGGCAACGGGCGGTTACCAGCGTGATTATGGGCATCAAGCGGCTGGACCAATTGGAGGCAAACCTGAAAGCCACCGAACTGACGCTGAGCGAGGAGCACCTCCAGCAGCTGGCCGAGGCCAGTGAGCTGGTGGCTGAATATCCCGGCTGGATGCTGGCCCAGAGCAGTCAGGCGCGGCAGCAGTTGCTGGATAGCGGCCGATTAACCCAGTCCCATTGACTTTGTGTGTATCGTTCAACCGTTCGGAGCGTCTCACCCAGCCGTTTTTAGCGTGGGTTGGGGCGCTTTACGGCTCGTATACACTCGGAAAAAGTTTCTCTAATATTTGTTCGTGGGTTAGCTGTCCCGGCTACACCCGGCTGACCCGATAAGCTATTCACCGTCAACTTTACTAACCTCGTCCCATGAATTGGTTTGTCCTGATTGCTGTGTCCATTTTAGGGATTGTATTTGCTTTTCTAGGGTTTAACTTAACGGGAATAGGGGCCTACGCCTGGTTGCTGACGGCCATTCTGATTGGACCTATTTTACTGTATCCCCTGGTTTGGTATGATGTCCTGCCGTACGGCTGGGATCAATTGCTTCGAGCCATCGTTCACGTGGCTATGGGTTTAGTCAGCTTACTACTGGCATTCGTAGTGATTAGAGATGGCTTATTTATTCCCCTGCTAGTTGTCAAAACCGACCTGACTCGTTTCGCTTTTTCGAAACCGGCCACGGTAGGCATGCTCGTCGTAGCGGTTATCCTGTTAGGCATTGGCTATTGGAAAGCCTGGCGGGGTCCCCAGATCCGAACCGTTCAAGTGCCCATCGAGAGCCTACCGGATGGTCTCAATCGCTATGCGATTCTGCAAATCAGCGATCTTCATGCCGGGGCCGGGATCCCTCGTCACTACGTGGAACAGGTCGTTGAAAAAGCCCTAAAGCAGCCCGTAGACTGTATCGTCCTGACGGGCGATATTGCGGACGGAAACTTCAGGAAGTATCAGTATCGGGTTGAGCCGATTTCCCGCCTGACGGGGGGCGTCCCCGTCTTGTATTGCCCTGGCAATCACGAGTATCTACGCGATAGCGAGCGGTGGTTCAGCTACTTTACGGAATTGGGTATTCAGGTTTTACTCAATCAGCATACGATTATCTCAAAGAACACGCATTCTATTCTGTTTGCGGGGGTGATCGATCCGGCCGCCAAGGGCATTGATCCGCAGGCGGGTCCTGATATAGCCCAATCAATCGCCGGAAGCCCACCGGTCGATTTACGAATCCTATTGGCTCATCAACCCAATCTGGCTAAAGCCGCCGAAGGGCACTTTGACCTGCAACTGTCGGGCCATACCCATGCGGGTCAATTTTTTCCCTGGTCCTTACTGATCCGACTTTTTCAGCCTTTCGCCGTTGGCCTAAAGAAATGGGGTAGCCTGTGGGTGTATACAAATGCCGGAACAGGATTTTGGGGGCCACCGTTCAGACTTGGCACCACGTCTGAAATCACCCTGATTGAAGTGGTAGCCAAATAGCGGGATTGATACCCTTCAACAACTTGGTCGATCTACCGATTTCAAATGGTAGCCCATCTACTTAAGGTTTGGTTTTTAGGTTGAGATCTCCGAAAATGCTCCCAGCTGAGACGAAGAAGCTTTCGTGTATGTGCTTCAAGAATGGGGCATTTTCGGAGCTGTTAAAAGTACCGAGTCTGTAGCCCGAAGTTGCTCACTTTGGTTGACAGAGACCATGCGTTGTGAGGCTAATCTAAAACAGGGTGGCCGTTCAAAGGCACAGGGTCTGAGTGGGGGCCGCTTCCCCATTTCCTACCACTACAGGGGTAGTTGCTTCTTGTCTACTCTAAACGACGCGGAACCGTATCGTTTAGAGTAGATAGAAAGGCCTCAGCGTTTCTCGTTCGGGGTCTTGTTCCGTTCAGCCGCAGGATCAACCCAACCATCACTGCGGTGATTATGGCGGCTTATTGCACCAACCCCTTTTGGTTTTGCGGCCATTCAACTCACTAAACCCTGAGAGGGTTGGAGAAAAGGCCACTTTCAGGTAGTAGGCAACTTCATTCGGTAGATGGCATACGGCGTGGTTCGTTTGTTTTCACCATCATTGTAATCGGGTTGTTTGTTGATCTGGGAGCAACTGATGTATAAATAGTCATCCGTAGAAATGGAATAACTATCCGGCCAGATTAGCCTTTCATCCGACACGACATCTTCCAGCTTATGTTCAGGCGTTATTCGA
>Ga0325400_1002359_pt1 | contig 16501 bp, 10 predicted proteins | sample PopdelMetagenome_2_FD_205662 | JGI IMG/M metagenome (GOLD analysis project Ga0325400, IMG submission 205662) | Populus deltoides microbial communities from Bellville, Georgia, United States - Xylem-PdKOR-R1 | ecosystem: Host-associated > Plants > Phyllosphere > Stem > Wood/Secondary xylem... | reverse complement strand
GCCTGCCGCATCATCCGCACGCTCAGGCAGATGGGCGTCGGCTCGGTCGCGGTGTTCAGCGACGCCGACGCGGGCTCGGCGCATGTCGCGCAGGCGGACGAGGCGGTCCGCATCGGCCCCGCTCCCGCCGCCGAGAGCTACCTCGACGTGGCGGCGATCCTCGCCGCGGCGGAGGCGACCGGCGCGGAGGCGATCCATCCGGGCTACGGCTTCCTCTCGGAGAATACCGCGTTCGCCGAAGCCTGCGCCGCACGCGGGATCGTCTTCATCGGCCCGACGCCCGACAATATCCGTGCCTTCGGGCTCAAGCACACCGCGCGCGACCTCGCCGCCGCGCACGGCGTGCCGCTCGCCCCCGGCACCGACCTGCTCCGCGACGAGGCCGCCGCGCTCGCCGCGGCGGAGCGGATCGGCTATCCGGTGATCCTCAAGGCGACCGCGGGTGGCGGCGGCATCGGCATGAAGGTGTGCGCCGACGCCGCCGACGTGCGCGACGGCTTCGCCACCGTGGCGCGGCTCGGCGCGGGCAATTTCGGCGACGGCGGCGTCTTCCTCGAACGCTATGTCGCGCGCGCGCGCCACATCGAGGTGCAGGTGTTCGGCGACGGCGCGGGCCATGTCGTCGCGCTCGGCGAGCGCGACTGCTCGCTCCAGCGCCGCAACCAGAAGGTGGTGGAGGAGACGCCCGCCCCGCTGCTCCCGCCCGCGACGCGGCAGGCGCTGATCGATGCCGCGGTGCGGCTCACCGCCGCCGCGTCCTATCGCTCGGCCGGCACGGTCGAGTTCCTCTACGACGCCGAGCGCGACGATTTCTTCTTCCTCGAGGTCAACACCCGGCTGCAGGTCGAGCACGGCGTCACCGAGCAGGTGACCGGCGTCGACCTGGTCGAGTGGATGGTGCGCGGTGCGGCGGGCGACTTCGGCTTCCTCCATGGCTTCGTCGCGGCGCCGCGGGGCGCCTCGATCCAGGTCCGCCTCTACGCCGAGGACCCGGCGCAGGACTATCGCCCGAGCTCGGGCCGGCTCGTCGGCGTTACTTTTCCGGAGGGGCCACGCGTCGACACCTGGGTCGCGGCGGGGACGGAAGTGTCCGCCTGGTACGACCCGATGCTGGCCAAGCTGATCGTCACCGCGCCGACGCGCGAGGCGGCGGTCGCTGCGATGCAGGAGGCGCTCGACCGCACCGACATCGCCGGGATCGAGACCAACCTCGACTGGCTGCGCACGGTCGTCCGCTCCGACGTCTTCACCAGCGGCGCGGTGTCGACGCGCGCGCTCGCCGACATCGCCTACACGCCGCGCACGATCCGCGTGCTCGCGGGAGGCGCCTCGACGACGGTGCAGGACTATCCCGGCCGCCTCCACCTGTGGCACGTCGGGGTGCCACCCTCGGGTCCGATGGACTCGCTCGCCTTCCGCCTCGGCAACCGGCTGGTCGGCAACGCCGACGACGCCGCCGGGCTGGAGATCACCGCGGCCGGGCCGACGCTGCTGTTCAACGCAGCGGCGCGCGTCTGCCTGACCGGCGCCGACTTCGGCGCGACGCTCGATGGCGTGCCGCTCGGCTGCTACGCGCCCGTCGACGTCGCCGCGGGGCAGACGCTCAAGATCGGCCGGGTCACCGGTGCGGGGATGCGCGGCTATATCCTCGTCGCGGGCGGGCTCGACGTGCCATTGTTCCTCGGCAGCCGCAGCGCCTTCACGCTCGGCGAGTTCGGCGGCCACGCGGGGCGCGCGGTGATGACGGGCGACACGCTCCACCTGTCGCGGACCCCGGCCGAACTGGCGCACGCGGGCGCGCTCGCCCCCGCCGACTGCCCCGCGATCACGCGCGACTGGACGCTGCGCGTGCTTTACGGCCCGCATGGCGCGCCCGACTTCTTTACCCCCGGCGACATCGCGATGCTGCGCGAGACGGCGTGGAAGGTGCATTACAACTCCAACCGCACCGGCGTCCGCCTGCTCGGCCCTAAGCCCGAGTGGGCGCGCACCGACGGCGGCGAGGCGGGGCTCCACCCCTCCAACATCCACGACAACGCCTATGCGATCGGCGCGGTGGACTTCACCGGCGACATGCCGATCATTCTCGGGCCGGACGGGCCATCGCTCGGCGGGTTCGTCTGCCCCTTCGTCGTGGCGCAGGCCGACCTGTGGAAGGTCGGTCAGCTCGCCCCGGGCGACAGCGTGCGCTTCGCGCCGATCGACGAGGCCAGCGCCGCCGCCGCCGAGCGCGCGCAGGATGCGCTGGTCGCCACGCTTACCGGCGCGGCGAAGGAGCCGATGCCGAATGACGAGGCGCTCGGCTCGCCGGTGCTGCACCGGATCGCCGCGAAGGGCGTGCGCCCGGCGGTGACGTACCGCCAGCAGGGCGACCGCAACCTCTTGGTCGAATACGGCCCGATCACGCTCGACCTCGAGCTGCGGCTGCGCGTCCACGCGCTGATGCTCGAGGTCGAGCGGGGCGGCCTGCCAGGCATCATCGACGTGACGCCGGGGATCCGCTCGCTCCAGCTCCATTATGACAGCCGGCTGCTGTCGCAGGCGGCGCTGCTCGACGCGCTGGTCGCGGCGGAGGAGCGGCTCGGCGGGCTCGACGATTTCGAGATCCCCTCGCGCGTCGTCCACCTGCCGCTGTCGTGGCAGGACCCTGCGATCTACCAGACGATCGACAAATACATGGAGTCGGTGCGCGACGACGCGCCCTGGTGCCCCGACAACATCGAGTTCATCCGCCGCGTCAACGGGCTGGACAGCATCGACGAGGTCAAGCGGATCGTCTTCGACGCCGACTATCTCGTCATGGGGCTGGGCGACGTCTATCTGGGCGCACCGGTCGCGACCCCGATCGACCCGCGCCACCGCCTCGTCACCACCAAATACAATCCCGCGCGGACCTGGACCCCGCCCAACGTGGTCGGGATCGGCGGCGCCTATATGTGCATCTACGGCATGGAGGGGCCGGGCGGCTATCAGCTGTTCGGCCGCACCATCCAGGTGTGGAACGCGTGGCGGCAGACCGACGCCTTCCGCGACGGCAAGCCCTGGCTGCTGCGCTTCTTCGACCGCGTGCGCTTCTTCCCCGTCAGCCACGACGAGTTGACCGAGTGGCGGCGCGACTTCCCGCTCGGCCGGCGCGCGATCCGGATCGAGGAGGAGGTGTTCCGCCTCGCGGACTATCGCGCCTTTCTCGCCGACAACGCCGAGACGATCCAGGCCTTCCAGGCGCGGCGCCAGGCCGCCTTCGACGCGGAGCGCGCCGCCTGGGAGCGCGACGGCGAGTTCGACCGCGTCGCCGCGCTGACCGAGGAGGCCGACTCCGCCGCGAGCGACACCGAGATCGTGCTGCCCGAAGGCTGCGAGATGGTGGAGGCGCCGTTCGGCGGCAGTTTGTGGAAGCTCCTCGTCGCCGACGGCGCGCGCGTGAGCGCGGGCGACACCATCGCGATCATCGAGGCGATGAAGATGGAATCGGCGGTGATCAGCCCGGTCAGCGGGGTCGTGCGCGGCATCTACGTGCAGGAGAAGCAGGCGCTCTCGCCCGGCCGTGCGATGCTGGCGGTGGAGGTGGCATGAGCGCGCCGCCGTTCCACGTCGCCCCGCTCGCCGCCGCGGTCAACGCGCGCGAGACCAGCGCGGTCGCGGTCGCGCGCGAGGCGCTGGCGCGGATCGCCGCCTATGCCGAGGTGCAGCCCGCGGTGTGGATCACACGGCTGGACGAGGAGGCGGTGCTGCGCGCCGCCGCCGCGGTCGACGCGCGCGTGGCGGCGGGTGAAGGGCTGCCGCTCGCGGGCGTGCCGTTCGCGATCAAGGACAATATCGACCTCGCCGGCGTGCCGACCACCGCCGCCTGCCCCGACTTCGCCTACACGCCCGGTGAGTCCGCCGCCGTAGTCGAGCGCCTGATCGACGCGGGGGCGGTGCCGCTGGGCAAGGCCAACCTCGACCAGTTCGCGACCGGGCTCAACGGCACGCGCAGCCCCTATGGCGCGCCCGCCTGCGTGTTCAATCGCGCCTATGTCAGCGGCGGCTCCAGCTCGGGCTCGGCGGTCGCGGTCGCGGCCGGGCTGGTCGCCTTCGCGCTCGGCACCGACACCGCCGGGTCGGGCCGCGTCCCGGCCGCCTTCAACGGGCTGATCGGGCTCAAGCCGACCAAGGGGCGGTGGAGCACGGCGGGACTGGTGCCCGCCTGCCGCACGCTCGACTGTATCACCGTGCTCACCCACACGATCGAGGACGCGCGGATCGTCGACGCGGTGGTCGCCGGCTTCGACCCGGCTGATCCCTATTCGCGCGGGGGTGAGGAGCGCACGCTCGCGCCGCGCCGCGTCGGCGTGCCGCGACCCGACCAGCGCCTCTTCCTCGGCGACGCCGCGTCGGAGCGATCGTACGAGCGCGCGCTGGCGACGCTCGCCGCGCGGGGCGCCGAGCTGGTCGAGCTCGACATGACGCCGCTGCGCGAGGCGGCCATGCTGCTCTACGGCGGCCCGTGGGTGGCGGAGCGGGTCGCCGCGGCGCTGCCGCTGCTGGACGAGCGCCCCGAGGCGTTCGATCCGACCGTCCGCGCCATCCTGGAAGACGGGCGCCACACCAGCGGCGTGGACGTGTTCCGCGGCCAGTATCGCCTCACCGAGCTGCAGCGCGCCGCGGGAGAAATGTGGCAGCGCGTCGACCTGCTCGCGCTGCCGACCGCGCCGACGATCTATCGCATCGCGGAGATGCGCGCCGCGCCGGTCGCGCTCAACAGTAACCTCGGACTCTACACCAATTTCGTGAACCTGCTCGACATGGCTGCCTTGGCCGTGCCGGCGGGCTGGCGCGACAATGGCACCGGCTTCGGCGTCACGCTGATCGCGCCGGCGTGGAGCGACACGGCCCTGCTCGACGCCGGGCAGGCGTTTCTCGACGCCGCGGCGCTGCCTCCTCCCCCTCCGCTCCACATCGAGGACAGAATGGACACAGTGAAGCTCGCCGTTGTCGGTGCCCATCTAGAAGGCATGCCGCTGCACTGGCAGCTCAGCTCGCGCGACGCGCGGCTGGTCGCCGCCACCACCACCGCGCCCAGCTACCGGCTGTACGCGATCGCGAACAGCACCCCGCCCAAGCCCGCGCTGATCCATGCCGCCGACGGCGCCGCGATCGCGGTCGAGGTGTACGAGCTCGACGTCGCCGCCTTCGGCAGCTTCGTGGTGGAGGTGCCCGCGCCGCTCGCGATCGGCTCGGTGACGCTCGCGGACGGGTCGGTCGTGAAGGGCTTCGTGGCCGAGCCGCGCGCGATCGAGGGCGCGCGCGACATCACCGCGCTGGGCGGCTGGCGCGCGTACATCGACGGCCTCTCCCGCCCGGCCGGGGCGTGACCGCCGCGGCCGACCACACCGACGGCGCGCCGCTCGACGCCGAGCCCGCCGCGCACGCGCGCGCGTTGGCCGAGCTGCAGCGCGCGCGGGAGTCGGCCGAGGCGGCCAACGAGGCCAAGACGCGCTACCTCGTCGCGGTCAGCCACGAGATCCGCTCGCCGCTCAACGTCATCTACGGCTATGCCCAGCTGCTGGAGCGCGACCACCATCTCTCCGGCGCGGAGGCGGGCACGATCATCCGCCGCTCGGCCGAGCATGTCACCAACCTGGTCGAGGGACTGCTCGAGATCTCGCGGATCGAGAGCGGGGTGCTGACGATCCGGCAGGACCTCGTCGACCTTCGCGCTTTGCTTCAGCACGTCGTCGACATGTTCCGGATGCAGGCGAGTGCCAGGGGACTGACGCTGACGCTCGACGTACGCGACCGCCTGCCCGATCAGGTCAAGGCGGACGAGAAGCGGCTGCGCCAGATCCTCATCAACCTCGTCTCCAACGCAATCAAATACACGCCCGCCGGTCACGTCACGCTCGCGGTGCGCTATCGCAGCCAGGTCGCCGACATCGAGGTGATCGACACCGGCATCGGCATCCCGCCCGAGGACCTCGAGCGCGTGTTCGAGCCGTTCGATCGCGGCAGCCTCGCCGCGGCGCAGCGCCAGCCCGGGATCGGACTCGGCCTCGCCATCACGCGCGTGCTCGCCCGCGTGCTGGGCGGCGACGTCGCGGTGACCAGCACGCCGGGCATCGGCAGCGTGTTCCGCTTCCGCGCCATGCTGCCCTCGATCGCGACGCCGGCGCGGAGCCGCGGCGCGCGCGGGCGGATCATCGGCTACGAGGGACCGCGTCGCACCGTGCTGGTGATCGACGACGACCCGTCGCAGCGCCACATCCTGCGTGCGCTGCTCGGGGGACTCGACTTCGTGGTCCACGTCGCCGCGGACGGGACAGAGGGCATCGCGCTCGCCGCCGAGGTCACGCCCGACGTCGTCCTGCTCGACATTCAGATGCCGGGACTCAACGGCTGGCAGGTCGCCGAACGGCTGCGCGCGGCGCACGGCGCGCCGCTGCGAATCGTGATGGTCTCGGCCGACGCGCACGCCTTCCGCGCCGGCGGCGACGGGCGCAGCAGCCACGATGCCTTCGTCACCAAGCCGGTCGAGCTGGACACGCTCGTCGCCGTGATCGGCGCGCAGCTCGGCCTGCGCTGGGAGGAGGCCGCGCCGGTCGCGCCGGTCGCTCCGCCGGACGCTCCCGCGCCCCAGACCGGCCTTCCGCCCGAGGCCGCACCGCTGCTCGCGCGCGTGCGGGAACTCACCGAGGTCGGCCATGTGCGCGGCGTCGGGCGCGCGATCGACGATCTCGCCGCCGCGATCCCCGCCGCCGGCACGCTCGCGGCGGTGCTGCGGCGGCAGCTCGGCGACTTCGACCTGCGCGCGCTGCTCGGCACGATCGACGATGCGACGCGCTGACCCGACCGAGTCGCCGCGACCCGTCGTCCTGGTGGTGGACGACACGCCCGAGGCGCTGCGCTTCCTGACCAGCACGCTGGAGGACGCGGGCATGAGCGTGCTGATCGCGATCGACGGTCTCGCCGCGCTCGACCTGCTCAAGCGCGTGACCCCCGACCTGATCCTGATGGACGCTGTGATGCCGCAGCTCGACGGTTTCGAGACGACGCGGCGGATCAAGGGCAACCCCGCCTTCCAGCACCTGCCGATCATCTTCATGACCGGGCTGACCGAGACCGAGCATGTCGTCCGCGCGCTCGACGCCGGTGGCATCGACTACGTCAGCAAGCCGATCGAGCTCGACGAGCTGCTCGCGCGCATCCGCGTCCATCTCGCCACCGCACGGGTGGCACACGGCAGCCAGCTCGCGCTCGACACCAGCGGGCGGCCGGCGCTGGCGGTCGATCGCGCGGGCGAGCCGCAGTGGCTGACCCCCGTCGCCGGCGCGATGCTGGAGCGACTGTTCCCCGGCTGGTCGGCGGCGTCGGGCACCCTGCCCGCGCCTTTCGCCGCGGCGCTACGCCAGCTCCAGGCCAGCGCCCCGGCGCCGGGCGCGCGGATCAGCGTGTCCGCCGGCGAGCGCACGCTGGAGGCCGGGCTGCTGCGCTGCACGCCCGCGGCGCAATGGGTGTTCCGCCTGTCCGAGCGGCACGAGGGCGAGGAGAAGACGATCCTGGCCGCGCAGCACGGCCTGACCTCGCGCGAGGCCGAGGTGCTGCTGTGGATCAGCCGCGGCAAGCCGAACCGCGAGGTCAGCGAGATCCTCCAGATCAGCCCGCGCACCGTGAACAAGCATCTCGAGCAGATCTTCGAGAAGATGGGGGTGGAGAATCGCGCGTCGGCGACCGCGATCGCGGTCACCACGCTGACACGATAGGTCGACGATGGCCCGACCGCCCGACGCTACCGCCAGCGCCACCGCCACCGCGATCCGCGGCACCCTCGCGCGCGGCGAGATCACGGCGGCGCTCGCCGCGGCCGACCGCTGGCGCCACGCCGCGCCCGCGGCGGCCGAGCCGTTCTTCCTCGCCGGCCTGGCGACCGCGATGCTCGGCCGAGTCAGCGGCGGTATCAAGCTGATCGAGCAGGCGGTCGAGCGCGACCGGCGCGGCGAATATCTTGCCCAGCTCGCGCGACTGTACACGCTGGTGCGGCGCGACGGTGCCGCCGCTCGCGCGCTGGCGGCGGCCGAGGCCGCGCCGCCGCCGGACGCGCTGGGGCGCGACACGATGGGTTGCGTCTACGCGCGGCTGGGCGATCATGCCGCCTCGCTGCCGCACTTCGCCGCGGCGGTTCGGCTCGAGCCGACCAACACCGCCTTCCGCTACAATCTGGCCGCCGCGCTGAGTTTCGTCGGGCGGCAGGCGGAGGCCGAGGACGCACTGGAGGCGCTGATCGCGCGCGCACCGGGGGATGCGCGCGCGCATCACCTGCTCGCCGGACTGCGGCGGCAAACCCCCGAGCGCCACCACGTCGACCGTCTCACCGCCGCGCGCGCGGTCGCCACCGCGCCGCGCGACCGGCTGCTGCTCGGCTACGCGTTGGCCAAGGAGTTGGACGACCTCGCCGACCCGCACGCCGCCTTCGCGATGCTGGCGCAGGCCAACGCCGAGCACCGCGCCACTCTGCCCTATCGCTTCGCCGACGATGAAGCGGTCTTCGATGCGATCGAGGCGTGCTGGGCGGCTTCCGCCGCGCGAGCGACATCCGCCCCGCCGGGCGCGGCGCCGATCTTCGTCGTCGGCATGCCGCGCACCGGCACCACGCTGGTCGACCGCATCTTGTCCTCGCACCCCGACGTGGAGAGCGCCGGGGAGCTGCAGGCGCTGCCGCTCGCGGTCAAGGTGAACGCCGCCACGCGCGGTCCAAAGGTGCTCGACCCCGAGACGATCCGCGCGACGGCGCACGCCGACCCAGGCGCGATCGGGCGTGACTATCTCGTCCGTGCGGCGGCGCACGTGCCGGGCCGCAAGCCCCGGTTCGTCGACAAATTTCCTGGTAATTTCCTGTATTTGGGATTGATCGCGCGGGCGCTGCCGGGCGCCGCGATCGTGTGCCTGCGGCGCGACCCGCTCGACACGGTGCTCGCCAACTTCCGCAATCTGTTCGCGATCGGCTCGCGCTACTACGACTACAGCTACGACCTGCTCGACATCGCGGCCTATTACCAGCGCTTCGATCGGCTGATGACGATCTGGCGCGAGGCCTTGCCCGGCCGCGTGCTCGAGCTCGGCTACGAGGCGCTGGTCGAGGATCAGCTGGGGCAGACCCGCCGCCTGCTCCACCATTGCGGGCTGAGCTGGTGCGACGCCTGCCTCGACTTCCAGGCGAACGCGGCGCCGGTGTCCACGCCCAGCGCCGCGCAGGTGCGCCGACCGTTGTACCGCGATGCGGTCGGGCGCTGGCGCCGCCACGCCGAGGCGCTGGAACCGGCGCGCGCCTTCCTGCGCCAGCACGGCATCCCGGTGGACTGACGCATCGGCTACGTCATTCGCCCACCTGCGAGCCGCGCGGCGCTTGTTCTAGCGTGCCAGGCATGGCGCTGGTGCGCTCGGGCAGGTGACGATGAAGCAGGCGATGATGAGCTACGTGCAGCCCGTGATGGTCGCGGCCGTGCTGCTGTTCTGGGCGCTCGCGCCGGCGACGTGGACGGGCAGCGCCTGGTCGATCGTGATCGCAACGCTGTCGACCACCGCGATGATCCAGGCGCTCGAGTGGGTCAACGAGCGACACGCCAGCTGGCGGCTCACCTGGCGCGAGTTCCTCACCGACGTCTTCTACGTGACGCTGAGCTACACCGTGATCGCCTGGGCGTCGAAGACGCTCGCGGACGAGCCGCTGACCGCGCTGAAGCAAGGGCTCGGGATCACGACGCTCTGGGCGATGCATCTGCCGTTCGTGGCGCAGGTGGCGCTGGCGGTGTTCCTCGTCGAGTTCGGGCAATATTGGATGCATCGCCTGATGCACAATCAGGCGTTCTTCTGGTCCACCCACGCGCCGCACCACCACCTTACCCAGCTCAACGCGATGAAGGGCGCGGTCGGCAATCCGATCGAGCTGTTCCTGATCAGCCTCAGCGTGCTGGCGCTGTTCGACCTGCCGCAGCCGGCGATGTTCTGCGCGCTGAACGTGCTGGCGGTGGTCTCCACCTTCGCGCATGCCAACACCCGGTTCGACCCGCCGCGCTGGTACGCCTTCGTCTTTACCACGATCCGCCATCACAGCCTGCACCATTCGACCGGCTATGCGGAGACCCGGTGCAATTACGGCAACTCGCTGATCCTGCTGGATCGCCTCTTCGGCACCTTCGGCGAGGGCGAGGCCGAGGTCGTCGGGCAGGACGAGCGCCGGCGGCTGTCGATCGGCGAGCAATTCCTCTTCCCCGCACGTCCGCTGATCGCGCGCTACAAGACGCGTGACGATCGGCGCGAGCGCGACGGCGCGGAGGCCGCCGCTTGACGTCGCGAGCGGCGGCACACGCGGCGACGATCGGATTGTTCGCGCTGCTGGCGGGCGCGGCGCCGGCGCCGGGCCGGACGGCGACGCCGCGCGAGCAGGTGATCCAGGTCCCCGGCTTCGCGGACTTCCTCGCGGTCGACGGCGACTCGGTATGGGCCACCAACAAAGGTCGCGTCGAGCGCTGGTCACGTCGCGGCAAGCTCGCCGAGGTGGCGATGACGCGGCCGTGCGGCGCGATGACGGTCGCCTACGGGGCGCTTTGGGTGGCGGACTGCACCGCGCTTAACCTCCATCGGATCGACCTGCGCACCGCCCGGATCACCGCGACCATCCCCACGGGGATCGCCAACCCCAAGGGCGAGCTCAACGTCGTCGCCGGCGCGGGCTCGATCTGGGTGGCGAGCGACGCCGCGGGGACGGTCGCACGGATCGATCCTGCCACCGACCGCGTGACCGCGTCGATCCCGGTCGACCCCGGCACCTTCTACCTATCTTTCGGCATGGGGGCGCTGTGGGCGGTCAGCGCGGAGGGCCAGAGCCTGCAGAAGGTCGATCCGACCAGCAACACCGTCGTCCACCGCACCGCGCTCGGCCGCGAGCCCGGCTTCCTGGTCGCGGGCGAGGGCGCGGTGTGGGTGCAGGAGCAGGGCGACGGCACGGTCGCGCGCGTCGATCCGGCGAGCGGCGACGTGACGGGACGGATCAAGGTCGACGCGACGCTCGCCTACGGCGACATCGACGCGGGCGGCGGCAAGGTCTGGCTGCGCACCACCGCCGGGCAGACCTTCGTCGTGATCGATCCCGCCTCGCTCGCGATCACCGCGCGCATCGGCGCGGCGGCGGGCAGCGGCGCGCTGCGCTACACGCGCGCCGGGCTGTGGACCAGCGCGCACGACGCGCACACGCTGTCTTGGTGGAAGAGGCCCCTTCGCATGGGGAGGTGACGCGCTGGAGCGTCGCAATGCTGCGGACACGGAGGTGCCGTGCCGGTGCCGGTGACCCGTGCTCCGGCGTTCGCCGGAGCCCGAAGGAGGTTCGACGCGGCCGCGGGAGCGATCGCCGAGCAACCGCCCCGCGAAAGGTCAGCGCATCGCGAGCTGCGTGGCGCCGCCGGCGTCGCGCGCGGCGGTCGCCGCGGCGACTCGGCTGCGCATGTCGCTGAGCACGTCGGCGCGGCACTCCCGCGCCTGCGCGGCGAGCGCGAGATGGACGCTGCTCATCCCCTGACCGCAGACGGTGTCGGCGACCCGGTTCATGCGGATGGCGAGGCGCTGCTGCCCCTCGACGCTGGTGAGATCGAGGCCGCGCAGATTAAGCACGCTGCTCTCGGCCGAGAGCGGGTCCGCGCCGGGCGCGGCGAGCGCGGGCGTGGCCATCAGTAATGCGGCACATGCGGCCAGACCGATCTTCATCCTCATCTCCTGCATCGCTGCCCATCGCTCTCCGGCGATCGGGTCGCAGCCATGTAGGATCGCGCTCGCGCCGGCACAAGCGAGGCGCGGAGAACGTAGCGTCCCGCGCAGGATCAGCGCGCGCGAACGATCAGCGACGCGAGCTCCACGCGCGCGCCGAGCGCGCCGGGCGGCACCGGCACCGCCAGCATGCGCTCCGCCCCGCTCGCACGATCGACCAGCGTGATCGGCACCGCATAGCCGCGCGTGAGCCGCCAGGTCCGCGCCTGGGCGAGCGGAACCGTCACCTGCCAGGAACGCTCGCCGACGACGGACAGGACACGTCCGTCCACCCGCAGCTCCGTCGCCGCACCGTCGCGCCGGCCCGAGAGCCGCAGGCAGGTCGCCTTGCCGCAGTGGACCAGCCGCGCGCTGGCCGCGCGCTCCGCTGCCGCCGGCGACGCCGACAGTCCGGCCGAGAGGACGGCGCAGCCGGTCAGCGCGAGAAAGAGGGATCGGACCATGTGATCGGCATAGCCCGCGACCCGACGCGTCCGACATGCGCCGTTTGACGTAGGGGCGAGCGTCGGCGGGAGCGCTTACGTCAAACGCCCCATATCGATTTGCCGCCGCTGCCAACAATCTCGCATCGCAGCGATCGGGCCCGGGCGAGGCGCCGACGCGGGCCGACAGTCGCGGAGGGGCGGCTCGTTCAACGTATCGATTGGGGGCTTTGATGGCAGGACGTTTCTCCCGCGCAGGGTTGCTGTGCGCGACCGCGCTGATGGGCGTCGCCGGTGGACCGGCGCTGGCGCAGGAGGCCGCGACCGGCGTCGCCCCGGTCGTGACCGAACCCGGCGACACCGCCGCGGCGTCGGTCGACGGAAATGAGATCGTCGTCACCGGCAGCCGGCGGCGCACGACGCTGCAGGACGCGCCGATCAACATCAGTGCGGTATCGGCCGAGACGATCGCGTCGCAGCGGCTCGACGACATCCGCTCGCTCGCCTCGTTCACGCCCGGCGTCACGGTCGCGGACACCGGCCCGGGCTCGACCGGCGCGATCATCCTGCGCGGCATCGCCTCGGGCGACACCAGCGTCGGCGGCGCCGACAGCGGCAATGCGGTGGGGGTCTATCTCGGCGAGGTGCCGCTCTACCTCGACTTCAAGCTGATCGACATCAACCGTGTCGAGGTCCTCCAGGGCCCGCAGGGCACGCTCTACGGGCTCGGCACGCTCGCCGGGGCGGTGCGCTACCTGCCCAATCGGCCCGAGACCGATCGCCTCAGCCTCGACGTCCATGGCCGCGGCTACGCGCAATCCTATTCGGACGATTTCGGCGCGGTCGGCGACGTCGCGCTCAACGTGCCGATCGTGCGCGACCACATCGCCTTCCGCACCGCCACCGGCTATTACGCCAACGCCGGCTTCATCGATTACAATTATCTGCTGCAAGAGCCCGGCGTGTCCGACCCGCAGCCCGGCCGCGCCACCGAGAGCTCGACCGGCTCGCTCGACACGGGCAATTACGGCAGCAACTTCAAGCGCAAGAAGGATGTGAACTACGAACACACCTTCACCACGCGCAATCAACTGCTGCTGGAGTATAATCCCGACATCAAGGCGTATCTGACCTACGCACACCAGAACACCAGGACCGGCGGGCGCCAGGCGAATGGCGCGGGCGTGCTCGGCACCGGCCGCTATGAGGGACCATGGCGCTATCTCGAGCCGGTCGAGCGCGACGCCGACCTGTTCGCCGCCGAGTTCGACATCAACCTGGGCGGCATCGCGCAGCTCGTCAGCACCACGGCGTACACCAAGCAGCATATCACCTCGGTCGACGACAACACCGACCTGCTGCTCGATCTCGACTATGGTTACGAGGCGTTTCCGCAATTCTCCTCCTACGCCGACAATGAGCAGCATTATAAGCAGTTCAACCAGGAGGTCCGGCTCGTCTCGACGCACGGTGGACCGGTGAACTGGGTGATCGGCGGCTTCTACAACCGACTTAAATTCGACAGTAACCGGCAGGAATATACGCCCGGCTTCGCGCAGTATTTCGACATCCCGCGTCCCGACAACCTAGAATATATCTCGCAGGTCAACAGCAAGACCGTGGAGAAGGCCGTCTATGGCGAGGGCACGCTGCACCTTACCCAAGCGTGGCAGGTGACCGGCGGCCTGCGCTATTTCAAATATGACGCGGACGTCAGCGGCGGCTCCGACACCCCCTTGTTCGGTGGCGGGCTCACCCGCATGCCCTATCCCTCGTTCACGATCGACCCGAGCCGGATCCGCACCGGCGACACCTCCAAGGACGGCCTCGTGTGGAAGGCCAACACCTCCTACAAGTTCGGCGAGGGGCTGCTCGCCTATGCCACCTATTCGACCGGCTATCGCGTCGGCGGGGTCAATCGCGTCGTGCCCTGCCTCCAGCCGCTGCCCGCCGGGCAGAACCTCTGCGCGCTGCCGAATGAACTGGTCTACGGGCCCGACCGCACCCGCAACAAGGAGATCGGCCTGCGCGCCAGCCTCTTCGACCGGCGCCTCCAGCTCACCGTCGATGGCTATGAGATCAACTGGAGCGGGGTGCAGGTGCCGAGCCAGACCGTCAACGGCGCGATCGGCATCACGGTGAACGGCGCCGACGCGGTCTCGCGCGGCTTCGACGTGCAGGCCACTCTGCGCCCGCTGCCCGAGCTGACCGTGATCGGCACCTACTCCTACGTCGACGCGCACCTCACCCAGGACGTCACCGGGCTCGTGGTCAGCCAGGGGGTCCGCTACGACGCCGTCGAGGGGGATCGCCTGCCGGGCTCGGCCAAGAACTCGGGCAGCGCGCAGGTCATCTACAGCCATGCGCTCGGCCAGGATCGCAAGATAGAGGCGATCTGGGCGACGGTCTATCGTGGCGACATCTACTCGCGCGTCGGACTGCGCGGCAACGGCGAGGCGATCCCGGGCTACGTCACCCACAGCGCCTCGCTCAACTATGTCGGCAAGCAGTTCGAGGTCGGACTCTTCGCCGACAATCTCACCAACAAATATGCCGTGACGGCGATCAGCAACGACATCTCGTCGTTCAACCAGGTCCGCACCGACGTGGTGGAGCGCTATTACGCGCGCGGCGTGCTGACTCCGCGCCGGGTCGGGATCGACTTTAGATACCATTATTGATCGCCGCCGAGCGCGTCTCGCGCGCCGGCCGGTCGCCCCTTCACCTTCAACAGGAATGACGTATGGCCTCTCTGATCGTGACCACCCGCGACGGCGCGACGCGCCCGCTCCCCGCCGTTGCCGGTCTCTCGGTGATGGAGGTGATCCGCGACAACGGCATCGACGAGCTGCTGGCGGCGTGCGGTGGCTCGCTCTCCTGCGCGACCTGTCACGTCATCGTCGATCCGGCGCAGGCGATCACCCTGCCGCCGCCCAGCGAGGCCGAGCGCGACCTGCTCGACGGACTCGACCGGGTCGCGCCGACGTCGCGGCTGGGCTGCCAGATCGCCTTCGACGAGCGGCTCGACGGCCTTCGCGTGACGATCGCCCCAGAGTCGTGAGCGCGCGGCGGTGAGCGGGGCGACGGTGAGTGATTATGATGTCGTGATCGTGGGCGCTGGCCAGGCCGGTGCCCAGACCGCGATCGCGCTGCGCCAGCTCCGCTACCAGGGCACGATCGCGCTGATCGGGGACGAGCCCGAGCTGCCCTATGAGCGACCGCCGCTGAGCAAGGCGTACCTCGCCGGCGAGAAGAGCTTCGAGCGCCTGCTGATCCGGCCGGCCGCCTTCTGGCAGGAGAAGGCGGTCGATCTCCGTCCCGGCTGCCGGATCGACGCGGTGGATCCCGCGGCGCGGCGCGTCACCGCGGCGGACGGCACCAGCATCGGCTATCGCCGCCTCGTCTGGGCGACCGGCGGGGCGGCGCGCCGGCTCGACTGCCCGGGTGCCGCGCTCGCGCGGGTGCATTCGATGCGATCGCGCGCCGACGCCGATCGGCTGGCGAGCGAGCTTCCCACGGCGCGCGAGGTCGTCGTGATCGGGGGCGGCTACATCGGCCTGGAGGCGGCGGCGGTGCTGGTCGGCGCCGGCAAGGAGGTGACGCTGATCGAGGCGCAGCAGCACGTCCTCGCGCGCATGTCGGGGACAATGCTGGCGCGCTTCCTCGAGGCCGAGCATCGGGCGCGGGGGGTGACGCTGCGGCTCGGCACCGCCGTCCACGGCATCGAGGGTCGGGACGGCACCGCTTGCGGCGTGCGCCTCGCCTCGGGCGAGCTGGTGCCCGCCGACCTGGTGATCGTCGGGGTCGGCATCGTACCGGCGGTGGCACCGCTCCTCGCCGCCGGCGCGCGCGGCAGCAACGGCGTGGAGGTCGACGCCGTGTGCCGGACCAGCCTGCCCGGCGTCTACGCCATCGGCGATTGCGCCACGCACGCCAACGCCTTCGCCGACGGTGCGCGGATCCGCTTGGAATCGGTGCAGAACGCCAATGACATGGCGGGCACGGTCGCGCGTTCGATCGCCGGGGTCGCGCATCCCTATTACGCAGTGCCGTGGTTCTGGTCGAACCAATATGATCTGCGGCTACAGACGGTGGGGCTCGCCGCGGGACACGATCTCGCGGTCTTACGCGGAGCGATCGACGCTCGCTCCTTCTCGGTGATTTACCTTCGCAACGGCCGGGTCGTCGCGCTCGACTGCGTCAACGCCACCAAGGACTATATGCAGGGACGAAAGCTGATCGAATCAGGCGCCGATGTACGATCCGACATGATCGCCGACTCGACC